>Ga0182027_10001590_pt1 | contig 37793 bp, 27 predicted proteins | sample 712E1DmetaG_FD_121300 | JGI IMG/M metagenome (GOLD analysis project Ga0182027, IMG submission 121300) | Permafrost microbial communities from Stordalen Mire, Sweden - 712E1D metaG (Illumina Assembly) | ecosystem: Environmental > Terrestrial > Soil > Wetlands > Permafrost | place: Sweden...
AAGACGCAGGACGCAGGACACAGGACGCAGGTGTCTCGTCCCGCTTAATATTATTTTTCTTTTGCTTTCTTCAGAGCGCTGGTTGTTGTATAATACTTCGTTATCATGCCCTGAACCTCCCACTCGGGTAGTTTTCCATTCTTCAGGAATTCAAGGAATTTCGTAGTAACCTGACCAAAATGTTCTTCGTGACTTACCCTGTATTTCTTTGGTATATTGATTTTCAAAGTTTTATCATTCACCTTCTCTGTGACCAAACTATCATAAGGAAGAGTTCCCAAAATCTGTTTAAGTTTAACGCTGAATTCATTCATTGAGATACCTTTCAGATTATCAATATACAATGTCGGAATGTATTTCTCATTAATTGTCTGCCTAATATCAAGATCGCATTTTGTTCCGTGCAATACTGAATAATGTGAATCGCCCGCTCCTTCAGGCGCCTGGTAATCCCATACGACGGTGACCTTTGCCCAGGTCCCTTTCAGCTGGTAAACCATTTCACCATTGGCAAATACATTAAGTTTGCCATCCTTAACATCTTTTGAAAGGAACGCAGGAAAATCATCGAAGCCCGTTACTCCCTTAAAATCAGCTTTTGAAAGAACAGTGGGCCATCTCTTAGCTGCAACCATAGCCACATCTTCCTTTTTAAGTATCTGTTCAGGGAAACATTCCCACTGGACAAGATCAACCAGATGTGTAGCAACATCTGCAATTCCATCACCCTGCTGATCAATATCGAAGAACCAGACAGGACGAAGAACAGGAGTCCCTGAAACTATTTTGGAAAAATTATGCACACTAGCCATGACAACTGCCGGTTCTTTTTCCGTACCGGTCTGAAGTTTGCCAAATATCTCCTCCTTCTGCGACAATATTTTCTGCAGAATTGTAGCTATCTCAAATCGCTCAGTCATAATATCGTAAAGCACAATTCCTTTTTCAGCTGCAACACGAAATGCCTCCTCCAGTTTTGGAAAATCTTCCGGGAATATGACCATGGGTTTATCTGCGAGAACATTCAGTCCTGCATTTATTGATTTTGTAATATATTCTGCTTTCTTTCTATTATTGCCAGAGAGAACCACAACGTTACCAGATTTGTCTGAAAGCATTTTCTCAAAAAAATCTGCCCCTTTATAAACTATTTCATTCCATTTTGTAGGATCGGCTATTCTTTTGTTATAGGAATTAATTCTGTCGAGGTGCTGCTGAACATCCGGGCCCTCGGGCGCATAGACATATACATCTGATGAAATCTGAGGGTAAGCTGATTTCTGAACAAGGGCAGCATGAAAGTGCCCGGGGTCGACTGTTATTAATTTAACCATTTGTTGGTTATCTTTTGTTTCTTTTGGTTTGGTTACTGTTTTATTCTGACCACAGGAGGTTAAAACGAAAGCCGCTGGAAGAATAAATAAAAATAGATTTTTCATTATAAAAAAATAACGTTAGATTATTGATCATTTCTTTGCCACCAGGGCACTAAGACACTAAGATTCACCAAGTTTAGTGATATTAAATGTTAAACAAAAATTATATTCATGCCGTTGCACCAAAGTTCCTTTGTGTCTTTATGGCATATTTTTAAATTATTTACTAGTGATTTTAATAGTAGGAGGATATGCAAAATCTGTCCATATCCTTTCAGAAATTGCAGGATCGACTTTACCGTCGTAAACAAGCATTCTGTATTTCTGTGTGTAAACAATGCCCGGATTAAGCACCCAGTCGTGATACCTTATCGGAGTGAACTGAAAATAGACATCTCCCCGGCCATTCTGATTTATAGGCCATATACGCATCGGTTCAGGATACTCCCTGTTTGAAGGGTGTGAAAAGAATACAATTCCGGAGGTTCCCTTATCTTTAAACTCACCTCCGACATCGGTCCATCTGGATTTTGTTCCATCAGCATCGATTCGTTTTTTGCCTTCTGAAGTATTCACCCAGCTGTTGTCCTTATTCCATTCAGCTGTTGCCCTGTACCCTATTCCACCACCATACCTGTAAGCTTCCATGATAATAGTCGAATCGCCCGCAACCGAAATTAATGAAGTGAAATCAACAAGCCATGCCTTTACGCCGGCAATTGGTTCGACATTCCATGCTCTCACATCCCAGATTTCATTCAGTGCAAGCTCATTATGATTCTTTCCCCGGAAATCAATATGTTCCTGACGTACATTAAATCCCCCAAAGACGGGGCCATCTGTGGTTGAATTAATACCTGCAAATTTTACAGTGCCTTCGTGCAGGTTAAGATTCCAGAAATCTGTAACATGGTTTCCTATCTTAACTTTTGTCCAGGGGTTCCATATTCCGACATGATGCCAGTGATCAGGAGCGTCTATCCTTGTCAGGATATTTCCGGAGGGAGAGAACATCGGATGTATGAATCCATTCCTTTTGTACATTGTATCAATACCGGCAGGTGGATAACGGAGAGCAATCTGATAATCGAGAATTTTAGTCTGATCTTTTATCAATTCAATCATTTTTGAGCTGACTATTGCTGTGACAGACTTTTTGTAGTTCATCAATGTATTCCTGTAAAGCACATAATCACGTTTTGTTCCGGCTGCTGTAGTCCCGTTCAGTATCCACCACAACCTTGAATTATAACCAGGCTCAATCTGGGTTGGTACCTCAACCTGTTTCCCGTTCACAAGTTCAAAAAGCTGGACGGAAAGACTGTCATTTACTATTATGCCGGCAAGGTCAAGACTCACAGGAGTATTTATTCTCTGATATTTACCTGCTTCGACAGAAAATCGCAGAATTTCAACTTTCTGAGAAAATGAAGCAACAGTTGAAATCACAAAAGCCGCCAGAATCAGAATAGATTTCTTCATTTTTAATTATTTAGAATTGTTTTTTACTTCATCTATAAATGCTCTGATATTTTCATTGTTAACATCCGGTGGCATACCGCCTCCGCATGACCAGATTATATTTGAATGATCATTTATCTCACTCATTGCTTTATTAACGGCTTCTTTTACCTGCTCAGATGTCCCTGCAGCAAGAACATCCCTGGGCGGGATATTTCCAATGAGAATAGCATCGGGGCCGGCCAGTTTCCTGATCTCTCCCATTGTATGTTCAAAAGAAAAATTGAACATATTGATACCCATTTCTTTAAGGAACCGGGCTGTTATTAACCCCTGTGCATCATTATGAAGGAATTTCGCCTTTGCATCGATAGAGCTGAATATTTTTTTGAATGAAGGGATCACAAACTGCCTGAATTCATCCTCACCGACAAAACCGATTATATCGTCAAGAACGAAGATACCATCTATTGAAGGGAAACACTCTTTCTGATAAACTATCCAGTCACATATGAAAACAGTTATTTTATCAAGAAGCTGCTGAGCTTCTTCAGGATTCATTGCGAGACTCATCATGAATTCGGTAGTACCCATAAGAAAGCTTGCAATATTCAGCGGGCCTCTGGAAATGGCAAAACGGATCTGATGATTGTTCCTTTTGATCTCATCTTCGCTTGTTTTAAGCCGGTCAATAACAAAAGGCAATAAACCGTCTGTCTTTACATTCGGAGAAGGCATTTTACCGATATCTTCAATGCAGTTGAGAGTTCTTTCAGCATGAGGAAGGCTATTTTCCAGCCAGATCATTCTTGCTCCGAAGGCAGATGGTTCGGTACACATTCCGTATTCTGACCAGAAGCCAGGCAGGAACCAGGTATCAGGGAAAAGATTAATTGCTTTGAGGTTTGCTTTGATCCAATGTTCGCCTGAAGCATAATATTGTATATTGGAGATCCCGTACCATCCGGGTATCCAGGGGCTATCGATGATGAAACCGGTTGGCTGATAACTGAGTTTTTTACCGTCAATCATCGCCTGTAAATCTTCCCACGAATTGTTATTCATTATTGATTAGTTAGGCTGTTAATTCAAGCTAAGATATCAGCAATAAATTTGATAATATATTTCAAGAGAAAAAAATAAATCTACTGTTTCAACGTCTCACTCCTATATGAATCAATCGGAGCACAGGTACAAACAAGATTCCTGTCGCCGTAACCATCATCGATACGACCGACTGTCGGCCAGAACTTATTCTCGACAACCCATTTAAGCGGGAAGGCTGCTTTCTGCCTGTCATACTTATGATTCCATTCGTTAGCTGCAACTACTTTAACAGTATGAGGCGAATTATGCAGAACGTTATCTTCCTTATCTGCTTTCCCGTCTTTCACTTCCTGGATCTCATTCCAGATTGACTTAAGCGCTTCAATAAACTTATCGAGCTCCTGAAGCGACTCGGATTCTGTCGGCTCTACCATAAGTGTACCATGAACAGGGAATGAAAGAGTCGGAGCATGAAATCCATAGTCCATAAGTCTCTTTGCTATATCAGATTCAGTAATACCGGCTTCCGTTTTAAAATTGCGACAGTCAAGTATCATCTCATGTGCCACTGTTCCATTTACTCCGGTATAAAGTGTTTTGAACCAGCCTTTCAGGGAAGCTGCGATATAGTTTGCATTTAGAATAGCATATTTGGTTGCAAGCGTGAGTCCGTCCGGACCCATCATCATAACATAGGCATGGGAGATTGTAAGAATATGACCGCTGCCAAACGGAGCTCCTGAAACTGCAGTTGTACCATGGCTGCCTCCGGTCCTCACCACCGGATGAGAAGGCAGGAACTCTGCAAGCTTATCATTCACAAGGATCGGCCCCATACCCGGGCCGCCACCTCCATGAGGTATTGCAAATGTTTTATGAAGATTAAGATGACAAACGTCGGCGCCTATATGTCCGGGGTTTGTGAGCCCGACCTGTGCATTCATATTGGCTCCATCCATATAGACCAGACCGCCATTGGCATGAATGATATTGCTCATCTCAGTAACTGCTGCCTCAAACACTCCATGTGTTGACGGATAAGTTATCATGAAACCGGCAAGATTATCCTTATGCTCTTCAGCTTTCTTCCTGAGGTCTTCAACATTAATATTACCATTCTCATCACATTCAACGACAATAACCTGCATACCTGCCATTACAGCGCTTGCAGGATTAGTCCCGTGAGCTGAAGAGGGAATAAGCACAACATTACGATTACTATTTTCTTTCTGTAAATGATATTCTCTTATGACCATCAATCCTGCATATTCTCCGGCAGCTCCTGAGTTTGGCTGGAAGGAGATTGCTGAAAAGCCGGTGATCTCTTTAAGCGCTTCACCCAGTTCATCCATCAGCTGGTAGTATCCCTGAGCCTGGTCAGCCGGAACGAAGGGATGGATATTACCAAACTCCGGCCAGCTCATTGCAAACATAGAAGAAGCCGGGTTCAGCTTCATCGTACACGACCCAAGGGGTATCATGCAATGAGTGAGCGAAAAATCTTTACGTTCCAGCATCTTGATATACCTCATCATCTCTGTTTCACTATGATAAGCATTGAAGCATGCTTCTTCAAGAAATGAAGATTTTCTGATGAACTTTTCATCCAGACATTTGCAATCGCAATATGAACTGATATCCTCATTTTTCTTACCGATAGCTTTTGCGAAGATCCCGGCAATAGTACTTAATTCTTTAAAAGTGGTGATCTCATCAGTTGTAACAGAAACAAGATTCTCACCAGGATACCAGAAATTCATTTCAGCATCTAAAGCTAGTTTTTCAATCTCTTTTGACAAAATCCCGGTTGGAAGCTTAACCAAAATGGTATCAAAGAACTGATTATTAATCTGCTTATAACCAAGGTCTTTTAATGCACAGTTTAAAGTACAGGCTGATTTATGAATATGATCAGCAATCGATTTTAGTCCTTCCGGTCCGTGGTACTGGGCATACATCCCCGACATTGTAGCCAGCAGCGCCTGGGCTGTACAGATATTCGACGTAGCCCGTTCGCGTTTAATATGCTGTTCTCTTGTCTGAAGCGACATTCTCAGAGCCTGGTTGCCCTGTGCATCGATTGATACGCCGATAATACGCCCCGGCATGCTCCTTTTTAATTCATCTTTTGTGGCAAAGTAACCTGCATGAGGACCGCCGAAACTCATTGGCAGTCCCATTCTCTGACTTGAACCGACAACGATATCAGCACCCCATTCACCCGGAGATGTGAGCATTACAAGACTCATCAGGTCCGCAGCTACACCAACCAGCATCCCGGCTGTATGAGCCATGTCTGTAAATGACTTGTAATCTCTTATCTGACCAGAGGCAGCAGGATACTGAACTATCGCCCCAAAAAAAGATTCATTAAATACAGCTTCTGTGTATCTTCCTGAAATAAGTTCAATCCCCAGAGGAGCTGAACGTGTATGAAGAACATCCAGGGTCTGAAGGAAGATATCATCATCAACAAAGAATTTATTAGCTCCGGTTTTGACAGCAGCCCTCGACCTTGCATTGAACATCATTATCATTGCCTCAGCAGCAGCAGTTGATTTATCAAGAAGTGAAGCATTTGCAATCTCCATGCCTGTGAGCTCAATCACCATTGTCTGAAAATTAAGAAGAGCTTCAAGTCTTCCCTGAGAAATCTCAGCCTGATATGGAGTATACGATGTGTACCAGGAAGGGTTTTCAAGAACATTCCGCATAATGACTGACAGCGGAGCCACACCATAATATCCCTGACCGATAAATGAACGGTACATTTTATTCTTTGCCCCTATTGATCTGATATGATTCAGATATTCAAACTCACTCATTGCCGGTGGCAGCCTCAAAGGTTTTTCCAGACGCAGATGAGAAGGAACAGTTTTATCTATCAACTGATCGAGTGAACTTACGCCAATAATCTTGAGCATTTTGGGCAATTCATTATCCCGCGGGCCGTTATGTCTGTTAACATATTTATCTGAAGTCATATAATGAGTAAGTTTATTGTAAATATAAATTGACCTGAACCAAGGTTCCAGATCGTTACAAATGTAATTGTTTAAAGCATTAAAAAGAAATGCTTTATGTCAGGTATTTGTTGGTATTAATCTCCCTTTCAATTGTAGTTTCAGGGCCGTGTCCTGAATATACAATAGTTTGCCCGGGCAGGGTAAGCAGCTTATTTCTGATACTTTTCAGGAGTGTATCAAAATTACCGCCCGGCAGATCTGTCCTTCCTATACTGCCTGCAAAAAGGGCATCACCTGTAAAGACGCAACCATCTGATTTACTGTAGAAAGCAATACTTCCTGCAGTATGTCCCGGAACAAAAAGTGCCAGAAGAGTGGTTTCGCCAAAGACTATTTCCTGCTGATCTGTAATAAATCCTGCTGGTTCAGGCGGCGTATCCATCGACAAACCGAATAATAAAGCATGATTTACAGCATTCTTCCTGTTCGGTTCTTCAAGTTCATTTGACCATGGCTTTAACTTATACTTTTCATGTACAAATCTGTTTCCAAAAATATGATCAAGATGGCAATGAGTGTTAAGCAGTAAAACAGGCTGAAGATTCTTTGATTCAATCAAATCTACCAACATGCTGAACTCATTCCTGTCGTAACAGCCACAATCAATGATTGCACAATCTCCTGATTGATCTGCAAGAACATAGGTATTGACCTGAATAGGGGAAAAAACCAGTTTAAATATTTCCATTTTCAATTAGTTATCCGTTTACGGTTCCCTTCAGCATCGGAACAAATACAAAATTGCCATGAGACGAATATTCAAATGAATCCTTACCGGTACGTGTGACGACAGTCATTACCTGGAAATCAGATTTTCCCAATGGGACAACTAGTCTTCCACCTGTTTTAAGCTGTTGAAGAAGCGCATCAGGCACTTCAGGAGCTGCTGCAGTAATTACAATACCATCGTAAGGTCCGTATTGTTGTTTCCCTTCATACCCGTCCCCATAAAAGAAATCTGCAGAATATCCCAGTGAAGTCAGGGTTCTTTGCGCTTTGATGTATAAATCTCTAAATCGCTCAATGGTATAGACCTTTGCCCCCATTTCAGCAAGAATTGCTGCCTGATATCCCGAGCCAGTGCCAACCTCAAGAACTTTATCTCTTTTCTTCACTTTTAGGAGCGATGTTTGTATGGCTACAGTATATGGTTGTGAAATAGTCTGACCCGAGGTTATCGGAAATGCTTTATCAGTATATGCATGATTAAGAAAAGCAGGATCCATAAAATTATGTCGTGGAACAGCATTTATTGCTCTCAGCACCTCTTCATCACTTATCCCTTTTTGCCTGAGCTCATCCACAAGTTTCTTTCTCCTGCCCTTAGCCTCAAATGAATCTATAATCTGTTCCATGCAGTTTTTGATCAAGACAACAAAAATATAAAAATAGTTTTTGTGAGGAGGAACGGTTTAGTATTATTATCTTAGATATGGGAAGTTTTAGTAACATTGCGGAATTCGGATTGAGGATTTCGGATTACGGATTTGGGTATAAGATTGACGGAATCAACGTAATTACCAATAAACAGATTTGATACAACATTAGTTAAATATGAAATTCCGCAGGTTATCAATAATATATGCGTTATGCGATTTTCTGGCTTCAGCTGCTGCCTGGACCCTTTTCTTTCTTCTGCATCTCAATTTTGATTTATCGCGTTTTTCAGAAGGTCTGATAAAAGCAGAATATATCAGAGGAATGATTATTATCCCTGTCGCCTGGGTTTTTCTTTACCTGCTGACCGGATTCTATGCTGTATCACTAAAGAGATCAAGACTGGTAGAATTGGTCTATTCTTTTTCGGTGACAGTTACGGGAGTAATTATTCAATTTTTCATTTTTCTTTTTCTTGGATTCATCACTGAAAACTCATTATATCTATATCTTCTTGAAGCGCTTTTCGTCTTTCAGTTCCTTCTGACATATATACCCAGATTAATTATTACCAGCTCAACTGCCGTAAAAGTTCACAAGGGACTAATTGGCATTAACACTCTGATTGTAGGTTCGAACGGAAAAGCACATGAAGTATTTAACAGGATTAAAAATGAAAAGATAAGTGGAGGGAATTTGCTAATTGGTTATATCAGTATAACAGACAGCGGGAATGGCTTGCTTAAGGACTGTCTTCCCTACCTGGGACAAACTGAGGAACTTCCCGGGATTATTTCAGACAATAAAATTGAAGAGGTAATTATTGCAATTGAAGGTAATGAGGTTGATACCATTGAAAGAATAATCAATTTACTCGAATTCAGGGATGTAACGATTAAAGCTATTCCTTCGCTCAAGGATATTTTAACGGGAAGGGTTAAACATACTGCTATTTTCGGGACTCCACTGCTTGAAATATCCAACCTCCTGATGCCGGTCTGGCAGGTAAATATCAAACAAATGATGGATTATTTTCTTGCTGGCTTTTGTCTGATTTTACTGAGTCCGGTGATACTAATGTTGGCAATCCTCATTCGCATTTCAGGTAAAGGATCTGTTATCTATTCGCAGGAAAGAATCGGTAAGAACGGTAGACCTTTCACAATTTATAAATTCAGGTCGATGCAAGCAGGAGCAGAATCCGGCAAACCATTACTTTCCAGCAGAAATGATGATCGAATCACTCCTATCGGAAGATTCATGAGAAAGCACAGACTCGATGAGATTCCTAATTTTATTAATGTTTTAAAAGGAGAAATGTCGCTTGTCGGGCCCAGACCTGAACGGCAATATTTCATAGACCAGATAGTAAAAAGAGCTCCGCATTACAGAAGACTTCATAAGGTGAAACCAGGGATTACGTCATGGGGACAGGTAAAATACGGATATGCCTCTGACGTTGATTCTATGATCGAAAGGCTTGAATTTGATCTTCTTTATTTGGAGAATATGTCGCTCTCGATCGACTTGAAGATCATTATTTATACCATCATTATTATTCTGAAGGGGAAAGGAGTTTAGGCAGAAGAATTGAATATTGGAACCTGCTCCGGAAAGTAAAAAAAATGCTATTGCAACTAAGACACTGAGGGTCACTAAGATGGTATATCGAAAGACTTATCCCTGGTTGAACTTTGTACCTTGGTGCCTTGGTGGCAAATAAATACATTTCGGAAGGGACACATCATTACAATCTTCTTTTTTAATACAACTTAATAGTCGAAATGGGTTTATAAACTGGGCCCGTCGGCATGAGAATACTTTCATAATACACTATTTCAGATATGGTTACATCCTGAAATTGAGTATTGACATACTTTTGTGTCCATTTCTGAAGATTTTCTTTATCCTTAAGATCCTTTATCCTGGCTATTGTAAGATGAGGCTTGAACTGCTTTTCTTCTACCTTAATATTCAATTCTATAAGACCGTTTTTAACTTTTTCATGTGCTGAAATTAACCTGTCGGAATTCTCAATTGCCGTCCAGATGATTCTGGGATCATTGAAGTTTCTGAATAAGCCAATACCGCTTAGCCTGAAATTAATTATTCCAAAACTCTCAAAATCATTATTCAGCATCGATTCAACTCTCTTAATCATTTGCTCTTCAGTACTACCTATAAATGTAAGAGTGACGTGCATATTACTGATATCAACCCATTTAATATTTTCATTTTTCAGTCCTGCCCTGAGAGTAGAGATTGCTGCTTTAAGTTCACCCCCGGCATCCACCCTGACTCCAATGAAAGTCCGCTTCATTACTAACAAATTATATTATTTACAACCTGCCTGCCTCAATTTCACCAATAATCATTTCGATAAGGAAATCATCACCGACTGGATCATATTCCTCTTTCAGATTTGTTCCGAAAATGCGGGCTATACCTTGCCAGAAAGCAGCGTTAATTTTACCCCGGTACTCTTTTATGAGGTCATATGAAGTATTCTGTGTCTCTCTGTCAATCAACCGGATAAGTATCCGTCCCTGAGTGATAGTCATTTCCCTCATATCACCCTCATAATCTTTAAACACTTGTTTTTCAACATCTTTGATATATTCTTTCCGCTTCTGATCATCAGGTAATTTTTCCAGAGCATAGTTTACATCTTTAAGCTTGTCCCTGACTAATATTGAATAAGGGTAAACCCTTTTAACATTATAAACCAGTCTTTCGTACTTCCAGTACTGAAAACCGGTAAATAATTTCCTCTCACCTAAAATGGTTACCTCCTTGATTTCTATTTCAGGAAGTTTCTCACCGTCCCTTTCAACCTTCTGAATCACATAAAACCTCTGGGGGATAGTGTCAACCTTATGCCATATGCTATCTTTCTGCGCTGAAGCAGAGGCAAAAACAAATATCATTATTAATATGACTGATAAAAATCTCAATGGCAGAATATTTTTACAAATTTATCAAATAATAAACAACGATTTGCAACTCTGAATTTTATCCAAAATTGTGCCAGAAATGATAAGAACACAACAGGAAACTTTTGTTTTAGTCATGAAAATGGTAATTTTGACAAAAGCTTTTGAATGGCAATATCTGTCGACGACCTGCAGGATCAGTCAAGATTCAGACATATTCTTACGATTTCTTATAGTGAAATAATTCCTTTCGTACTTGATTATATTAGAAGAAAAACCAGTATGACAGTATTTTTCTGGAGTGTCTGCATGATCTTCTTAGGAATTTCTGCAATCATCAGAATTGATATTGCAGGCATCTTTGAATTCAAAAGAATTATAACCCATACTTTTTTTGGCCTTGTAGTATTTCCTCTTCTGATTATTCCTTTTCATGAAGGGCTTCATATTCTGCCATATTTCATTTCAGGAGCCAGAAGGATAAAGATCGGAATGGATCTAAGTCAATATATGTTCTATGTAACTGCACACAGGTATGTTGTAACTCCGCATACATTCAGGATTGTTGCCTTAATTCCATTCATAGTGATCAGCATAACGACCTTGTTTCTTGTTCTTTGTCTCCCTGGGTTATGGAAATGGAGTCTTTCACTGTTCCTCTTTGCTCATGCGACTATGTGTGCCGGTGACTTTGCCATGTTAAATTTTTATTACATAAATAAGTCGAAGAAGATTTACACATATGATGATGCAGATCTGAAGGAAGCATATTTCTATGAAGAGCTATGACTATTCTCCGGTAGTGTCCGGCGCATAGTACTGTCCGATGGATAGTACCAAACATTTATTAAATATGATATTATTCAAATCAAGACACCCATCGGTTTTTCAGGGTAACCTGAAGAAAAAAAGATATTTTGAAGGATGGTATTTCAAGTTGGTTTCCGCTGATGGGGAGAAGATCCTTTCGATTATTCCGGGTATTTCTCTTTCCAGTGAACAACATTCCTTCGTCCAGGTCATTGAAGGTAAAACCGGAATAACTGATTATATTCCATTTCATGTTAACGCATTTAAATCTTCAGAAAAAAAATTTGAAATTCAGATAGGAGATAATCAGTTTTCAGCTGAAAGTCTTTCATTGAATCTTTCCGGAGAACATTTCAAAATTCATGGTAAAATACTATTTAAGGAATCTGTAACCTGGGAAAGTACTTTATTGTCCCCCGGAATAATGGGATGGTACAGCTGGGTTCCCTTCATGGAATGTTACCATGATGCGATCTCCCTTGATCATACGCTGGAAGGAACGCTGAATATTAATGACAATAGTATTGATTTTTCTTCGGGAAGAGGATATACTGAAAAGGACTGGGGAAGGTCTTTTCCTGAATGCTGGGTATGGGCACAGGGGAACTGTTTTAATACTCCAGGTACTTCATTTATGTTCTCCGTTGCGAAGATTCCATGGCTGGGAAAATATTTTATCGGGCATCTCTGCTTTTTTCTGCACCAGGGCAAAGTCTATAAGTTCATGACATGGAATAATTCAAAAGTCTCTTCTTTGAGACATGAAAATGACCAGACATTTATATCACTTTCAGGGAAAGAATATTTCCTTGATGCAATTATATCCGGCAGCATCTCAGGAAAAATTAAAGCTCCGGTGCTTGGTGCAATGGAGCGTTATATAAAAGAGAGCGTAGATGCTACCATCAGGATAAAGCTAACCTCAAAAGAGGGGAAAGAAATTTTTAACGGAATTTCAGTTCATGCAGGGCTTGAAATAGTCGGAAATGTGTTTCAATATTTCAGTTAGAATATTCCCTATAATCTCCAAAACCAGGCTTAATATCAGTTGAAGAGCTGAAGAGTTAAAGGGTTGAAGGATAAATCTTTTCAAACATTTGACTTCGCCGAGCCCGCTCACTGATGCGTGCCCGGTTCAACATTTCAACTTTTCAACAATTAAAACTGTTCCTTCGCCAGTTTCAGAATATTATCTTCTTTAACAATGGGTCTGATCCTGAAGGAATATTCATATTTTTTTGCGAGAAGTCGGTATTTGTCGTGAGTCATCATACCCCAGGAGTTATCTCCTCCAATACCCATCTGGTTCAGGTCGATATTCAGGTTGACAAGATCCCGTGGTTTGACATTAATCGTATGTGTATTAGCGGTTTTTGCATCTTTCCGGTACTGCGATAGCTTCCCGGGTGATTCAAAATCGTCATGGGTATTATGAAGAGCGGCGAAACAGAATACAGGATTTCCAGATACAAGAATCCCTGAACCTGAATCATCGGTTAGTATGAGCCAGCGTGTATCAGTTTTATAGCCATTTTCCTGCGGCCTGATATATGGAATGTACTGATCTTCAACAGTGCTTTCATAAAGACCAACATCGGCTGAAGTCCAGCGGTCAACATAGTTTTCATGAGGACCTCTGCCAAACCATTTAAGATTTGAGAATTCTACCGGAAGCTGAAGTTGCATTCCCATGCGTGCTATCTCCGGAATTTTTCCATTAACCTTTTCGAATTTATTTTTAATGATTACATCAGCAGAACCTAAAACAGTATAAATAGTTGAAAAATCGGCTATTTTTTCATTTGAAAATCCCGCTACCTTGTATTTAAATGATACTACAACTTCGTTCATTTCAGGTTGGCTTATATCGGCTTTTGTTATCATGGTTCTTTCACCGGCTTTTTTCCAGACCGCCAATCGTTGGTCCATATCATTTCCATAATCATTATCTGTAGGAGCTCTCCAGAAATCTGGTTCGGGTCCTTTTTTGATAAGTTCTTTCCCTTTATAGACAAATGATTCAAGAGTTCCTTTTTCAAGATCAAATACTAATTTCATTTCAGTTCCGCTCACCTGAAGCTTCTTATCAATCGTTTTAGTCTGAAGAATTGCAAGAGGATCAGGTTTTGAGATGACTGCTTTTGCATTAACGGGTAATTTGAACTGGGCAGTTGCATACACATGATCTTCAGGCACATAATTCCATTCATCGGATCTCGAGGCTTTAATGTTCAGGAAATATTCACTCCCGGGGTCAGGAGTGATTTTATTAAGCGGAAGATTCACAACTGTTTCCTGTTTCGGTTCAAGTGAAGGAATTTTCAGCTTGCCCGACTGTTTTACCAAGCCATCAGAAACAACTTCCCATTCGAAGTTGAAGGCTGAAAGATCGGTAAAGTCATATTTATTCCTGATTCTGATCGAACCTTTAAGTAAGTCAACAGGTTCAAATCCAATATACTGATAGACCTTTTTGACTTCATACAAACCCGGATGAGGAGTTCTGTCAGGCCAGACGAGGCCATTAATGTTGAAATTACCGTCGCTTCTAATTCCTTCTTCCCCAAAATCGCCTCCATATGCCCAGTATTTCTCTCCATTCTCATTGGTCTTCAATAATCCCTGATCAACCCAGTCCCAAATAAAACCACCCTGGAGAATGGGATATTTTTCGATCACATCCCAGTAATCCTGAAGGTTCCCGGTACTGTTTCCCATAGCATGAGCATATTCACACATAATTAAGGGTCTGTTACTTTTGGGATCTTTCGCATATGATTCCAATTCTTCTATAGATGCATACATCGGGCATATTATATCGGTATGACGTTCAGTAGTATTTGTGCTTTTCTCGGCGCGTTCATATTGAACCGGACGGGTGTTATCTCTTGATTTTATCCATTTATAACCTTTCAGAAAGTTATTTCCATCACCGGCTTCATTGCCCATGGACCAAATAATGACTGACGGATGATTCTTATCTCTCTCCACCAGTCGTTCCATCCTGTCAAGATGTGCTGGCAGCCATTCTGGTTTATCGGCAAGGGTCACATCCTTGTCATATCCCATTCCATGTGACTCAATATCAGCTTCATCAATAAGATACAGACCATATTTATCGCACATTTCATACCAAAATTCCTGCTGCGGGTAATGACATGTCCTCATAGCATTTATATTGAAACTCTTCATGACCCGGATATCTTTAAGCACGGTTGCTTCATCAATCACGTGACCATTAACATCGCTATGTTCGTGCATGTTGACGCCTTTAAGATGAATGGCGACACCATTGACCAGAAGCTGGGACTTAATTATCTCGACGCTCCTGAAACCAATTTTTGCGCTGACACTTTCAAGAGTCGCTCCACTTTTATCTTTTAGGGTCATAACAATTGAATAAAGATTTGGAGTCTCGGCTGACCATTTTTTAATGGCAGGAAGAACACTTGAAAATAGAAGGTTCTCTCTTCGGACTGAAGTCGGTTGAGATTTTTGATTATAAATCTTTTGTCCGTTATCATAAAGTGATGCCTCAACGAAATACTCGTTTTTATCCTCACTCGCAGAACCCAGAATAAAGTCAACACTCATATTTCCATCTTTATAATTATTTATCAGGTTGCCTTTGATAAAAAAATCTTCGATATATGCCTTTGGCCGGGCATGAAGGAAAACTGTACGCTGAATCCCGCTCATCCGCCAGAAGTCCTGATCTTCAAGATAACTACCATCGCTCCACCTGTAAACTTCCACTGAAAGAGAGTTGTTCCCTGGTTTAATGAATTTTGTAATATTAAATTCTGCTGGTGTTTTACTGTCTTTGCTGAATCCTACTAGTTGTTCATTTACCCAGACATAGAAGAAAGAACTCACCGCGCCAAAATGAAGGAAGATCTCCTTGTCTTTCCATGCGGCCGGGATTTTAAAGCTTCTTTTATAAGAACCCACCGGGTTATCATCGTGAGGTAACCTGGGCGGGTCTTTTTTAAACGGATAGATTATATTCGAGTAAATTGGCCGGTCATACCCTTTCATCTGCCAGTTTGATGGAACGTTTGTGTTGTCCCAGTCACGGATATCATAATCATTTTTGAAGAACCAGAATGGCCTTATACCCGGGTTTTTGGAGAATTTGAATTTCCATATTCCGTCGAGTGAGAGATAATTAGGAGAATTTTCTTTAACTGATGCCAGTGCGGATTGCTCGTCAGGATAACTTATCATTGTGGAATGAGGCTTCACACGGTTAAGTCCGGTGAGTTCAGGGTTTTCCCAGTCCCTCGGTTCTTTCTCAGCAAAAGGAACACCTTCGTACTTGTTGTACCTTTTACATCCAGTAACAAGAGCAACAGCGACTATTAACAAAAAAAGATAGTTCTTCATTTTAAGATATTTTAAAACAGTTTTAAAGTTAAGAAAAAAGAGGAACATCAATTAACTTTTTCTGCCTCATCAGGAGTATTAATATTTTCAAAAGCCTTTTTTGTTTTCTCAGATTCAGGTAATTGCATATAATATACATTCACCTTTCCAAGGAAATCTCTGACTGCATATTTGTCAGTGGATGAAAGATATTCCTCAAGTTTGTAAAAAATGGAGTTTCTATATATTGCATGAAGAGGTTCATCATACTTATTCACTCTTGGAACAACAGCATCATAACGACAAGAGGAAAAATATTCTATCTGGTTTATTATTATGTTTCTATCAACATATGGCATATCGCCGGCAAAAACAAATACGCTTTCTTTTGATGAAGCTTTCAACGCTGCGTGTATCCCGCCGAGGGGTCCGACTTTTAAAAACTGATCCGGAACAATTCTGTAGTTGTCAAAAGCTTGAAATTCTTCAGGGGTATTAGTTACAATAATTATTTCAGGGAAGATTTCTGAAATTATATTAACGATCCTTGAAATTATCGATGCGCCTTCGATAATCAGATTTGATTTATTGACTCCGGCAAACCTCTTGTTTTCTCCGCCGGCAAGAATTACGCCAGAAATATTTCTCGCTTTTAATGTCATTATTTTCAGATCTGACAACTTCAAAAAAGTCCGGTAATATTCCCATTTGAATCAATATCAATCTTTTCAGCTGCAGGCATATTGGGAAGACCGGGCATACGCATAATAGTACCGGCTATTGGTACAATAAAGCCGGCCCCAGAGGATAATTCAACTTCTCTTATTTTGACAGTAAAACCTTTCGGCTTACCTCTCATATTAGGATCATCAGAAAGTGATTTCTGTGTTTTGGCGATACAAACAGCAAGATTTCCAAGGCCAAGCTTTGTTATTTTGTCAAGCTGGCTCTTAGCTTTTATAGTATATTCGACATGGTCAGCGCCGTAAAGCTTTGTACAAATTGTCTCAATTTTTTTCTCAAATGGCCACGACAATTCATATAATGGTTTAAAGCAATTGGTCCCAGAGTCTATGGATCCCAACACTTTATTGGCCAGATCAACAGCTCCTTCTCCTCCTTTGGCCCAGGACTCATTCAGTGCAACCGGAACCTTCTGAGATTCACAATGTTTTACAAGAAGATCGATTTCGGCTAAAGTATCTGAGTCAAACCTGTTCAGTGCGATTATGGGAGTGAATCCGAATAGTCTCATATTTTCGATATGCTTATCGAGGTTGGCGAATCCTTTCTCCAGCGCTTCAATATCTTCCGGCTGAAGAGAAGTAAGTTTGGCTCCTCCATGGTATTTCAAAGCCCGGATGGTTGCAACAATTACTACTGCATCAGCTTGAAGATTGCCAAACTGGGATTTTATGTCAAAGAATTTTTCGGCGCCAAGTTCACTGGCAAAACCGGCTTCAGTAACTACATAATCGCTTAAAGAAAGACCCGTTTTTGTTGCAATAATGGAGTTTGTTCCCTGAGCGATATTGGCGAACGGACCACCATGAATTATAGCTGGAGTACCTTCAAGTGTCTGAACAAGATTTGGTTTGATAGCCTCTTTCATAAGGACAGCCATTGCTCCCTGTGCTCTGAGATCCCTGGCAAAAACAGGTTTATCGTTATATGTATATCCTATAAAAATATTTCCGAATTTTTCTTTCAGATCGGTGAGATTCTTAGCAACACAGAGTATCGCCATAACTTCTGATGCAGCTGTAATATTGAATCCCGATTGCCGGGGTACTCCTTCTGTTGTACCACCAAGACCAATGACAATATCCCTCAATGATCTTTCATTCATATCCATAACTCTCTTCCATTCAATAGTCCTTGGATCAATTCCAAGGCTCCCCTCCTTTAATTGAATGTTATTGTCAATAAGAGCAGCAAGAAGATTGTGTGCCTTCTCCACTGCTGAAACATCTCCGGTGAAATGCAAATTAATATCTTCCATAGGGATGACCTGAGAATAACCTCCTCCGGCAGCACCACCTTTTATGCCAAAAACAGGTCCGAGAGATGGTTCACGAAGTACCACTGTAGTTTTCTTCCCTACCAGGTTAAGCGCCTGAGAAAGACCTATTGAAGTTGTCGTTTTGCCTTCTCCTGCCGGTGTCGGGGTTATTGCAGTAACAAGAATAAGTTTAGCATTCTTAATGCGATCTTCATTAATATATTGAAGAGGGATTTTCGCTTTATATTTGCCATACAGTTCCAGGTCATCCTGGGATACTCCCAGAATATTTGCTATTTCAGCTATTGGTCTGATCTTTGCTGCCTGGGCAATTTCAATATCTGATTTCATAATCTGACTTTTTAATGAATTCCCGGATCGTTTCGAAACTTATTATTTCAAATCAAAATAAGCTAAAAGATGCTAATAATTCTATTTCGATAATTGATTTTTACTTTAAAATGAAAGTGGGATTTTAATTGTAAGATATCTGAGGCTTTGTTGATCATACCAGGATATTCCAATCAATCTGTCTTATCTGCACATTTTCCGGCGTATTCATCCTTATCCGCCATTCTGTCGGAAAATAATTATTGACCCTTGATCCGATATTCCTGACAAAACCAAGATTTACTCCGCTGTATTTGAGCAAGATCCAACCCATGGGAGCATCTTTGATTTTGATATTTTCCTTTTTCAGGAAGGAGATAGCCTGATGAAAATCAAGATCAACATTCGGGAAAGCATCTTTCTTCATCCTGCAAGAGAGTGCCAGTTCATGAAGTGGAGTGAAATCATCTTTCCTGGTTTTATAAAGAGCGGTACCTCCTTTGATTATCCTGAGATAGTTTTTCAATGAAATATATTCTTCGACAGGAAGTGATAGATCATAAACAATGTCATCATGCCGATACAACCTATTTTGTGAAATATCTATAAGCTTTTCAGCAGTTTTTAGGTCACTTCCTGTCAATTGATTATCGTTCTTATTGACTTTCATCTTTGTAACTCCCGATGAACCATCCGTCTTTTTTACAACTGCAATAAAGAGACCATCACCATTTATTTTTCCGGGGTAGAAACCATATCCTATGATGCCTTTATAAATTATTTCCTGAATATTATCAAACTCTGAAATATCAAGAGTTACTGAATCTGCACCCGTCTTTTCTGAAAGCCATTTAATATTCTCCTCATTTTCAGCCGGATTAAAAGTGCATGTACTATAAATCAGAATTCCGTTTTCCTTTAATGAGGGCCAGACATCCAGAATTATCCTTCTTTGCCTTTCGGAACACAACAGAGCATTTTCAGCAGACCATTCATTCCTGACTGTCAGGTCACTGAACATACCCTCTCCGGAGCATGGAGCATCTACTAATATTAAATTGAAGTAATCTTTTTGCCTGCTGAAAGCTGCGGGGTCATTATTAGTAACAATGGTATTCCCGATTCCCCATTTTGTAATGTTCTCTGCAAGGATGCCGGCTCTTGATTTGATCACCTCATTTGCAACCAGTAATCCTTTATTGCCAATCATAAATGATAAATGTGTGCTCTTTCCACCTGGGGCACCACACAGATCAAGTACCCTGATATCCGCTAAGTCATTTACAACCTGTTTATAGACCTTTTCGATAAACATGCTGGAAGCTTCCTGAGGATAGTAGCATCCGGAATGAAACAGCGGATCAAAAGTGAATAAAGGTCTGGTCTCCAAATAATATCCATAATCTGACCATGAAACACATTCTAATTTTTTTGGCGTTCCTTTCCATTTTATCGGGTTTATTCTAATACTTACAGGAGACGGCCTGTCCAAAGCCTCCTCCAGATGAACAGCATCAATATATTTTTGTTGTTTTAATCTCTCTGTGAAGTTTGCAGGAAACATTTTTTACTTTGAGTTTAGCTTTTGATTTACCTTGTCAGTCAGCCAGGCACAACCGGCTCCCAATATAGCACCGGCAAGAACATCAGAGGGATAATGGGCCCCAAGATCCATCCTGGAATATCCTACTGCACCAGCCCATGCAAAAGAAGGCGCAATAATATACCACTTTGGATAAGTGAGACTCGCAGAAGTTGCAAGAGCAAAGGCTTCAGAGGTATGTCCAGATGGAAATGAAGGGCTGCCGCCACCTGTCTCTTTTTCAATAAAAGGGTATTTTACAAATGGCCTTGTCCGGTTTACAGCATATTTTGTTATTGTTGTAATAATCACTGTTACAGCCATAGCTGATCCGATATATAACGATTTCCTGACAGTAAGAGAATCATGTTTTAATAATCCTGTTCCACAGATTAATACAGGAACTCCGAATGATACAGGAGCAGCCGAACTGGTTATAAACCGGAATGTTCCATCGAGTGACTTGTTCCGATCCAGATTTATGTGTTTCAAAAGATTAATATCCCAGTTCTGACCAAATAATCCTGGTTGAACAAGACAGAAAAATAGTATTGTTAATTTTAAAGGTAGGCCTTTCAACTGATTGAGTAATAATTTTAAAATAATCACTTAACGCCAGAAGCTAAACAATTACGAATCCAGATCCGATTTTTGAATTTCATTCCCGTTCCTGTTAAATTTTTTCCACAAGAAAAATACAGGTATTCCAAGGATAACTATTGCAAGTCCAGGAAAAGTATAATTCGGTTTGTAGATAAGAAGAATGACCATAATGGTAATCGTTGTCAGAATATAAATAGCAGGTATTACCGGATAACCAAATGCTTTATAGGGTCTCTGGATATCAGGCCTTTTCTTCCTGAGAATAAAAATGGCAAGGATAGTTAAGGTGAAGAAAAGCAGCACAGCAAATATCACATAGTCAAGAAGATTATTATACGTTCCTGATAAGCAAAGAAGTATGGACCATATTCCCTGAATGATCAGAGCAAATGCAGGAACACCTTTTTTGTTCAGGCTTCCCACTTTTTTAAAAAACAGGCCGTCTTTTGCCATAGCATAATATATTCTTGGAGCTGCAAGAACCATTATATGACTGCATCCGAAAGTACTGATCATAATAAATACTGCCATAATTATAGCAGCATAATCGCCTATTACAACGCTCATCACAGAAGTGGCAACCCTGTCGTCGCTAGCAAATTGAATACCTTTCGCCAGGGCATTTGCTCCTGTTGGTGAGCCATGAAGAGGTAATATCCTGATATAGACATAATTTGCAACAAGATATAAAGCCGATACTATTAAAGTGCCAAATAACAGACTTAATGGCACAGTTCGTTTTGGATTAATGACTTCACCTGAAATATAAGTTATATTGTACCAGGCATCAGCGGCAAAAAGAGATCCTACCAGGGCAGTACCTAAAGCTGTTATCAATGCAAATCCGGCAATAGGAATTATCTGATTACCATCCCCGATTCTGCTTGCCTGCCAGAAAACTGCTTTATTTACTTCAAAAGAATTAAGTCCTTTCGTGACAACCAGACCAACAATTATGAAGCCCAGCAACGCAATTACTTTTGTCGAGGAGAAAATATTCAGGACTATCTTACCGGTTACGATACCTCTTGTGTTCAGCCATGTAAGGAACACTATCAGGATCATTCCGACAAGCTGTGTAGAATTTACCTTTAAGGCACCGATCTGCATAAGAATATTGTTCTCAGAGATCCATGGAAATAATACCCCGCTGAATTTTGCAAACCCAACGGAGACGGCCGCTATTGAACCACATTGAATAACAAGGAAAGTCGTCCATCCGAACAGGAATCCGATAAGCGGATGGTATGATTCCCGAAGATAAACATACTGACCACCGACACTAGGCATCATTGCTGCCAGTTCCCCATAGCTCAAAGCGCCGATAATTGTAATGATACCGGTAATCAGCCAGACAACCATTAACCATCCCGGAGAGCCGACATTCCTTGCTATATCTGCACTTACAATAAAAATTCCTGAACCTATCATTCCTCCGGCTACCATTGATACGCCATCGAAAAGATTTACGCGTTTTTTAAGGAGGTGGTCTTCAGTCTGCATATACTAATATGATTTCGGATTGCGGATTGCGGATTTGAGATTAGTCATTTTATTCAAATGAGAATTTTGCAGTTTCATTTTTCTTAAGCGCTGTGATAAAGACCAGGGCATCTATCAGGTTGATCTTTGTCCCTTCAGATTCAGTCCTCTTTTCACCTTTAACTTCAACCCTGACTTTGTGAGCGCCGGGAGTAAGATTGAATTTGTGCCAGATACTGGTGGTACCATACTGCTGATTATTGTAATTGAAATAAGTATCAATAGTACGGTCAAATTTATTGTCAATAAAAATATCTGCTTTGCCACCCACTTTATTCCATGTTCCCGTCAGAGAAACCCCTGTACCTGTAAATGTAAATTCTGCCACATCTCCTTTTTTCTGAGCACATTGAGATAATTTGATAATTTCCTTATTTGTTCCTGACTTCATGGTATAAGTCTCCCATTTACCTTTAAACTTCCATGGATCTTTTTCAAACACTGTTGACTTTTTATCAAAAACCACATTCGGGAATGAAACTTCCAACTGAGGTGCAACAGGCTCCTGAATTTTTACTTTTATGTTCTTTCCTGATATGATTCCGGAATCTTTTTTAATAAGACCCATTGCATAATTATATGTATTCTCTATTGCTTTGGTAAATGAGTAGTTTGTATTAATAAAAATTGAATCCTTATATTCAAGTACTCCTTTGGTAAGATCAGCCGGAAGCTTTTTGAAGCCATTTAATACTCCAAGCACTGCCATAGCATTCGAAGGGTTGCAATCTGAATCCTGTCCGCATCTGGTGGTTATCTCCATAGTTTTCAGCGGATCGCCTTCACCATAGAGTAAACCCATCACAACAAAAGCCCCGTTAAACTTTGCATCTATATTGAAGGACGAACCTGCACCACAGATATCGACATTATCCCATTTTGCTTCAAGCTCCTTCCATGCAGCCTGCCAGTCAGTCTGATAATGCTGATGCAGCTTTATTACATCCTTTACAATTTTATAATAATCACTTTCAGAAGGGATTGATTTAAGCGCGTAATCAATTATACCCGGAATATCGTTCCTGAAGAATGCCTGAGAATAGAGAGCGCCAATAAAGATTCCACCATAAACGCCATCACCATAATTCATTATATGGCCTACCTTTTCTGCTAATTTTGCTGCTGTCCGTGGCATTCCTGGTGACATAAACCCGATATAATCTGCTTCAATCTGGAAATCGATATCATCTGCATGAAAATTGTTTTCGGGTCTGCCTGATTCAGGCGCAAAAATTGAGTCGTAATAATTTTTTCTCGATTGAACATTTGCATGCCAGAGAGGATAGCCTGCTTTGGCGAACATCTCCTGGAATGTTTTTGCAGGAGCATCAATACCATATTTGTCCATTGCCATCATAAAAGTCAGTTGGACATAAACATCATCCTGCCACATACTTCCTTTTACGTCTGATGGTTTCCAATTAATTGAATCAGTGAAGATTTTACCCTGGGCCCTGAATTCTGTTGGCGCACCATATGTTACACCAATCATTTTCCCCGCCCATCCACCGGCAATCTTGTCTCTGAGAACATCTGCATTAATTGTTTTGAATTCAGAAGATTGGTTATTACAGGAAGACAATACAAGAATTATACCAAACAGAAAAGAGCTGAGAATTGTTGTTTTCATCCGGAAGTTTTTATCGTGGTAAATTTATCATAAACGTAAAAATATAAGCAATATTCACCAATTTTGTTTCAGGAAAAACTTGCCGATATCCCGATATCTTTTTAATATGTTCCTGAAAATGTTTGCCATTGGAGAATCCAAAAATACTTTAATTGTTTGGATTAATAATTTTGACAAAGCAAAAGAAGTGGATATCTTTGTTTTGATCATAAATTTATTGTGAATAACATCTGATTTTTTATCAATAGTAAAATAAAACCGACTACACATGAAAAAACTAATTCTGATTATTCCACTTGCTTTTTTCTTTTTGACTGTCTCTGCACAGAAGTATGATCAGCTGGCTAAAACTCCTCCTATGGGATGGAACAGCTGGAATAAATATGGCTGTAATATAAGGGAAGACCTCATTATGGGAATGGCTGATGCTATGGTTACCAACGGAATGAAGGATGCCGGTTACGAATATATTGTAATTGATGACTGCTGGCAAGTCTCACGTGATGCTAACGGAGAGATCGTTCCTGATAAAGAAAGATTTCCGAATGGGATTAAACATCTGGCTGATTATATTCACTCCAAAGGGCTTAAGTTTGGTATTTATTCCTGTGCTGGTACAAGAACTTGCGCCGGACGTCCCGGAGCGCTTGGGCATGAATACCAGGATGCACGTACATATGCTAGCTGGGGTGTTGATTATCTGAAGGAAGACTGGTGTAACACAACTTCTCAGGATGCCAAATCTTCGTATACAAATATGCGCGATGCACTTTATGCAGCTGGCAGGCCAATAGTATTCAGTCTTTGTGAATGGGGATCAAATAAACCATGGGAATGGGCAATACCGATTGGTCATCTGTGGCGTACAACAGGTGATATCAGCGATTCATGGAACAGCATGATAAATATTTTTTCACAGCAAAAAGATCTGGCAAAATATGCCGGTCCGGGTCATTGGAACGACCCCGACATGCTTGAAGTAGGTAACGGGCGGATGACAAATGAAGAGTACAAAACTCATTTTACACTCTGGTGTATGCTGGCTGCACCGTTAATGGCAGGAAATGATCTTCAGAATATGTCACCTGAAACCAAAGCTATTCTTGCGAATAAAGAGATAATTGCATTGGATCAGGATACGCTGGGCAGACAAGCCACATGTTTCAGGGACAATGGTGATTATCAGATCTGGGTAAAAACATTAGCCGGAAATGAAAAAGCTGTTTGCCTGCTAAATAAGAGCGACGAGAAAAAGACCGTACTTGTTGACTTTGCACTGCTTTCCCAGATAAATTCAGGTAGGCGTTCAGGGACAACTGCTCTTGCGCTGGAAGATTACCGTTTAAGGGATTTGTGGGAACATAAAGATCTTACATTAAAGGAAACCTCTGTATTTATAGACCTTCTTCCACATACTGTGAAGGTGTTCCGGTTTATAAAGAAATAACAAACAGAATCGGCGTAGTTTGAAACTACGCCGATTTTTATTAAATAGATATCATTAGTTTGCAAAAGGAACCTCTTTCCCTGTCAATCTAACCCTGCCAATAAGTATCTGCGTTGACTGAGGATCAAGATAGCCTTTGAATCCGGGTTGTTTTCCACCGACTGAAATTGTAAAATACCCGGGCTCAATAACACGCTTCTCTTTGTTATTTATAATTGAGAACTGTCTTGGTTCCAGAGCAAATTCAACATCCCTGCTTTCACCTGGTTTCAGAGTGATCCTTTTAAAGCCTTCAAGCTGACGGATCGGTCTCGGTGTCGAAGCTTTCTCATCTGTGAGGTAAAGCTCTGCAACTTCATCTCCTTCAACTTTTCCGGAATTTGTAACAGTGACTTTAACCTTTACTTTATCCCCTGCAACAGCTTTTTCAGGAATTGATAAGTTACTATAAGAGAATGAAGTATAACTTAGTCCATAACCGAACGGATAGAGAGGTTCTTTAGTGAAGAATCTATAAGTTTTTCCGGCCATATCATAATTTTCAAAAGCGGGAATCTGATCAATTGTTTTATAGTAAGTAACGGGAAGTCTGCCAGCAGGGTTGTAATCACCAAAGAGTACATCTGCGACTGCATTGCCCCCCTGCTGACCACCATAGCCAGCAAGAATAATAGCTGAAGCTTTTTCCTGGGCATTGTTAATGGATAATGCTCCACCACTGTTCAGTACAACAATCACCGGTTTGCCGGTTGCAACTATTGCATCTAGCAGCTGCTCCTGGACAGCAGGAAGATTGAGATTAGTCCTGTCACCACCACTGAAACCATCCAGCTTTATAGACATCTCCTCTCCTTCCAGACGTTGCGACAGACCCAGAACGAGAATAACTGCATCAGCATCTTTTGCGGCAGCCAGGGCTTTCTCTACCAGGCCAACGCGAGGTCTCGCCCATAAAAGCTTGATGTCGGCATCACCAGAATAATTGCGATAATAAACTTCAACTTTGTATTTCTTACCTGCCTGGAAATCAACCTGATATTCTTTATGAAAAGCAGAATGTTCGTTTCGTTCAGAAATGATCTTTTTACCATCAAGCACGACATCATAACCCGATGAGCCCCAGCTTCCAAGATAATAAGTTCCGCTTTCGGGAGGCACAACCCATGTAGTCCATTTAATACCAAAATTATCATCAGGCATATCCTGACGAGGTGAAAGAAGCTCCCAGTAAAAATCTATATTGTCATCAACCCTGGTAAATAAAGGTTTGCCTGTCATTTCAGTACTGTTATAATATTCCCCGAAAGCTCCCTGCCTGCCATCTTCAGTCAGAAGATAGCGGGATGGTATTGGAGTCAGATTATGAATACCTTCAGCAAGATCGCTTCCTTCTGCATAGATGATTTTTGTATCGGGTTCAACTTTTGTTTTTATGCCTCTGAGAACAGTGACCGGATCTTTGGGGATGCCATTATAATTACCTATCAGCGCTTCAAAATTATCAGCATTAGGACCGATAACTGCAATCGTTTTCAGATTCTTTTTAAGAGGAAGAATATTGTTTGAATTCTTAAGAAGCACAATTGATTTCTGTGCAGCTTCCCTTGAAAGTGAATTATTGTAATCTGAACAATTAACAAAAAAAGGAGTCAGAGCATATGGAACAATACTATCAGGATCAAACATACCGAGCTTAAATCTTGCAGTGAAAGCCCTTTTAACAGCAACATTAATATCAGCTTCGGTAAGTAAACCTCTTTTAACTGCTTCGACAAGATTCTTATAATCACTACCACATTCAACATCAGTTCCTGCTTTTACAGCATCCGCTGCTGCTTCAGCTGCATCTTTTGCAAAATGTGTGAATTTATAAAAGTCGGAAATTGCCCAGCAGTCTGAAACAATATATCCTTTAAATCCCCATTCGTTGCGAAGTATTCCATATAATATAGGATTAGCACAGCATGGAAAATCCCTGAACATATTATAAGCTCCCATGACGGAATATACCCCGGCATCAACAACAAGGGTGCGGAATGCGGGAAGATATGTCTCCCTGAGATCCACTTCACTGACTTTTGCATTGAACTGATGCCTCAATGGCTCGGGTCCGGAATGAACAGCAAAATGTTTGGCAGTGGCAACTGTTTTCAGGTATTTCGGATCATCCCCTTGCATGCCTCTGACGAACTGGTAACCCATCCTGCCGGTAAGATAAGGATCTTCACCGTAGGTCTCATGTCCTCTTCCCCACCTGGGATCACGAAAGATATTAATATTAGGCGACCAGAAAGTAAGTCCCTGGTATATCCCTGTTTTGCCTCTTCTCTGAAACTCATGATATTTTGCTCTTGCCTCATCTGATATGGCATTTGCGATACTCAGCATAAGAGTCTCGTCCCATGAGTTTGCGACGGTTATTGCCTGAGGGAAGACAGTGGCATAACCTGCTCTGGCAACACCATGCAAAGCTTCATTCCACCAGGTATAAGCAGGAACACCAAGGCGCGGGATTGCCGGAGCAGTATATAAAAGCTGATCGGCCTTTTCCTGGAGAGTCATTCTTGAAACAAGGTCATTGACTCTATCTTCTGTCGAAAGATTAGTATTTCTGAAGGGGAAACCTGCTGCCTGTCGCTGAGCGCTTACATTTATTGCCGATGATAGAAAAAATAAAAACAGGATAATGGATAACAATCTTTTCATAAGTGGTTAATTTAAATAGGTTTGGAAATGTATAAAAAAATTGCCGGAAATGAAAATGAAGAAGAGATAACCTGACAGTGAATACATAAATACTTCTTCTGAGGAAGGATGAAATCCAGATAGCTTACACCAAAAATCACCCATATGGAAACTTGATTTTCTTTTAATAACCTCCCCCCCATTCAGGCGATTTAATAAAATGCTAACGAGAATAATAAACCTGCTGTTATCTGATAGCAGGTTTTTTTGTCATATTGAAGATTTGAATTAAATGCTCCAGTACAAATTTTAAAGAGGATTATTTAGGCATAGACTGTTCTTGTCTGTAATAAACCTATAAAATCTGGATTGATTATCTTAAATTTGACAGATCTTTATAACCTTAACCACAAGTTGATGAGTACAATATTTGTCCTGAAATCGCATTGAATTCACAGACAATTTTTTTCTATCCATTTATTGAGTTCAAAGTCTGTTATCTGAAATGAGAAAACAAAATTCCCGGCTTATTAATAAAAAATCAGACTCTTCGGCTAATGAACATCCTGTCCCTGAAGTAATAATAGAGAAAAACAGAGGTTTTATAATATGGGTTGCAATTTTTTTACTGACTACATTGGTATTAATAACGTTCTGGAAATCTTTTAATAATGATTTTGTAGATTGGGATGATTATGGATATGTAATTAATAATAATCTTGTGCGAGATATGCGGACAACATCAATAACAGATGTTTTCAGACAGCCAGTCGCGTCAAATTACCATCCTCTTACAATTTTAAGCCTGAGATTGAATAATAACATATGCCCATCATGTGCGGAAGGGATCTCAGCAGCGCCGTTTATTAAGTGGAATGTCATTATTCATTTACTTAATACAATTCTGGTATTTCTTTTTATTTTCCTGATCAATGATAGAAATATAACAATCGCATTTTTAGTGGCTGCCCTGTTTGGAATACATCCCATGCATGTAGAATCTGTCGTCTGGGTGTCCGGGAGAAAAGACGTTTTATATACTTTTTTCTTTTTATCAGGACTAATAATGTACGTTAAGTATCTGAATAATGGTAAAGTTTATGAAAGCCGGCATAAAAAGAACATATGGCTGGTTTTAACTTTTTTGCTTTTTATTTTAGCCTGTTTATCAAAAGCAGTAGCAGTTGTTTTTCCAGTAATATTGATCTTGATTAGTTTTTGGATGCACAAGGCCTCAGGAGATATACCGATAATTGAATCAATAAAAAATGCTTTTTCTTTTAAACGTCTTATACCGCTGATACCCTTTTTTATTGTATCAATATTTTTTGGGTTGGTTGCAGTTCAAATTCAAAAAGGAGAAAACTTCCTGGGAATATTTAACATTAAGAATAACAGCTTTTCTGAAATTAGTACATTCAGCGACTTCAGTTTTTTACAAAGGATCCATTTTGCCTGTTACGGTTTTATAGAATATATTATTAAGTTTTTTGTCCCCGTAAATCTCTCAGCACTTTATCCATATCCGACTTTTCAGGAATTCAAAGAAGGAACCTTTTCAATAATTTTCTGGCTATCAATGGCTGGAACGAGTCTCATAATTTATAAGGTGTTAATTTCACTCAGGAAAACAAAACTATATGCTTTCAGCATTGGTTTTTATTTAATCACTCTTTTATTGGTTCTGCAATTCATCCCGGTCGGAATGGCTTTAATGGCTGAGAGATACTCATATATGCCATATATAGGATTGTCAATAATACCTTCAACTCTGATAGCAAAAAGTTTAAAAATGAAAAAGATCTTCTTGCTATTCATTTCCGGTTGTTTTATTATTATGCTGATGATATTATCGATTCAACAGATTAAGGTATGGAACAATTCCGAGACATTATGGTCAAATGTTATTGACAAACATCCTCATCTGGAATATTCCAGAAGAGCCAGAGGAAAATTTTACAGCAAGAAATCGTCTCAGGTAAAAAGCGAATCTGAAAAGAAAACGTTAGAGAACAAAGCTTTCAATGATTTTATGGAGGCGATCAAAACAGGTACAAAAAGCGCTGATGTGTATGAAGGCACCGGTATTATTTTCGAATCCAGAGGCGACATGAAAAATGCAATGTTATTTTTAAATAAGGCCATTTTTATAGATCCAAAAAAAGGCAGCGCTTATTATAATCGTGCAATGTTATATGACATTTTAAATCAAAAAGAAGAGGCTATTAAAAATTATAATATAGCTCTGAATTATGAACCGAATCTTGCACCGAAGATTATCAGCAACAGGTCGGAGCTTTTTCTTGAAACAGGAAAATTCAGTGAAGCAAAAAATGATCTTGACTACCTGATAACTCTTGACAACAAAAACTTTACCTATTATTGCAACCGCGCATATTCGAAGCTGCAATTAAAAGATAATACAGGAGCTATTGATGATTACCATGCGGCACTAAAGCTTAAGCCCGATGATGAATTGACAAGAAAGCGATTAGAATTACTTATTGAGAAGCAGACAAAATAGTGTAAGATATCATTCAGTTTAATTCTATATATAAAAACCAGCTTTCTCTTGATGGTTGAAAGCAAACTGGATGAACCATCATTATATTCAGCGGCTTTCGGATTCTCTTTCAACCATACATGTGTGCCAAGGATGAGAGTGTTATACACATTCCCGTCATCATCATTTATTGTACTATCATCATTCTTTTTACAGGAATGAATTAACTGATTAATAAGATTACTCCCAGAGTAACCCTGACACTCATCAACTATTAAATGTTTTCAAACTTGTAGCTTATAGCACCGTTTTTTACATTCAGCTGAAAATAGCCAGCATTACTCGTTTCATCTTTTAGAGGGTCCAGGACTATGTACCTGGTTATTCCAAACAACTGATTATATCTCAAATGGTCGTGTCCGGAAATAACCATATCCACATGGTACATCGTGAATAATTCTATCAAAACATGCATTTCTTCAACCAGCGGGACTGTACTTTCCGTCTGTCTAGTGCGGAAAAAATTGTTGTGAGTAATGACGAAACAATGACGATAATTCTGACGCATAGTTTCCAAAATATTTGTTAACCAATTAAGCTGTTGATCTCCTAAAGTTCCCTCAGCTGTGTCCAAACAGATATATAGGTCACTTGCAGAGGGTGTTTTAATCGTAAAGAGATAACTGGTAGATCCAAAACGGGTAAAGAATTCTTCCCAGCCACCGAAATGCAGATCATGATTACCTGCTATTAGAAATAATGCCAATGAATCATGATCAGGCAGGTGTTGTTCAAAAATATCCCAATCTTCTTTTTTCCCATTGGTCAGATCTCCTGGCATCACAACTGCTGAGGCATGAGAGGTTTCTGCAATTCTAAAAAAGCTATCTAAATTCACTGTGCTGCCTACGTGACTATCAGCTCCGGCCAGAACAGAATAATCCTCTGATGCAACTACAATCTGACGGAATGGATGATTATCATTCCAAATCTTAGACTGATTAAACCGCTGATTTACCGATTCATTTGAAGTTAGCAGATCAGGATCTTTCGAACAACCTGCTGACGTTAATATTATCGCAAATATAAGTGCGAACCTATTTTTATTTAGAAGTTCCATGATATTCCTGTTCTTAAGAAGAAACCAAAATAATTCACTGCCATATTAGTTGCCCCGGCGATTTTATATGAAGCCTCAGCATAAAAGCTCAAATTTGAATTCAGTTTATAAGAAGTATTCAAATTTAAAATAGGATTAGTCTCATGATTTATAATAAAATAGTCGATATCTGTAATTTCAAATGCAATGTTCCATGGGTTATTTACTGGTTTGAGATTATAACTGAATGAATACATTATATTATAGACTTCATGAAAACTTTCAGCACTCTTATCAATTTCATAATCTTTGACAGCCTTTCTGCTAAAAGAATAAGTCCTGAAATTTGTGCCTATAGCAATCTGAAAATGGTTACGATGCATTTTTAATAAGGCACCATAATTGGTTTCACGTAAAATTTCTGAAAAGTCTGTCCATGTACCGAACCCCTGAAGCTCAAAAGGAACATCTTTAACAACAAAATCCCTTGTTGCATTGATGGTATAACCTGAAATCACTGTTTTATTATTCTTCAAGTCAATCTGAAAACCTGTTTCTAAAACATTATTTCCGAATTTGTAGTGTGCCATTGCCGATGATTCGACGTAAAGTCCATGTGATACATTATTCTCGCCTAACTCAGTATAAATATTTATACCGGGTTGTGCAGTAAGATTAATACTGAATATTAAACCAAAAAAGGCTAAAAAAAACCTGAAGCTATTTGCTGATTTCAGGCCGGTTGCAATTTGTTGTTTCATAGTACTCTGGTAAAGATTAGGTTGAATTTATCGCCATAATAAATTCAATAACCAGGCCAGCGCAAGTATCTATCTGAAATGCAGCTATTTAGAAATTATTGAGATTTTAAGACAGGTCGTTTTTGTAGCATTATGCTACAAGTCGTTGATTCAGAATGCTACAGGTAGCTTTAAAATTTGTTCAGCTATTTTATGTAAGATCCATCCACCAAAGACATAGCTCAGCTGGATTGAATAAATGATAATTAAATTATCAGGTTCTCTGAAAGTGTGCAGACTTTTACTATTAATTGTATTTTGAACTAAGTATTCATATTTTTGATTTACATTAATTTCAGTTATCGACCAAACAACGAAACTCTATGAAAAAGTCAATTTTGTACATTTCTCTGATGGTGATATGTCTTTTGGTAATGCCAGTTACAAATTCATTCGGACAGCCTGATGTTAAATCAAGATTGTTAAAGAATGTTGTCAGAACAGAAAATGGCAAATTCATTGCCGAAGAGTATGGATCAATAGTGAATATCAAAACCAATTTTCTTGAGGTTCAGATTACGGCAACAGCGCCTGTAAACATAATAAGCCGGGATAATTTTATCTCGATTTACTCAGAGATGGCAATTTCTATTTTATCTTCTGCGTTGAAGGATATTAATATTCAACCGAATGATGCTTTCAATCTTATCAGACATGGAAAACTCCAGAAGCCTGCTGAAATCATTATTCAGATTGACATGTCCAAGGACGGTTTAAGCTATAAAGTAAATTCAGGAAGCTCAAGCAGTAGCAATACTCTGAGCTGGGATCAGTTTTATTCAGGAAAAGATTAAACCTGAGTAAATCCGGAAGATTATTACGATTTCTTTTTTAAGAGAACGGAAACATTAAAAAACTGCTCTCCACATTCTCTTTTAAAAACACCTGGTTAATGTTATTATTACTATATAGTTGTCTTAATTTTTCTTTTTCAAAAAATATATATATTTATAAAAAATAGCAAAAATGAAGTCCGATCTGTGCTATATAAATCCTATATCTAACCCGTTACAAAGTATTATTTTTGCTTTCTATAAAGAAAGTATATAAGAGTACTATTTATGTTCAAAAGAGGATGAATCAAATAAAAGGATATATCATATTCGCAGGTCTAATTCTAACTGTATTGAAAGTCAATGGTCAGAGACCCGATACATTATATGAAGAGAGATTCTCAATTCATGCCCAAACAACTGTTATTACGCAGTATAAGCCTTCTTTTAATGCAAAATATTCTGGTCAGAATAGCTTGTCAACGCAAGAGGAAACAAAACGATCAATTACCTCAACTCTATTTTTAGGGGCCAGGCTATGGAAGGGAGCAAGCATTTTTTTTAATCCTGAAATTGGAGGTGGTTCAGGACTGAGTGGTTCATTAGGAGTTGGTGCTTCTACAAATGGTGAAACTTACAGAATTTCAAATGCTGCACCGACATTTGAATTAGCCAGGCTTTTCTTCAGACAGATTATTTCATTGAACCATGAAACAGAATATATTGAAAGTGATTTAAATAGACTTGGAGGAGTTATTTCTACTAATTATATTTCATGTACAATAGGGAAAATTTGTGTTTCAGACTTTTTCGACAACAATAGATATAGCCATGACCCTCGTACACAATTTATGAGCTGGGCATTAATGAGTAACGGTGCCTGGGACTTTCCTGCTAATACCAAAGGATATACTCCGAGTTTGATATTAGAATTTGTAACTCCCAATCATGAATTACGTTACGGATTCTCTTTGGTCCCTACAACACCTAATGGAATGATAATGAATTGGAATATTAATGAAGCTGGTTCGCATACTTTGGAATATACCTATAATTATACAATTGCCGGAAAAAAGGGAGCATTACGCTTATTATCGTTTTTCACAAAAGCCAACATGGGAAATTATAATCAAAGCATAGTACTTAATCCCCTGGCTCCAGACCTTGTTGCTACCGAGAAAAACGGACATACCAAATATGGTTTTGGTATTAATTGCGAACAGGAAATTAATAAAAATATGGGGGCTTTTTTCAGAGCAAGCTGGAATGATGGTAATAATGAAACATGGATATTTACTGAAATAGACCATTCAATGAGTATTGGCATATCATCGAATGGGAAGAATTGGAACAGGCAAAATGACAATATTGGATTGGCATACGTAGTTTCTGGTCTTTCTGGTCCACATCGTAATTATTTACAAGCTGGTGGCCTGGGTTTTGAATTAGGTGACGGTAATCTTAACTATGCTCTTGAAAATCTAATGGAACTATATTATTCGATGGACATTATAAAAGACCTATTCATATCAGGGGCTTATCAGTTTGTTTGTAATCCCGGATATAATAAAGACAGAGGACCAGCAAATGTGTTTTCCATAAGAGTACATATAGCGATCTAAGTCAAGACTAATAAATCATTATGTTATTAATCAAAAATCCACTGTTACCTATTAATATGATTTAATAGTATATTTTTAAATCAATCTTTTTAGTCTTACAGAGAATTGCCAAATTCAATTCTACCATTCATTCAGTACAAATACAATTATATATTCAAATAAAAATCCATCCACCCAAGACTTAACTCAGATGGATGGAAGAAATAATACCTGAAAAAGCAACCCAAACAATTATTATTTGGAGAGTAAGATGAAATTATTTAACTGGTTCCACAACAAGCACGGTAAATGTGCCTGGTTTCATTGACGGACGTGGTCTGGGGTTATCAGCAGTTTTTTCTGGTGTGGGTCCAACTTCAGCAGTGGGTAAATAAATTCTGTGTGTTTTTGCACTTACAGAGATTGTTCTTGCTCTTGCCTGTGTCGGAACATTCGCCAGTACTTTAAATGAATTTTTATTCTCTTCCTGAACTACCGTCAGTAAGCCTTCTCCACATGAACTATAGGCTCTTTTCAGACCCGGATCAAAGCCTGCACCATCCACACCACCTCCAGTAGGAAGAGTTGTAATGACCTTGCCTGTTTCTGCGTCAAGTACAACCATAAGCTTGTCTGTGGCGCTGAACAACCGATGGGTTACATTATCGAGAGCGAGACCGCTTGGTCCTTCTCCGGGAGCTATTGACCATGTTTGTTCCACCTTCCAGGTTTTCACATTGATCATGCATATTTCACTTTTATCTTCTATATTCACAAACACTTTACCCATACCGTCGCTTACTGCAGCTTCAGGTTTGCCAGCCAGAGGTATGGTCTGAATAACATTATCCGTTTTTGCATCTATCACTGTGGCATTTGATGTCCTTCCGTTCCAGGTAATTATAGTTTTAGTAAACGGCTCAAAAATTATTGCATCCGGATTCTTTCCTGTCACTTTTACTTTTTCAATGATGCTGTAATCTTTGGTACTGAATACCGTTACATTACTATCCGGTCCGTTGCTGATAAATCCCTTATTGAACTCTGGTGCGATTGCTATTCCATGCACTCCATTTACATCTGTAATGGTTGTTACACTTTTACCAGTACTCATGTCCACCACATTTACCATTTTCCCATGGGAAACATATAACATTCCGGTAGCATCATCAGCAGTCAGGTAATCCCAACCGCCATCCCCTTCAAGATGAATTCGCTGAACAATCTTATATCCGTCAGGAGAATTCTGGCCATTAAGACCAAGCAAAGACAGGAAAATACCTGCTAAAACAAAAATCGATTTTTTCATACTTCTAATTTTATGTTATTGAGTGAATTTAATATTTGAAACCTTCATTTTATATTCCAGAGTTATTCCCTTGTAATCGTGATACATATTTTATGAAGTCTGAATAATACCCCAGGAAAGTTATTTTCTGCAAGATACTAAAAAACACGAAATCAAACCTGGTATCCAAAGTATTAGAAATCGAGCCTCTGAATACTGCCAGTATATCCAATATTATTCAACAAGCAATAATCTTAAATAAAGTATGAGTCAAAAAGTGCTTTTGACATTGTTTGATTGATTGATTTCACCAATCTATTGCCAGAATAATAAAACGTAATGGATAAGCAATTGCAAGAAGAATTGCTAGAACCCAAATACACAGTTTTATCTGCTTCTCTGAATTGACAATCTGCGATTGATAATTCCTTTCCCTGTTTTCCAGGTCTGAGATTTCGAAGCATATTTTTTCAGACTCAAATAAGTTAAGGGAATCAATTTTAGTCAATAAATTCTTTTTCAGGAAATTCTCAAATGACTTGTCGTCCTCAAAGCCATTTGATTTTAAGAACTTCAGGAAAACCGGATTAAATAACTTACTGTTGTAAAGTGAAGGAATTAAGTCTGCGCGATATGCTTTGTCCAGTATTTCCCAGAGGTCAACAGAAACATTTTGTTCAGAACTTGAATCATTACAGGCAGCTGATAACATAACGGAGAATTTCTTTTGATTAGAATGTTTGCCATTAAATTGAGTAGATAAGCTGTCTGATAATTTCTTTTGAGAATTAATCATACTTTCAACAGAATGAATCTTAGAGTGCTTAATAGCATTATAAGGATAAATACAAAGTCCGAATATCAGGGTTAAAGAAAGAATAGTTATAATTATTAATGACTCTCTTTTTAGTATTTTTTTTGTCCTGCTGCTCATTTCTATTGGCATTTTAACTTTTCACAAAACGATTTGAAGTTTGCTTTCAATTTCTGGTTTCCTTTCAGGTTTATTTCAGCTTTTGCAAATCATTACCTTTTAAGCTTATAATTTGAACAGGTCCCAGCAACCCTGAAGCCATTGGCTCCCATGCAGAGGCATCAAAAGGCTGATAGAATAAATTGACAAAATTGATCTCATTGTATTTCCGCCATTCAATCTTTCTTTTATCCATATAGATTATCCGGTTTGCCATAAGGTTGGCGACCTCAATTTTCAATGTATTATTGCCTTCCTTTAAATATTTTCCGATATTAATTCTGAATGGGACATGCCATAAAATACCTGCATCCTGACCATTTACCCATAGTCTGGCACTTTCACGGACATCTCCCAGATCGATCACATATTCACCAGTGTTTTTCGTTTTCAGATTAAAAGTGGTACTGTACTCACCAGTGCCTGAAAACCAGGTTGCATTTTCATCAGGGAGTGTTGTCCATGATATAAGATCCGTGAGTGCCTGAGATTTTGGTAAAAAAGGTCCGCCGGAAGTAAACTTAAGCTTCCATTTCCCTG
>Ga0182027_10001591_pt1 | contig 37775 bp, 30 predicted proteins | sample 712E1DmetaG_FD_121300 | JGI IMG/M metagenome (GOLD analysis project Ga0182027, IMG submission 121300) | Permafrost microbial communities from Stordalen Mire, Sweden - 712E1D metaG (Illumina Assembly) | ecosystem: Environmental > Terrestrial > Soil > Wetlands > Permafrost | place: Sweden...
CCCCGCCACCGAAGGCAAGGTCGTCATCCCCAAGGACGAGCTGCATAAGGACGAAAACTTCATCGGCGCCATCGCCCGCGGCACCATCGACGGCGGTAAGCTGGCCCTCAACGTGGCCATCATGCTCATCAGCTTCCTGGCCCTTGTAGCGCTGTTGGACAGCCTGCTGGGCTGGACCCACGGGTTCGCCTACATGCACTGGGTTCCCGGTTCGCTGGGCCAGATTCTCGGCTTCCTCTTCGCGCCTGTTGCCTGGCTTATCGGCGTTCCCTGGCACGACTGCGGAGCCATCGGCAACCTGCTGGGCACGCGCATGGCGCTCAATGAATTTATCGCCTTCATCTCGCTGGGAATGCAGAAAGCAACGCTTGCCCCGCGCTCCTTCACCATCGCGACTTTTGCCCTCTGCGGATTCGCCAACCTGGGCTCCATCGGGATGCAGATCGGCGGCATCGGCGCGCTAGTTCCCGAGCGCCGCAACGATTTGGCGAAGCTGGGCGTCCGAGCCATGCTGGCCGGGACGATGGCCAACCTGATCTCAGCGTCAATTGCGGGGATTTTTCTGGGGTAGGTACCGAAAACGTGGGGCGCCACAACTCTCAACCAGTACTTACACAACCGCCTGCAACCTCTTGATTCGGTAGAAGATCGTCAATGTAGTAACGGACCCGCAGGTTAGCAGGCTGGCCGCCATGCCGAGGATCAGTGAGAGGTCGTGTTGGTAGCTGCCGTGCACGATCCCGACGACCTGCAAGACGCTGAATCCGCCAAACGTAATCAGCGAGATGCCCTCGTCGCTCTTCTTCCGCCACACCGCCATCACCTGGGGCACAAAGAGCAGCGCGTTGCACCCCAGTCCCAGCCCGAATAGTACGGCGACAATCTCTTTCATGCTTACGTCCCTCCCATGGGCCGACGTTGACTTTATCTTCTCACTCCGTACAAAGCCGGCCCCAGTGCGCCCCGTCCACCCCAATCCGGTTTTGATATTCTGACTGCGTGGACTACGAACGCCTTGTCTACCCGCCCTATAATGCGCCGCTTGCAGAGGCCTACGGCGGACGTTTCGAATCCATCTACGTCATCGTTCACCCCTTTGTCGGTGTTCCGGAGCCTCTGGCCTGGAAGACAGTGAAGCAGTATCCCACCGATGAGCAGATTCTGAGCCAGGGAGTGAAGGTTCCGTGGGCCTCCGTCGCCGCTCAAACAGGACTCAGCACCTGCGCCAAAGTGAACCAGGCGCTCCTGACCTCCATCGGATCAATCAGCGAGGAGTTGCGAGACTATCAGGCCTGCGATTCGCTTACGAGCTTCCTGCAATCCAATTGCGTCTGGATGCCCACTGAGGGCCGATTCGAACCCTTGCTGCAAACGGATTTTCTCGATGCCTTCGCAGCGGCCGGCTTAGATGAACTGATCTTCGTGCCGGAATTTCCACATGCCGATTCTATCCAGAGGTTCAATGTGTCGAGGCTCAGAGATCGACGGGATGCATTTCCAAGCCGTGGCACTCTGGCGGCTCCAGATGAATCCTTCGTGCTGACGGTGGACTGGGACAGTTTTTTCACGCTCTTCTACGGTCCTCGCGCATTTGTGGCCGAAACGGTCCGCCGGCACGATCTGGAAGGCTTTTTCGCAACCCCTACTACCGAGCACTTCTGGTTCAACTATTCGCTGGGATGCTGTGTGGTCACGCTAGTGCCGGAGGGTTGGCAGGCCGGTTGAAAACTCGTCCGTATTGCCTTCTCCCTGTGCCTGTAGAATCTCAAGAGCGCAAAGTCAGGCTCTGAAGATGACCTACTTCGATCAAGTCACTGAAGCCGCTGCCTTCCTCCAACAGAAACTAGGCAGCCTCTCCCCCAAAATCGCCATTGTGCTCGGCTCCGGGCTTGGCGCAGTGGCCGATGCGGTCGCAGAGCCAACGTTGGTTCCCTACTCCGCGATTCCCCACTTCCCCCAATCCACCGTCGAGGGCCACCCCGGGCGAATCGTTGCGGGTATGCTGGGGGGCGCGCCGGTTGTCGTGATGCAGGGCCGGGTGCATTTTTACGAGGGCTACACGCCACAGCAGGTCACCTTCCCGATGCGCGTTCTGGGCGCGCTAGGGGTCAAGGCCGTCATCCTCACCAACGCCGCCGGGGGCATCGCCGAAGACTACCGCGTGGGCCAGCTTGTGGCTCTTACCGACCACATCAACCTGATGGGCTGGAATCCGTTGATCGGCCCCAATGAGCCACGTTTCGGCTTCCGCCCCGGCGCGGGCTTGCGCTTCTTCGACATGACCGAGGCCTACAGCAAGTGGCTCCGCGCCCTGGCCAAGGAGGCCGCCGGGGCCGAGGGTTTTTCGCTTGAAGAAGGCGTTTATCTGGCCGTCAGCGGCCCCAGCTATGAGACCCCCGCCGAAATCCGCGCCTTCCGCGCATTGGGCGCAACCCTGGTGGGCATGTCTACCGTTCCGGAGACCATCGTCGCCCGCCACATGGGCCTGGAGGTTCTCGGCATCTCCTGCGTCACCAACCCTGCCGCCAGCGTGGACGCGCCCTCTCTAAGCCACGAGGAGGTCTTTGCAGCCGGCCGCCAGGTCGAGCAGCGCATGGCCCGGCTCTTTCAGCGGCTCGTACCCAAAATGGCTGTATTGCAGGAGCAGGCCCCGTGAGCCAGACAGTCGCAAGCAACTCCGGCGCGCGCAGCGTCCGCCTTCCCTTTCCGCCCGTCGTCCTGGCGATTGCCGGCTGCTCCGGCTCGGGCAAGACTACGCTTGCCGCCGAGCTGGCGCGCACTTTGGGCGGCGTCCACTTCCACTTTGACAACTACTACCTCGACTTGGCGCACATGCCCCTGGAAGAGCGCGTGAAACAGAACTTCGACGATCCCGCGCTGATCGAGATTCCGCTCCTGACCGCTCACATTGAGACCCTTGCCGCGGGCCAGCCCATTGAGCGCCCCGTCTACGACTTTGCTACCTACACCCGCGTTCTCGGCCCCAACGGAATCGGCTTGACCGAAACCGTTCACCCCAGCGCCTTTCTGCTGGTCGAGGGCCTCTTCGCCCTCCATTACACCGACCTGCTTCCTTTCTACCAATTGCGCATTTATATAGACACGCCGGACGAGCTGTGCTTCAAACGCCGCCTTAAGCGCGACGTGGAAGAGCGCGGGCGCACTCCGGAGTCGGTCCGCTACCAGTACGAGGCCACTGTCAGGCCCACCAGCGTGGCCATCGTGAGGCCCTCCGCCGTTCATGCCGACTTGACTGTGGATGGAACCGACGCACTCGACTGGAAGGTGGAGCGGGTTTTGAGTGAAATGCGCATCCACGGTTTGCTGCTTGGGGTCAGCTAGCGGAGATTGATCTTCCTTGATCGAATACTTTCCTTTTCTGCTGCCAATTCTGGTTCATTCATCAAAGATTCATCGGGGAACAAAGGAAATCCGCCCCTCGTACCGGTAGTGTGGGTGTGACGATGAGCAAATCCCTCAGTTCGATGCAAAAGCGGGCAGCGACCTGGCTGCGGCAGGGCGTATCGCCCCGCCGGCTGGCGCTTACGCTTGCGCTCGGATTCGCCATCGGATGCATTCCGGTGGTGGGCATTCCCACGGCGTTGTGCGCGTTGCTGGCGCTGGCGCTGCGGTTGAACCTGCCCGTCATTCAGGCGGCAAACTATGTGGCATGGCCACTTCAGTTGTTGCTTATTGTGCCCTTTACGCGGCTGGGCGGATGGCTCCTGGCCTCCGGTCCAAGCCATGCCACAAAGGCAAGCGCCGTACTGCGCCTTTCGCCCTGGAATCTAATTTCGCAGTTGAGCTCGCTGGCCGGCCACGCGATGTTGGCCTGGCTGGTGATCGCCATCCCCGCGGTAGTTCTGATGACCTTCACGCTCACCGTGCTGCTGCGCCGGGTTCGGAGTCTGGCCGCTTCTGAGGCCGGCGATTGAGTCTGGCTCACTTCCCCGCATAGGGATCGACGACTGGCTTACCGCTCTCCAACCAAGCCGTATAGATCATGTCCCGCAACATGCTGGCTCCGGCTGCCAGCCGTTCCGCGGTAAACTCCCGCGACTCGGCCGTTCCCGCACCCACGAAGCCTCCGGCCTTCTCCAGTTGATAGACCTTCTCGACGTAGGTATACGTATGCCGCAGGTAGGCTATGTAGCTATCGAAGGGGTCGCCTTCGATGGGCTTGAGCGGGGTCATCTTAGCCCTCACCTCGGGTTCATGCAGATTGGCGCCTACAAACGGCCCCTCGAACTGCCAGTGAATCTGATGTCCAGTGGTGTAGCCGTTGGGATTGGGTTCCATCCAGCCGTTGTATTGAATGGTGGTGTGGAGGGGCTGCGAGCCATCGCCCACATAGTGACCCAACCAGCCGGCGTAGAAGATCGCGGCCGCTTCCACGCCGCGCGTATCCTGCCCGGCAGACGCCAGATGGCGGTACTCGCGCAGTGCGGCCTTCAGCCGCTCCCAGACCTCAGTAGCCTCCCAGGGCTGCAGGCCGATCTTCTCCGGCCGCTGCCCGGCGGCGAAGACCCTGGCCTCAAAGTCGAGGCGGCGATGCGGCAAGGGACCCAGCGCGTCGGCCGGCTCCAGGTCGATGAAGTGTTCCGGAGCCTGCGCCGCAACTAACTCCGGCTCGGCGGGCGACCGCCAGCGATCCGGCTCCGGGCCCAGGTACTCGATCTCGTTGATGGCTGCCTCGGTCCGCAGAAAAGCAGGCACATCGGCAGGCAGCGTGGTGGCGGCCAGACGGTTAATGAGGCGATGGCCCTCATTGCCCCAGGCGTGGGCGGCCTGCGGTTGAGCGGCGAGGCAAATCAGCCCGGCGGCGGCCAGGGCTGTGCGAACAAGACGGGAAGACAAGGATAAGCGCAACATGATGTCAGTATACGGTTTGTAGCGGAGAGCATGGTTTTCCTGAGCGCCGTTCACTGGTGCGTTTCGTCCCGATAAATGCGATCAAAATTGCGTAGATGATGTTGGAAATAAAGGCATATACTACCTCCAAAGTGCTCTCGGGGGAATCATGCAGGAGCCGACCAACGGGGCAACGACAACCGGAAGTGGGCAACCCGCGCGCGCGGTCCGGGCCGGTGTCACCCAAATCTGGCCTATTCTGGCTGGCTTTGCATTCGGCTCGGCCGTGGGAGCCATTTCCGTGCGCCTGATCGCCGGACCCTGGTTCGACGGACTGTTGATCTTCGCAGCCGGAGTCGCGCTCGCGTTGCTTGCTTTTTGGTTTCAGGTCCGCAATCGCGCCTCTGAGACGGGACCAGTCTCGCGGGGAGAGATGCAGGAAAGTTCCCGCGAACGGGGCCGCGCCGAGGAACTCTATCGGCAACAGGAGATCCTGCTCAAGTCGGTCGCGGACGGCATCTGCGGCGTGGACAGCCACGGAACGATCAACTTTGCCAACCCCGCCGCTGCCCGCCTGCTGGGCATTGCTGCCGCCGGCCTGACCGGCAAGCCGATTCATGAGGTGTTGCACGGTTTTGCCGCTGCCGGCCATCCGTGCGGCGAAGAGTGTCCGCTGAGGCGAGCGGCAGGCAGCCGCGTGGCGTCATCCGGCGAGGAGACCGTCTTCCGCGCCGACGGCAGTTCCTTCCCGGCGGAGTACTGCCTCACTCCCATCCTCGATCGGGGCCGCTTTTCCGGTTCCGTGCTCAGCTTCCGCGACATCAGCCAGCGCTATGCCCTGGACCGCCTAAAGGACGAGTTCATCTCCACCGTCAGCCATGAGTTGCGAACGCCGCTCACCTCCATCCGGGGTGCGCTGGGCCTGCTCTCTTCGGGCATTCTGGGCGAGATGAACGACAAGGCCGCCAACCTGTTCCGCATCGCCCTCACCAACTCCGACCGCCTAGTGCGGTTGATCAATGACATCCTCGACCTGGAACGCATCCAGAGCGGCCGCAAACCCGTCACATTCCGCCCGGTTCAGTTGGGAGAGATTGTCCGCCAGGCTATCGATGGGATGCAGCCGGTAGCCGAGGCAGCCAGCGTGAAACTGACCCACGACACCACCCAGGTGGAGATCGAAGCCGACCCCGACCGGCTGTTGCAGGTGCTCACCAACCTGCTCTCCAACGCCGTGAAATTCTCTCCCCCCAACTCGACCATCTCCGTGCTACTGCGTCCCGGCGCCGGCGGCGTCACTCTTTCCGTCATCGACCAGGGCCGGGGCATTCCGGCCGACAAGCTGGAGACGATCTTCGGGCGCTTTCAGCAGGTGGACGCCTCGGACTCCCAGCAGAAAGGCGGCAGTGGGCTGGGCCTGGCCATCTGCCGCACCATTGTCTTACAACACTGTGGCCGCATCTGGGCAGAACGGAATCCCGTCAGCGGCTCGACCTTCAACGTCTTTCTGCCCTACAAGCCGGTCCCGATCGGGGCGCCTGACAGCGCAAGAGACAACGAACTAGGTCATAGCACGGTGTTGCTGGCCGACGCCAATGCCGCGAGGCGACCGGAGATAGCCGCGCAGTTGAGCCGCCACGGCTACCGCGTGGTTGAGACAGCCACCACGGAACAGACGGTCAAGGCGGCTCATGATGGCGTCCAGGCCATTCTGCTGGATACCTGCCTGGACGGCATGAACGGGTGGGAGATTCTTCCCCTCCTGCGCCGCCTAGACCCAGAGGCCCGCACACCCGTCGTTCTGCTCAGCATCGACAGCCACCAAGGCCCAACCGATCTGCCCGCTGACACCGAGGGATGGGTAACCAAGCCGCTCAATGAAGATGCGCTGCTGGGCGAACTGGCCCGCGTGCTCGGCATACCCGGCGAAAAGTTGCGCATCCTGGTCGTCGAGGACGATGTGGACTTGGCCTGCGTCATCGGCGAAGTCTTCTCCCGCGACACCATTACCGTTCAGTTGGTCCACACGTTCCAGGCGGCGCTGGACGCGTGTTTGTCCTTTCAGCCCCAACTGCTGGTGCTGGACATCGGCCTGCCCGACGGCGACGGCTTCAAAGTCGTGGACTGGCTGCGCAAGCACGAGAATCTTGCCCGATTGCCGCTGGTGGTCTACTCCGGCCGCAAACTATCAACGGAAGAACGCCGCCAGCTTACTCTCGGCCACACCCACTTCCTGACCAAAGCCCAGGTGCTGCCGCAACAACTCGAGGCTCTGGTCTTGACTATGTTGCACAGTTCGAGCTAGATGGAAGAAGCTCCTCCCCCGGCGCAGGCCGTCACGGATAAGTAATGCGGAGATGATGAAGTCATGGCGCGCAAAATTTTGATCATTGACGACGAAGACGACATACGGGAGGTAGCCGCGCTCAGCCTTGAATCCGTAGCTGGATGGGAGGTCATATCGGCCGGTTCCGGAGCCCAGGGCATGGCGCGCGCCATCGAGCACCAACCTGACGCCATTCTGCTGGACGTGATGATGCCTGGAATGGATGGCCCCACAACCTTTTACGAACTGCGAAAGAACCCCGCCACGGCGCGCATCCCCGTGCTGTTGTTGACCGCCAAGGTGCAAAGCTCGGACCAGCGCCGCTTTGCGGATTTGGGCGTCGATGCGGTGCTCTTCAAACCCTTCGATCCGCTCACGCTCTCCAAGCAGATCGCCGCCGCGCTGGGCTGGAAATGATTCCCGGAACTGAATCAATGAAACCTGTCGACCAGCCCGCTCTCACTGAAGCCGTAGACGTCTTGTGGGCCCGGTTTCTACCTCAGATGCAAGAGCGGGTCGCCATTCTGGAGGCGGCCGCCGCGGCCTTTACCTCCGGTGATTTCCCCACAAAACAGCACGAAGCTGCCAATGATGCGGCGCACAAGCTGGCCGGGGTGCTGGGCACCTTTGGGCTGACCAAGGGAACCGTTCTAGCGCGTGAGCTGGAGATGATGTACTCCCGCGACGGCGGTCCCGACCCTGATCTCGCCGTGCGGCTCAATGAGATTGCCGCCGAGTTGCGCGTCATAGTGGAAAACCGCAAGTAAACCGGATGCAGGCGTCACAAGCTGACAGGATGCGCCATGCAGTGATTAACTGTTGAGGGAGAAAATCAGATGGAAAATCTCGCAATCAAGAATCCTGGCCGGCGCAATTTCCTGCGTACCGCGCCAGTCGTCGCGGCGGCAGGTCTCGCACTCGCCGATGCCTCGCTGTTTGCCTCTCAAACAGCGGGCCCGAGCGCGGCGCCCGACGCCCCGGCTCCGTTCCAACTGTTCACCGCGCAGGCCATTCAGGAAGACAGCAAGGCCTTGCAGGCGAATCCGGGCAACAACAATCTGGTGGGAGGAAAGAATTTCACTATTGCGCTGACCACCGAGAAAACAAAGAGCGGCGTAGAGTACGAGGTGCATGAGCACCGTGATCATGTTCTGCAGATACTCGATGGAACAACAGTCTACGAGGTTGGCGGCACACTCAAGAACGCGCACAACACAGGGCCCGGCGAGTGGCGCGCTTCGGCGGCTGATGGAACGACCACCCTAACGCTCAATAAGGGCGATATGCTGATCATTCCGAGGGGGACGTCGCATAAGCGGAGCACCGCGGCGAGCGTAACCCTGCTGCTGATTTCGCCGATGGGAAACGTTACCGCATAGCAATGCGGCACGAGATTCCGAGTGCGCAAAGGTGGATTGCAGTGGCCTTCGCATAGATGGCAGCGCCGCTGAGGCGTACCGCAAGTGCAAGGTTCAAGGACAGATCATGCCCACGGAACGCGTTGCCCTCATCACCGGCGCATCCAGCGGCTTCGGGCTGCTGACCGCGGTGACTCTGGCACGGCGCGGCTGGCACGTGCTGGCCACCATGCGCGATCTTGGCCGGCGCGAAAAGCTGGATGCAGCCGCGCGGGCTGCGGGCGTGCTCGACAGCATCGAGTTTCTCGCTCTCGATATAACTGATGCCGGGCAGATTGCCGAGCTGGCCGCGTCAATCGCCGCGCGCTCAACACCGCTCCATGCAATCGTCAACAATGCGGGCTTCGCCATGGCTGGCTTTGCCGAGGATGTCTCCGATGCGGAGTTGCGCTGGCAGTTCGACACCAACTTCTTCGGCACGGCCGCGGTCACGCGGGCGTTCTTGCCCCAGTTGCGGCGGCAGGGTGCGGGGCACATCGTTATTCTCTCCTCCATCTCCGGGCGCATGGGCTTTCCCGGCGTCGGCAGCTACGCTGCATCGAAGTTCGCGCTGGAGGGATGGGCCGAGACGCTTCGCCTGGAGATGAAACCGCTGGGAATTCAGGTGGTTCTGGTTGAGCCGGGCTCCTTTGAGACCGACATCTGGAGCCGCAACGCCGCGGTTTCCGCCGGCACACAAGACGCGCAGTCACCCAATGCCGAGCGCGTGGCCATTTGGCGGAAGCGCATTCAGGATGGCAAGCCCAAAGCCAATCCGCAGGTGGTAGCCGACGGCATCACGGCGATTCTCGACAACCCGCGCCCCAAACTCCGCTATGTATTCGGCAGAGACGCAAAGATGATTCTGCTGCTGCGCCGTCTACTGCCCTGGAGCGTCTTTGAACGGCTGCTTATCAAAGCCGGCGGCATCGACGTATAGCTCTCACCGATCCGGCCATCCCGGAAGATTTAGAATGTTCACTGATGGTTATTGTCTTGCGCCGGAGCGCCGGCGAGAAAGCTTGCACTTATCTCTATGCATCGCTGGTCCAAACTTTTTATTCCCACCCTCCGCGAGGCCCCGGCAGACGCCGAAGTGGCCAGCCACGTGTTTCTGCTCCGCTCCGGCTACATCCGCCAGCTCGGCGCGGGCATCTACAGCTACCTTTTCCTCGGCCAGCGCTCGCTGAACAAAATTATTGGCATCGTGCGCGAGGAGATGGATCGGATCGGCCAGGAGTTCTACCTGCCGGCGATCCATCCGAAAGAGCCGTGGGAGCAGAGCGGCCGGTGGACGGGGATGGGCGACAACATGTTCCGCCTGAAAGACCGCAAGGGCGCCGACCTGTGCCTGGGCATGACGCATGAAGAGATCATGACCACGATCGCGCGGAGCGAGCTGCGCAGCTACAAGCAGTTGCCGCAGATCTGGTATCAGATTCAGACCAAATTCCGCGACGAGCCGAGGCCCAAATCCGGCCTGCTGCGCGTACGCCAGTTCACCATGAAGGACAGTTATTCCTTTGACATCGACAAGGCCGGCCTGGACAAGAGTTTCGATCTGCACGACGCGGTTTATCGGAAGATATTTACGCGCTGCGGTTTGAAGTTTGTGGCCGTTGAAGCCGATTCGGGCTCCATGGGCGGCTCGCAGTCGCAGGAGTTCATGGTTTACACCGACGCGGGCGAGGACCTGATCGCAAGCTGCTCCTTCTGCGGCTACGCTGCCAATCTGGAAAAGGCGACTTCGCGTCTCGATCCTGTTGTTGAGATGGAGCCGACAGGCGACGGCACGCCGGAGCTGATCCACACGTCGGGAATGGGCGCCATCGCCGACATCGCCGCTTTCCTCAAGATGTCGCCCGCGAACGACATTAAGTGCGTGGCGTATATGGCCACGTGGCGCGGACAAGGTGGCGCTATTGCACTCACTCACACAAAGCCGTTGATCGTTTTCCTCCGAGGTGATCATTCGGTAAATGAGACAAAGCTGTTGGCATCCTTGCCAGGTGCATTTGATCTACGCCCCATGGGCGAGGGAGAAATCACTGAGATTTTCAAAGCTCCTCCGGGTTTTCTTGGTCCAATTGGGCTACAAAATGTTGAAGATCGAACTACCTACTCATCATTTCTAAAGCGGATTGGAGCAGTCACTGAACCTGATTTGCAACCATTCGTGGTAATCGATACATCGCTCGATGGCCGCAAGAACATGGTCTGCGGCGCTAACAAGCTCGACTATCACCTGCGCAACGTCGTGCCGGGACGCGATTTCAAGTGGACGCTGAGCGCCGATATTCGTAGCGTCAATGAGGGCGAATCCTGTCCGAAAGACGGGTGCGCGGGCAAATTGGTGGTTGGCAAAGCAGTCGAGGTCGGCCACATCTTCAAGCTGGGTTATAAGTACTCGGAGAGCATGGGCGCGCGGGTGCTGGACGTGAACGGCAAGGAGGTGACGCCGATTATGGGCAGCTACGGAATCGGCATCGAACGCATCCTGACCGCTGCCATCGAGCAGTCGAACGACAAGAACGGTTTCTGGCTGCCAGCTTCGATTGCGCCCTTCACGGTCGTGGTGACGGTGACGAACGTGGGCGATGCTTTGCTCAGCGAGACCGGCTCAAAACTGGCCACCGAGCTCGAAGCCGCGGGCCTGGACGTGCTGCTGGATGACAGAGACGAGCGCGCCGGCGTCAAATTCAAGGACGCGGACCTGGTGGGCATTCCCTACCGCATCAACGTGGGCAAGAAGGCCTCCGCTGGTCTAGTGGAACTGGTGACGCGCGCCACATCAACCAGCGCGGATATTGCGTTGAATGATGTGGTGGCCTTGGTGAAGGAGCGCGTCGAAGAAGATGCGCTGGCGACCGAGGTCCCGGCGTAAGGCCCTCGATTTAGATTTGTGGTATCCCAGGTCTCACGAATGAGACCTGGGGCACCCAGCGGTTGAGGGTGAATAAGAGTGGAAATGCAGGTCCTTCGACTTCGGTCGCCGCTGCGACCTCCGCTAGGATGACAACTTCAGGTAAGTGCATTTCCAAAGGCAGGCTCGATAGAGGTATAAAGGAGCGGCAATGGCGTTGAAGATCAGACTGGCAAGACCCACCGGGCAGCATCCATGGGCATTGCTGGCGCTGCGCGTGGCGCTGTTGGCGGTTGCGGCCGTTGCGCTCGTCGTCCTGGTTGCCTACGGCTATTTCTTCTTCACGTATCGGGGCATCGTAGATGAGCGGCTGAAGCAGCCGATCTTTGCCTCGACCGCCAAGATATATGCCGCGCCGCGCGAAGTCCGCGCCGGACAAAAGCTGACCGTCCGCCTTATCGCCAATGAACTGCGCGAGGCCGGCTACTCGGCCGATGGCGCCTCGCAGCTATCGCCGCTGGGCACCTTCGCGGAAGGAGTGCAGGCCATCACGGTTCGGCCCGGCCCGCAGTCTTTCCACTCGCAAGACAGCGCCACCATCCGCATCGATTACGGCGTGGTCTCCTCGATCACGGACGATCACGGCCAGGCGTTGTCCAGTTACGAGTTGGAGCCGCTGCTCATTACAGGCCTGAGCGAGGATGTGAACCGCACGAAGCGCCGGCTGCTAACCTACGACGAAATTCCTCAGCATCTTGTGCAGGCGGTGCTGGCCATCGAGGACCGCCGCTTCTTCGAGCACGGCGGCGTCAACTACTTCAGCATGATCAGCTGGGCATGGCATGACGTGATCGGCGACCGCAAGCATCGGGGCGGAGCCTCAACCCTGACGATGCAACTGGCCAAGCTGCTCTTTCTTGCCGACACCGGCACCATCAAGTACAAGCTGACCCAGATCATGGTCGCCTTCCACCTCGAACACCGCTTCAACAAGAAGCAGCTCTTCGAGATGTACGCCAACGAAATGAACCTGGGCCAGCGCGGCAGTTTTTCCATCAATGGCTTCGGCGAGGCCGCGCAGGCTTACTTCGGCAAGGACGTGCAGCATCTCGATCTGGCCGAGTGCGCTTTACTGGCCGGCATCATCCAACGTCCCAACTACTTCAATCCCTTCCGCCATGCCGACCGGACCATCGAACGGCGCAATCTGGTGCTGGATTCAATGGTGGAAACGGGCGCCATTACCAAGGACGAGGCGGAGCGCGCCAAGGCGGAGGGTCTGCATCTTACCGCGCAGAGCGTGGACGCCAGCGAGGCGCCCTACTTCGTCGATCTGGTGCATGAGCAACTGCTGCAGAAACTTGGCGAGCGCGACTTCAACCGCGAAGGCCTGCGCATTTACACCTCGCTCGATCCCGACTTGCAGCGCGTTGCCACGGCGGCGGTTGAATCCACTATTCACGTGGTGGATGAGAAGGTAGACAGTCTGCATAGACACCACAAGCCAGGCGAGACTTGGGTGTATCCGCAGGTGGCTCTGGTGGCGCTCAATCCGCATACCGGCCAGGTGCTGGCGCTGGTGGGCGGGCGCAGCTATGGCAACTCGCAATTGAATCACGCGGTGGCCAAGCGGCCCACCGGCTCCATCTTCAAGCCATTCGTCTACGCCGCCGCATTCGCCACGGCCGCCGAGGGCACAATTCTGCCCGGCCAAAACAAGCTCTTCTCGCCGCTGACATCTTTGAGGGACGAGCAGACCACTTATGGCGTGGGCACACCCTACGAATACACGCCACGCAACATGCATGATGAGTATCACGACCAGGTGACGGCGCGCTACGCGCTGATGCGTTCGCTGAACAACGCCACCATTGGCCTGGCTTCCATGGTGGGATTCGATCGCGTGGCCGCACTGGCCCGCGACGCCGGCGTCAAGAGCGCGCGCGGAACGCCCTCGATGGCCATCGGCTCCTATGACGCGACGCCGCTCGAGATGGCCGGCGCTTACACCATCTTTGCCAACAAGGGCCTGCGTCTGGATCCCTGGATGCTGGCCAGCGTACGTACGCCCTCAGGCGACATCATCAGCGACTACTCACCCGACTCCAAACAGATACTGGACCCGCGCGTAGCCTATCTCACCGTCAGCTTGATGGAGAATGTGTTGCACAGCGACGTAACCGGCTCTGGAACCGGCGCGGAAGTGCGCAATATGGGATTTACCGCTCCGGCCGCCGGCAAGACGGGCACCGACCACGACGCATGGTTTGCCGGCTTCACCACGAACCTGCTGTGCATTGTGTGGGTGGGCAACGACGACTATACCGATATAAAACTCCAGGGCGCAGAAGCAGCCGCGCCTATCTGGGCCGAGTTCATGAAGAAGGCCGTGCTGCTGCCGCAGTACTCCGACACCAACGAATTCACCGCGCCAGAGGGCGTGGAAATTGTAAAGATCGACAAGGTCAGCAACCTGCTGAGCGACGAATCGTGCCCCGAAAGCTACGACGCGGCCTTTCTGGCCGGCACCACGCCCATGGAAACTTGCGACCACCCCGCCGAGCCCTCTGCAGAGCACCGCAATCTCTTCCAAAAAATCTTCGGCACAGGCAAGAACTGATCAAGGACAATTCCTGCAATCTGCCGAGCGAATCAAGGCAATGTGACCATCTCATTCCAGCCGACACCCGGGCTGGTCTCCGTCTTGGTTCCCGCGATGTAGCCTGTGTCGCTCATCCAGTGGTAGTCGGAGAGGCTGTCGACCTTGTATTGCGTGCCGGTTGCCGAATCGATCACGTCGGAAGTGCCCAAAATCGAGTTCTCGCGCCTGCGGGAAATCTCGTTGTATACCTGCGAACGCTGGTTGTAGCCGTCTACGATCATTTGGCTGGTTTGCTGCTGGTCTCGCCGAATAGCTTCCCATGCTCGGGCTTGGATCTGCGCCGAGCGGGCGTTGTCCTGCTGCACGGCCTGATTGGCGATTTGCTTTTCCTGGGCCTCCCATTGCGGGTTGACGCGCCAGGACTGCATCGTCTGCTGCGCGAGCTTCTCAGCGTCCTGCTGGCGCTCGGGCGCCGCTAAATATCCATACAGCCGGTAGATATACCAAATGCCTGAGCGGCCGGGAAATGGATACACGGTTGCGGCAAAGATGTGCCCATGCACAGGCCCGTGCTGGCCCGTGCAACTGAAAGCGGCGTCACCCGCGGTGAGCCGCGCGGAGGTCATGCCTTCTTCGCGCGCCGACTGCATAAAGTAGCCTGCCAGGTCTTGCCGGTCGCTGTTCGATTCCACCTGAAACCCGGAACACTGCTGTGAAAACTTACTTTGCGCATACCAGCGCGCCAGTTGCTGCCCGGGCAAAAAGCGGCGAATCTCCAGCTTGCTGCCGTCGCCGAGAGTTTGGTAGCTGCCTTCGCGCAGGCCTCCCATGGCGAGCATTTGGTTTGGCTCGGTAAACGCACCAAGATTCGTATCGCCGATGAAGACGCGAATCTGCCCGTCAGGAGAGGCTATCGTGACATTTTCACGAATGTCTGTGGCAGTTAGGCGATAGGCTCCTCCCACCACATGCCATCCATTCGGAACCTGAAGCGTGAATGCGCCCTCCTGGGGGTCTTTCCAATTGACGTACGTCAGCGGACCCGAGCTGGCGCGAGCCCCTGGCTGCATAGCCGCAGCGTCTGCCACCTCATGAAAACTCTGAAGAATCTTCGCAAACGTATTGGTCGAAGAGCGATATACATCCGCCGGGGCTTCGAGCGCATAGAGAGTAACGGTTGCGCCCGTCGGCCCGTTGGACCAGGTCATCAACGTGGCCCCGCTGCGCTGCGCCCCATGCGCCACGACGCGCGCCGCGTTGGCCTGAGCGCTTGCCGGCGTCCAGGGCAGGTTCCCATCCAGCTTGCGCGCCAATTGCATCACCAGTTGTGCCGCTGCTGCCGCATTCAGTTGCTTTTGTTCGATGAAGATCGGCCAGACCACAATCTGTTCGCCGCGCGCGCCGCGCAGCGCGATGCGCCCTTGCCTGCTGTCCTTGCTCACGCTCCAGCCGGGAGGCGTATTCACCGAGAAGCCCGAAGGATCCGTGTGCGTGGTCCATTGAGCGGACGATTGCACCTGGGCAACTGAGCAGGAAGAAAGCGTGAAAAGCATGAAGAGAAAAGCGAAAAGCGGAGTGCAGCGGACAAATGCGCGCATTCGGGACTCCAGTCTGGTCAAGCCGCTCCGCCCATGAACCCCTTGAGGCACAGAGAGGCGCATCTTGGCGCGATCTTCAATCGGTTGGTTCTGTTGGTTCCATATAGTACACCGTTTTCTCATGGAGTTGCAGGCCAAATCACCTAAGAAACTCCTAGAAGATCTTGATCGGCGCCGGCTGATCCGGACCCGTCTGCCCCACTGAAATCTCGGCGACGAAGAAGTTTTCTCCGCGGGTTGGGCTGCCGGCCAGGCGGCGCAGCATGGCCAACTGGCCCACATGGGTGAGCGCATCGGCTACAGGCCCCTGGAAGAGCCTCTCGGCCTGCGCATGAAGCGGCTTATCGGAGGCGAGAAAGGCGTCAACGGCCTTGAGCGCGGCATAGAAGCGCCGCTTTTCCTTCTCCCAGGCTTGCGGTTTGGAGCTGTGCCAGAGGCGGGTGCCGTCGGCCATGCTCAGCGCCCAGTCGAGGAGATCGCCTAAGTGAGCCAGAATCTCGACGGGCTTGCGGCCAGCTCCTGCGAAGTCAGCGAAATTGTCCGGCGCGCCATCGAGGGCGCGTGTGGCGCGATAAGCCAAAGTGGCCAGTGTGTGACGTAATAGTTCGCGTTTTTCGTCCATACCGAAAACTATAGCGCAACCATGAAGGCTCTCCAATGGAAGAGATGGATTAGGCAGGGTAAGCTGTTCTCTGATAAGCTAATAGTTCTGAGTCCAACAGCAGGAAAAACCAATGTCCATACATCCCGTAATGCAGCGCCTTGCCGACAAGCTCAAGCGCACCGATCTCCCTGAGATCGTTCCCGGCGACCAGGTTCGCGTCCAGGTCAAGATCAAAGAAGGCGATAAGGAACGCTTGCAGGCCTTTGAAGGCCTGGTGATCGCCATCAACCGCGGCCCCCAGGGGACGTTTACCGTGCGCAAGATGAGCTTTGGCCAGGGCGTGGAGCGCATCTTCCCGTTCAACTCCAAAGTCGTCGACAAGATCGAGATTGTTCGCAGCTACAAAGTGCGCCGCGCCAAGCTGTTCTACTTGCGCGGACTGCGCGGCAAGGCCGCCCGCCTGAAGGAAGTGGACCGCGCGACCGGCAAGGTTCGCGCCTGAGTCCCGGCCCAGTGCTTTTTCATCAAGCCCCCAGCCCATCCGGCTGGGGGTTTTGCTTTCTATACTGGAGCCATGGCTCAAAGCCAGATTTGCGGTTTTACTCTGGAAGAGGCCGCGCGCAAGCGTGGAGCGCTGCGGATTGCCGGACTGGATGAGGTGGGCCGCGGCCCGCTCTTTGGGCCGGTGGTGGCAGCGGCTGTGATTCTGCCAGAAGGTTGCCTCTTGCAAGGCCTGACCGACTCGAAGAAGCTCTGCGAAAAGAAGCGCAACGAGTTCGACGTTGAGATTCGCTTGAAGGCTGTTGCGTGGGCCGTTGCGGAGGTGGATGCGGAGACCATCGACCGCATTAACATTCGCCAGGCATCGCTGTTGGCCATGCGCCGCGCCGTGGAGCGACTGGGCCTGTGCCCCGACTTCCTGCTCATCGACGGGCGCGACACCATCGACTGGGACGGCCCGCAGCAGGCCGTCATCCATGGCGACGCAACCAGCCTCTCCATCGCTGCCGCCAGCGTGCTAGCCAAGGTGCATCGCGACCGGCTGCTGTTGGAGCTGGACCGCGAGTTTCCCGGATACGGCCTGGCCCGGCACAAGGGCTACCCCTGCCCCGCGCACAAAGCCGCGTTGGAGAGGCTTGGGCCGACGCCGCTGCACCGCATGAGCTATCGCCCGGTGGCGCAGGCTCTACTACGGTTTGAATGACGCACACCTATCAAGCCGCAACTGCACGCACCTTTCGCCGTTGCATCCAATCCAGTACTGGCCGCGCCGCAAGCAGAACGCCCAGAATTACCGTAATCGTCAGCGGTGTCAGCACACCGGGCTTGACCTGCCACCAATAGTGAATCACTCCGCAAACAGCAGCCAGGTAAACCAGCTTGTGCAGCCGGTTCCAGCGCTTGCCGCCCAGCTTGCGGATGGCCCAGCTGGTCGATGTGACGGCCAACGGCAACAGCAACAGCCACGCTGCAAAGCCGACAGTAATAAAGCGGCGCTTGACGATGTCGGCGGCTATCGCGTCCACGTCGAAACCGGCGTAGAGCGCGATGTAGGTGAGCAGATGCAGCGAGGCGTAGAAGAAGGCGAAGAGACCCAGCAGTCGACGGAATTTGATGAGCCAACTGAGGCGCGGCGATAGACGGCGCACAGGCGTGATGGCCAGCGAGATGGTCAGCAGGCGCAGCGTGGCCAGGCCGGTGGCAAAGGTAATGGTCGCCGTGGGGTCCGCGCCCAGGTTGTTGGTCGCGGCGCCCCACACGAGCCGGCCCAGCGGCCATAGACAGGCCAGCCATGTGAGGGCCTTGAGTAGGATAAGGGTCGATCGTTTCATCATTGGCGAGTCTGCAATTGAAGTGGTATCCCAGTGCTCAAAATCGAATCCTCACCCAAGCAACGAGGACCTGTCGCTGGGACCCCGAGACCTGGGGCATCCGGCGTCTATTCCCTATTCTCTGCTTAAAAATACTTCCGCAGATCCATTCCGTTATAAAGCGAGGCAACCTGATCGGCATAGCCGTTGAAAAACAGCGTAGTCCGGCGCTGGGCGTAGAAAGCCTGGCCGATGCGGCGCTCTGTCTTCTGGCTCCAGCGGGGATGGTCCACATTTGGATTGACGTTGGAGTAGAAGCCGTATTCGCGCGCGCTTTGGTCGTTCCAGGTGGTGGGCGGCTGCTTGTCAAGGAATCGCACGGCCACAATCGACTTGGCGGATTTGAAGCCGTACTTCCACGGCACAACGATCCGCACCGGCGCGCCATTCTGATTGGGCAGCACCTCGCCATAGAGGCCGAAAGTGAGCAACGTCAGCGGGTTCATGGCCTCGTCCATGCGCAGCCCCTCGGAGTAGGGCCAGAAGATGCTGCTCTCTGACTGCCATTTCTCAACCTTCTTGTCGGAATAAGAGAGGAACTGGACGTATTTCGCGCTCGGAAGCGGCTCGCACTGCCGGATAAACTCCGAAAGCGAGTAGCCGACCCAGGGAATGACCATGCTCCATGCCTCGACGCAGCGATGGCGGTAGACGCGGTCTTCGAGCGGGCGCAGTTTGAGCAGCGCTTCAATGTCGAAGGTCAGCGGCTTCTTTACCAAGCCGTCCACGCGCACGGTCCAAGGCCGCGTAGGCAGGCCGCCGGCGTTCCGGGCGGGCTGATCCTTGTTCACTCCGAACTCGTAGAAGTTGTTATAGGTGGTCACATCCTGGTAGCTGGTCAGCTGCTCGCCGGTGGTAGTGAGTGGACTCTTCACGGTCTGGAGCTTGGTTCCGGCCCGGACTTTGATGCGAGGATCGAATACCTCGGCCAGCCGGTCAGCGCCCAGGGCAGCCGCACCCGCAACGACGGCACCGGATACGGCTGAGCGCAGAAATCGGCGGCGATTGAAGTAGCGTTCGTACAGCTCTCGGGGAGTGATCTCCGAGGAGGGAATGCCGGGCGGTTTGCCGATGAGCATGGAGTGACCTCGCGCGAGGAAAGTGTCGAGCGCATTCATTAGACGCCACGGAGCGCCTTCGCGTTACAGAATGTATTACACGGGCCAGGCAAACGGCCATTGCCTCAGGCTGCGGGCACGGATGAGGTAGATCGCGGTGCCTGACACGGCGATGGCGGCAGCGACGGCCAGCCCGCCCAGCGCGTGGCTACGGTTGACCAGGATAAAGATAAAACCCGCGATGGCTACCAGCGGCGGCAGCGGGTAGAGCGGCATCTTGAATGGACGGGGCAGATCGGGGCGCTGGCGGCGGAGCAGCATCACGCCCACCTGTTGCAGAAAAAACTGGAGCAGAATGCGCGTGACGACCAGCATGGTGATGACCTGGGCCAGAGAAAAGAAGCAGAAGCAGGAGGCGACCAAACCTAATGCGACCAGAGACCGGTGTGGAATGCCGTGGCGGGGATGGATTGCGGCGAGATACCGGAAGTAGTTGCCGTCCTTGGCGGCTGCGTAGGGCACGCGGGAGTAGCCCAGGAGCAGCGAAAAGACCGAGGCGAAGGCGGTCCACACGATCAGCGCGGCCATCAGGCGGCCGGCTAAGCGGCCAAAAGCGGATTGTGCTATGTCGGCCACCAATTGCAGGCGCACTGTGGCCCCCGCGGCAATGTGCGAGGCGGCGTCGCGCATGGAGGGCAGCCCGGCCAGGTTCATGGCCACATAGAAGCCCGAAACGAAGAGTACCGAAAGCAATATGGCGCGCGGGATGGTGCGCTCGGGCCGCCGCACCTCGCTGCCCAGAAAACAGATGTTGTAGTAGCCCCAGTAGTCGTAGGTGGTGATGAGCGTGGCCTGCGCCAGGCCGCCAAGAGCGATCGCCACGGATTGCGCGGGCGAGGCCGGCATCTGCCAGCCGCCAGTGGCATAGGCATGGGCAAAGCCGGAGACGATGACCCCGGCGATGGCCGCCATGACTCCGGCAAAGAGCACCCAAGCCAGTCGCGTGATGGAGCTGAGGTTGCGGTAGAGCAACGCTGTGACCAGCAGACATGCGGCGACGGCGGCGAAGTTTGCGTAGTGCAGGGCGGGCAGGGAGGCCAGGGGCGCCTGGTCCAGCCCCGGCCAGAACCAGGCGAGGAAGCTGGACAACCCGATGCAACCGGAAGCGATGGCCAGCGGCGCGGAGAAGCTCAACTGCCAGACGTAGAGAAAGCTGAGCCAGTTCCCTGCCCGGTCTGGCCCGTAAATCTCGCGGAGAAAAGCATAGGAGCCGCCCGCACGGGGAAACGCCGCGCCCAGCTCGGCCCAGACCAGCCCGTCGGCCACCGCGATGACCGCACCCAGCACCCAGGCCCACACGGAGAGCCGGTAACCCGCGGCGGCAATGACCAGGGGCAGAGTGATAAAGGGGCCGACGCCGATCATCTCCAGCATATTGAAGAGGACAGCGGAGCGTAGGCCGATGCGGCGCTGGAGGGTTGCAATGGTGCCGGACGTAGATGTGGAAACCTTCATGAGCCTGATACGCTCCCCGGATTGTACACTGCGGGAAGTATGTTCTTCGCCGATAGAGTACAACGAGCAGTGGTAGGTGCGGCACTGGCCGGACTGATACTGGCGGCCACAACCCCTTTCCGCCTGGCGGCGCAGCAGACCGCGCCCGCACCGGCGGAGCAGCGGCTTGCCGCGATTCCCCTTTCCGAGCCCAGCGACGTTGCCTTACCGCTCGCCGAAGACCGCGGCCAGGCCGCGCTGGAGCAATCCCTGAAGCGGCTGGGCACCACCGCCAGCGTGCTGATGATTGTGGCCCACCCGGACGACGAGGATGGAGCTTTATTGACATATTTGTCCCGCGGCATGGGCGCGCGCGCCACGCTGCTGACCCTGACCCGCGGCGAAGGCGGACAGAACGCGATCTCTGCCGACAGCTACGATGCGCTGGGATTGATCCGCACTAATGAACTCTTGAAGGCTGACGAGTTTTACGGCGCGAAGCAATTGTGGGGCACGGAGGTAGACTTCGGTTTCTCGAAAACTCAGGAAGAATCCTTTGCCCAATGGGGCCACGATCGCGTGCTCTACGACGCCGTGCTGGCCGTCAGGCGCGAACGCCCGCAGGTGATCGTCTCCACCTTTGTCGGCGGCATAACCGACGGCCACGGCCATCACCAGGTCTCCGGCGAGATTGCGCAAGAGGCCTTCAAGGCTGCCGGCGACCCTAAGGTCTTTCCCGAGCAGCTCAAGGACGGCCTCCAGCCTTGGCAGCCCTTGGCCGTCTACTCCATGGTTCCCTTTGCGCCGGTCACCGAAAAAGGCATGTTCGACTACGCCACCGGTAAGTGGGCGCCGGCGAAGTTCCGCAACTACGTTACTGGCGAGTGGATCACAAACACCCCCTCGACCGACGTCACCATCCCCGTCGGCACCCGTGACCCGATTTTGGGACGCAGCTATGCGCAGATAGCGCGCGAGGGCTGGGGCGAGCAGAAGTCGCAGAACGGCGGGGCCAATCCCACGCTGAGCGGGCCGGCCGCCACGAACTATCACCTTTGGGCCGAAGTTCCCGCCGTTAAAGTTCCACCCAACATTTATACGGAATCCGGTGACCTCTTCTACAACCCTAATGTGCGTATCAACACCCGAATCGAGGGCTTGGCCCGGCTCACAATGGGTACGCCACCCACATGGCTTACCGAGCAACTGCAACAGATCGCGACTGGCATCGAGCGTGTCCAAAACCTGGGCAGGAACCAGATAGATTTAGCCCATCGGTACCTTGCGGCGCACAAGTTGGTTTCTGTCTACAAACAGACAATCGGTCTTCGCTCACAGGTGACCGGCAGCAATCTTGATGCGCTTTCCAAAGCGTCAATACTCTTCGAACTTAACGTCAAAATCGACGAGTTTCAGGATGCGCTCAAGGATCTGCTGGGCCTGGACCTGATGGCCTTTACTGCCAGGGCAGAGGGCGCGCAAGGTGGCGGCCCATTCCGGGGCGGATCTGCCGATGAGATGCCGCGCAGCGTGGCTCCTGGCGAGGAGTTTCAGGTACGTGTGCATACCGCGCAGGCTACTGGAGAGACGCGGCTCAGCCGGGTTTGGCTGGAGAGCCATAGCGGCGATTCATGGAAGAGCGAACTAGCCACCGGACTAATCGATCCGGCGGCGCCTGTCGCCGACCCCACCTTCCGCGTTCAAGTGCCGGAGAACGCAGAGCCGACCGAGCCGTACTTCACACGGCCCTCCACCAAGCAACCGTACTACGACCTCACCAGGCCGGAGTGGCGCGAGCGGTCCTTCGCGCCCTGGCCGCTGGCTGCGTGGGCGGAGTTCAGCTTTGACGGCCTGCCCATTCGTCTGGGCCAGGTCGTCCAGACGATGGAGCGGGTTCCCGGAGTGGGCGGCGTCTACGAACCGCTTGTTGTCACACCCGCCATTGGCGTCCGCATCGAGCCGGAGGCGCGCATTCTGCCGCTCGACGGCTTGGCTCTGCCGGTGCGCGTCACCGTCCACGCCCAGGCCGCCTCCGAGGGCACGGTTGAGCTCAAGCTGCCCGTCGGCTGGCGCTCGGAACCCACAGAGGCACATTTCCATCTTGATAGCGCCGGCGACACAGAGCCGATTCTCTTCTCTGTCAAGCCATCCGCGACCCCGGAAGGCGCTTACACCCTGCAGGCCGTCGCCCACTCTGGCGGGCACACCTATCAAACCGGCTGGCAGAGCGTGGGCTACGCGGGATTGCGACCTTACAACCTCTACAAGCCCGCCCAGTTGAAGACGCGCAAGGTGGATGTGAAGCTGACGCCTGGATTGCGCCTCGGCTACGTGATGGGCACGGGCGACCTGGTTCCTGAGGCGATTGAAGCGCTGGGCGCCGCGCCGCACCTGCTCACCGCGGCGGAGCTTACATCGAGCGACCTTTCCGCCTGGAACGTGATCGTAATCGGCATCCGCGCATATTCCGTGCGCCCGGAGCTGGCCGCGGCCCAGCCCAGGCTGCGAGAGTTTGTCGAGCGCGGGGGGACGCTGATTGTCCAGTACCAGAGCGGCAACTTCCCTGCCCCTTTGCCGTTCTCGATGGGCCGCATGCCGGAGCGCGTGGTGGACGAGCGGGCGCCGGTGAAGCTGCTCGACCCCGCCCACCCGCTGTTCAACTGGCCCAACGCCATCACCGCCGCCGATTTTGACGGCTGGGTGGAGGAGCGCGGCCACTCTTTTCTGGATAGCTGGGACCCCGGTTACTCGGCACTTACCGAGACCGCCGATCCTGACCAGGAGCCGCAGCGGGGCGGCCTGTTGGTGGCGCATCCGGGCAAAGGCACTTATATCTACGTTGCGTTTGCACTGTACCGCCAGTTTCCAGAGTTAGTCCCCGGCGCTTACCGTTTGCTGGCTAACCTGCTGAGCGCGGGCAAGGATGGCGCAGTGATCAAAGGTCAAGCTCAGGTACCGCGCCCATGAGGATTTAATAGGTTATAAGGCCATACAATAATAAGAAGTAGCTATTGTTAAAAATATGTTAATTGTGTTTGCAGCACGCGGCGATAACTTGATTGATAACTCTGTTAAAAGTATGTAAATTCGTCAAATCTTCATATAACTCTGCGAGTCTTGGAGACGGAAGCGGACCGGGAAAGCTACGGTTTTGCAGTTACTTTTCTGGGCTTTCAAATGTCTATCCGCATCACGAAGGAAATAACGCTTAGCTTGATGTTCAGGGTTTCGGCGATGCGGGAGTTGAGAGCGTTCGCTTTTCGAGTGGGCGCAGCCACGATCCAACCAGATATGAAAGGAAAAAGAGAGGCCCAATGAAATTCAGATTCCAAACTGCTGCCGCGGCACTGCTGGCAGCCAGTCTAGTTGCCTCATACGCTTACGCCAGCGATCCAACGCCGCCGGCGAAAAAGCAAACCGCAACCAAGAGAGCAAAAACGCCTCCGCCGCCTACGGTCGCGGAACAGATTCAGGCGCTGAAACAAGAACTTGAAGGTCAGATCAACGCCCTAAGAAACGATCTGGCCGCAAAAGACGCGCAGTTGAGGCAGGCTCAGCAGGCAACAGCTGACGCCCAGGCCGCAGCCGATAAGGCGCAAGCCGCTGCTTCGGCCCAGCAGCAGGCGGTTAGCGACAACGCGTCCGCCGTCACCACGCTGCAATCAACCGTCACCGACATCAAGTCTGCCAACGCATCGGCAGTCGCCTCGCTCTCCGACGAAACCGCCTCCCTCAAGAAGGCCATCGCCAATCCCACCGCTCTGCACTACAAAGGAATCAACATTACTCCTGGCGGCTTCATGGCGGCTGAAACTGTTTACCGCGCCATGGCTACCGGCGCCGATATTCCGACGGCTCTCAGTTCGATTCCCTTTCCTGGAGCCAACACTGCTCAACTGAGCGAGTTCTTCGGCTCGGGCCGTCAGTCCCGAGTGTCGTTGCTGGGTGAAGGCAAGGCCAACGGGTTCACCTATCGCGGATACGTAGAGGCCGACTTCCTCGGAGTCGGAACCAGCTCGAACAACAACCAGTCCAACAGCTACGTCATGCGTCAGCGCGTGGTTTGGGGCGATGCCACTCTTCCTTCCGGCCTTACCTTCCAGGGCGGCCAGATGTGGTCCCTCGCGGCGGAAAGGGCCAAGGGCCTCTCCAACCTCTCCGGCGACGTGAAAACTCCGCTGACTATAGACCCGAACTACGTTCCCGGCTTTGTCTGGACTCGCCAGTTCGGCTTCCGCGTCATCGAAACCCTCAACAAGAAAGTCGCCTTCGGCGTCTCGCTTGAAAATCCCCAGACCATCACCGGCGGCAGCGCCTGCCCGACTGCCACGGTCGGTGGCGTCGTTTCATCCTCCTGCCTCTACGGCGGTTCCACCGCCGGCGTGCAGTCCAGTTCCTATAACGCCGTTAACGGCACTTACAGCTACAACCTGGGCCCGGACATCATAGGCAAGGTCGCCATCGATCCCGGCTGGGGCCACTATGAGGCCTTCGCCATTGGCCGCTTCCCGCACTATGAGTACTATCCTAACTACGCGCTCGGCGGAGCAGCCGGCGCGGCTGGTAGCGTCACCAAGTCCCTGTCTACGGGCGGCTTCGGCGGCAGCCTCCGCGCTCCGGTCTTCGGCAAGTATGGCGACTTCGGACTCTCCGGCCTCTATGGCTGGGGCGTGGGCCGCTATGGCGACACTACCCTCTCCGATGTTACCTTCGACCCCACGGGCCAGATGATGGCTCTCACCAACGCCTCCGCGCTTGCGACTGTTGAGCTGCATCCGACACCCCGCCTGGTGCTTTATGGCAACATGGGCGAGGACTTTGCCGGCCGCCTGATCAGCACCGTTGGCACAACCTCTGCCGGTTACGGCCTGCTCAACGTCAACAACAGCGGTTGCTACGTCGTGTCCTCCACGCCCACAAGCGGCTCGGTCCCGTCGGGATCTCCCGCCAACTGCACCGGCAACAATAAGTACGTGCAGGAATTTGTCGGTGGGCTCTGGTATGACTTCTACAGGGGACCGGCTGGCCGTATCCGCTACGGCATCCAGTACGCCAACGTCGTCCGCGCCATCTGGGGCGGAACCGCCACCCCGCAGCAAGACGCCATCGAGAACCAGTTCTACACCTCGTTCCGTTACTACCTCCCATAACCTGCCAACACTCGTGTTTGAGTACAACTGAATGGGCAGCCCGCAGGTTGGGCTGCCCTTTTTCTGTTCCGGCTGACACGGGCTGCACAGAGTAGCCGTACCGTCGATTCCGTGCGAGCGCCGTGAGCAGGATCGGCACAAGCGGTGCGATACTTGCGATGAGGCTCTTACGGCAATTGAGAGTCTGCTGAAAAAGAGATCAATGAGTGATAGATCGAAGCAGTTGAAGCTGGTTGCCGCGCTCTTGCGGAGTGAGAATACGCTGGCGCTGGCCACGATGAATGAAAGAGGCGAACCGAGCGTTGCGCCATTGTTCTATCTCGTTGATGAAAAACTCTCCCTGTATTGGTTTTCTTCCCCACGCAGCCTGCATAGCCGGAACCTGAAAAGTGCTCCCAGGGCATCTGCCGCGGTTTTTAGGCACGCCGAGAACTGGAAAGGCATCCGTGGCGTTCAAATGCGCGGGGCTGTCACTGTGATTGCCGAGAAAGTGCGCCGTGCCGCCGTGATAGAGGCGTACTGCAAGCGATTCCATTTGGGCGCCGCATTTCGCCTGGCGATTGGCCAGTGCAAGCTGTATGAACTCCGTCCAGAGTTCTTCCGCTATATCGACAATTCCAGGCGCTTCGGATACAAGTTCGAAGTTACGCTCGTGTCAGGCACCTGCAGTGCGGCAGACGCCGCTTGCGCGGCAAGCAACTCAGGTCGATCCTAGGCTGCCGCTAGCAGGCTGGCCCGATTAACCCCGTTATTGCGCGCGCGGCTCTCCGGTCTGCAAGAATGCAACCCCTGAGAGAAGACTTCCCGAAGCCAACGCGTCCCTCAGCCGCTCCGGATTGGCTCCGCTACGGCCTTCGGCCGTCTCGAGCAGGCGCAGTGCTGCTGCCGGCGCTGTTTCTGCCGGCAGTCGGAATATCCACGGAACGTTGGTTGAGGTGAGCGATTTGTCGCCGCTGAGGGCGACCACCGGCACAAAGCTCTTGAGCGCCAATTGTTCCGCCAGATGACCCGCATTGCGATCCAGCGCGACTATCGCCAACGCGTGCTCATCCATGAGCGCATGAACCAACGCCGTAGAGGCCGCACCCCAGCTCTGGCCGCTTTCCACAGGCAGCAGTTTCCAGGCTTGTCCTTTCCGCGCGGCAGCCGCCAACTCCGCCTGTACTTCAGGCGACTGGGCAATTTCGGCCGCTCTCGGCCCAAACAAAATCACGCGCACCGGCCCGGGCGGGACGTCGCCGCGATGCGGGCCCGCGTAATTCACGCCATCTTCGCCCACAAGGGCATATGGTGTCTGCCGTACCGCAGGTACCGCCTGCCCGACCGCAGGTTGTTTTTCCATTGTCGCCACGCGGTAGGTGACTGCGCCGTTATGCACCGTGCCCAGGTACATGGGAGCGACATTCTTCTGGTTAGGATCGAAGACCATGTGGCCGGTGACGCCGTCGTATTCGAGGATGTTGGCCAAGGCATCGTGGATGCGCGCGCGATTGAGACCCGCCTTGCAGATGGAATCGAGCAGCGCATTCATTGCATCGTATGCCAGCGAGGCAAACTGCTCCGGCTTCTCGTGGAAGCGTGCCTCAAAGCGCTTGTTGAAGTCGATCCAGCGCGGGTCGTTGCGGGTTGGGTCGTAGGGGAATACGGCCTCAAAGCCCTCGGCAGCGGGACCGGCCTCGGCCAGCAGCGTGGGACCCAACGTGCGATAAGCGCCGAAGACGCGCTGCTTCATCCCTGCCGCGCGCAACTGCTTCAGGATTCCCGCTGCCTGCGCCTCATCGGCCCACAGCACGATGGCGTCTGCGCGCGAAGAGGCAATCACCTTGAGTTGCTTGGAGTAGTCCGTGTCGCCGGGCAGGTACTTCTGCTCGATGACGATGGGGTGGCCAAGACGGCGCGCCGCATCGCGCAATTTGATGACGCCGAAGCGCCCGTATCGACTGTTCACCCTGAGCAGCGCCACGCGCTTGAGGCCCAGTTCGGTAAAGATGCGGCGGGCCAGCGTCAGGCACTGTACGCGGTCGTCCTGCAGGTCGGTGAAGTACCACGGAATGTAAGTTTCAGGAATCGTCGGATCGGTGGAGGCGGAGTTGACGATGGGAATCTCCGCGCGCAGAGCCACGCGCAGGATGATGTGCGTAGCCTCGGAGCTGATGGAGCCGAGGATCGCCCAGTCCTGATCGTCGTAGACCATCTTCACCGCTTCATTCGACGACGAACCCCAGATGGTCGGATCGGTGGGCCTGTCGTCGCCGTAGACCGCCTTCGCCTGCCAGTTGTCGTAGTCGTTGCGCGGCATCAGCTTGAAGGGCTTGCCGCCGTAGCCACCGCGGGCATTAGCCTCTTCTACGGCCAACTGTGCGCCGTGCAACATGCGCAGGCCGAAGACCGACTCCGGATTGTGCTCGATGGGCCCGAAGAAGCCGATGCGCACCTCCGTCAGGTTTTTCGGCTCAGGAATCTCACGCCCCGCACCGGAGTAGATGTTCGGATGGGTATAGTTGTTGTCGTAGGGCGCGGCAAACTTGGCATACGGGCTCAGGTCGGTTGGTTCGCCCGCATAAGGCGCGACCGCGCGATCCGGCGGAGGCCCAGGCGGATGCGCGCCACATTCGCATTTCCCCGTTTCCTTGCCCGTACTTTGCCCCGCGCCACTGAATGCAGCGGCCACGGCAAACATGCAGATCCCAACTAATAACCATCCTTTGCGCATGACTGCTACTCCTTGCTGGCAGTTCCCTGATCGGTGCGGAACATGGCGATGGCTTCTATCTCCACCAGTAGCTCCGGACGGCAGAGATGCGCTTGGATGCCGGTGGAGGCGGGCAACGGATCGAGTCCCTGCTCCTTGAAGAACGCCGTGCGCCCGGCATTGAAGACGTCGTAGTCGCGGTCGATGTCGCGCAGATAGCACGTGGTGCGTACAATGTCGTGCCAAGTGGCGCCCTCGCTCCGGAGCAGGCCTGTGATGTTGTCGAAGGTGCGCCGCAACTGAGCGGGAAAATCGCCGATGTGAACGCTCTTGCCTTGCTCGTCGATGGAGGCAGTGCCGGAGATGAGCAGAAGAACGACGCCGCCGATATCGATTCTCATGCCGCGCGAGAACGAGCTTGGCTTGGCGTAGGCATAAGCCTCGTTGAGTACACCGTGATTGGTCATGGCGCGCTTCTCGATCGGCGCGTTAGCGATGGCTTCCAGAATATCCGCAAATGCATTCATGATTGTTTGTCTCCTGATTTTCTTATTGTTTTTGACGTATTCCGTGGCTCAAACCCCTGGCTGTGGCAACCCATATATCGTCGCCCTGAAAGTCGATGCCGAGAACGTAGTTGTGGGACGGCGCGGTGGTTACGGCCACCGGCGAACCCTTGCCCCCGGCGTCGCGCACCGTCATCTCCGGTTTGCCGTCTTTCAAAGACGGCCGATAGACGGCCCAGTTCACGCCGTCGTAGTAGGCCAGCCCCTTATCGGTGCCAAACCAAGCGCGCTGTGCGTCTACGCCCTTGATGTAGTTGATGAAGTTCGAGGGAAGTCCGCTATCTTTGGTGAGGAAGTTGTGCCAGTAGCGGCCATCGTAGCGGCTGCCGCCGAAGTAGGTGGCTACCCACACGATGTTGTCCACGTAGCTTACGGAGGTCGTGATCTCGTGGATCAGTCCCTGGTCCTTGAAGAGAACGATCTCGTTTTCGCTGTCTGGGTCGTCGTATTTGTCCCAGCGTCCGGTCTTCTGGTCGTACTCCAAGAGACCGCTGCCCCATACCGCGTAGTAAACCTTGGTAGGCGTAGCGGAGACTGCGTAGGTCCAGATCTCGACCATCGGCGTATTGCGCTCGTTGTAGAGCGACCACTGACCGCTGTGCAGATCGAGTCGGCAACCGCCGGCAGCCGTAGCCACCCACACGTTCTCGCCTTCCACCGAGACGCCGTAAACCACATCGTTGCTCAGCCCCGAGTTCAATTGCGTGTAAGTATCGATGCGCCCGCCGGAGATGCGGCTCAAGCCGCCCATGGTGCCTGCCCACACATCGCCGGTGCGCTTGTCCAGGGCCAGCGTGAGCACGGCGCGATGGGCCAGGCCGTCCTTGGTTGTGTAGGTCTTCCACGCATGATTCTCGTAAACTGCCAGGCCGTTCTCTGTGCCGGCCCATATGCGGTCGCCATCCACCAGCACCGAATAGACGTGATTGTCGGGCAGGCCGTTGGCGGTGGTGAAGTTCTCAAAACGAAAACGCGGCAGCGTCTGTGTTGTGGAAAGCGCTGCTTGCGCGGCATGAGTCTTACGCGTAACAGAAGCTTCCTTCTGAGGTGTTGCGGAGACCTTTTTCGCAGGTACTTGCTGCGCGACGGATGCCGCCGATGCAGCCAGAATTATTGCGATCGCGTATATCATTTTCATCGCGTCCTCAGGTATTCGATCAGGTCGTTCAGTTCATCCTTGGTCAGATCGTTGGTGCGCCCGTGCTTGTCGTCGGGGTTGTAAACCGTCCAAATCTCTTCCAGCGTGCGCGCCGACCCATCGTGCAGGTAAGGCGCGGTCAGTGCGATGTTGGTCAACTGCGGCGCCTTCAGAAGGCCTGTATTGTCGGTGGCCTTGCGCGTCCCAACGTCGAAAATCTTCTGGTTCGTTCCATTGGGGCCACTGTGGCAATAGGAGCACCGGTTGGCCTCCGGAATCGGCTTGCCGAACTTGTCTACGGCCCGCTCAAAGACGGCTTTGCCGCGCTCCTGCGCCGGCGCGAGTTCGCGGCCCGGCAGCTTCCAGCGGTTGGGCCGCGCCGGCAGGCTGCGGATATAAACGACCAGATCGGTCAGCGTCAGGCCGTCATACTGCTCCGAGCGCCAGAAATACTTCTCCGTCCTCGGACCGCATTCGGTGGGAATGTCCGGGTTGCCGCCGTTCCACTTGTAGGGCCCGATATCCTTGATGTCCTCGAGCATCTTGTTGTCCACGATGTCGCGGCCAAAGCCGTCCGGCTCCAGGTCCCAGGTGATGCCGTCGAAGGTGGAGTCGATGTGGCAGTTGGAGCAGCCGATCTGGCCCTGGAAGCCATAGCGCGCGGTATAGAAGGTCTGTTCGCCGTGGCGCAGCACGGAGACGGTCTTCGGTCCGGCCAGTGCGATGGTGGAGGCCACGCGATTGGTGCGCGTGTCGATCACGCTGATGGTGTCTTCCAGCCGATTGGCCACAAACAGGCGTAGGCCGTCGCGGCTGAGCGTCACGCCGCGAGGATTGTGCCCCACCGGGATGCGGGTCACAACGTAATTTGCGCTTGCGGCAAGGTCCTGCGCGTAGGAACCCGATTGCGGGCGCGGCCGCGAATGAACAAAGCGCAATAGCCGCTGCACATCGATGACCGTCACGATCCCCGAGCCGCCGCTGGTCACGGAGATGCGGGACTTATCGGGCGAGATGGCCACGCCAAAAGGCTGCGAGGCGTAGCGCTCCAGCTCGTCCAGCGGTACCTCAACCGGCTTGCCTACGTCCGCGCCAAACAGCGTAAGCGTATCGGCGAAGGCTCCGCCATGTTCCAGGTGCGCCAGCGGTATTAAATTCTTTGGATGGTACTCAGCCACCACGCCCAGGCGGCCATCGGCGGAGAACGCCACATGAAAGACGCCGGCAATCGCATGAAGTGGCATGCGATCCACCACCATGGCGCGGGCCGCGTCGATCACCGTGATCTCGGACTCCGGCGCGGTGCGGTTTTCCAATCCGGTGCGCAGCGGCGATGGATTGGGATAGATGTGGGTCGCGTAAATCCGGTTGCCATCGGGAGAGAGCGTGAGATAACTCGCCCCGCGCCCGGCCACCAGCCGCTTTTCTTCCGCGCCCGTCTGAGCATCGAGCACGGCAATGTCGTTTGAGATGCGATTGGCGACAAAGAGCCGCTTGCCGGCCCGGTCTTCTACCACGCTCGACGGTTCCGCGCCCACCGGCCACGTTGCCGTCACGGCCAGCGCGCGCGTGTCGATCACCGAGAGCGTATCGTCCCAGGAATTCGTGACAAATAGCCGCTGGCCGTCCGGCGAGAGCGAGAAGCCGCGCGGCACGCGGCCCACCGCGATGTTTTTGAGGTCGGCATAGCTCGCCGCATCCAGCACCCGCACTTCTTGGCTTTGCTGGCAGAGCACGTAGAGCCTCGCGCCGTCGGCCGAGAGCAGCACCTCGAGCGGCGAAGCGTAGTCCAGCACATCGCTCGCGCCGTCGCGCGCATCCGCGTGAACAGGCCTGCCGCTCCAGAACGCAAACCCGGCGAACGCCGCTGCCAGCGCGACGAACGCGGCAACGACTCCGGTTTGGATACGCCAACTCACTTCGGCTCCTCCACAGTGAGCACGCGGTCCACGCTCAGCTTCTCGAGCGTCTGCTCGCGTCCGCTGGGCCAGTGAACGATGAGTTTGTCGATGCTGGTGGCCGCGCCCAGCCCGAAGTGCAAACGGGCATCGTTCTGCGAAAGATAGCCCGACCCAGCCACGCGTTCAGCCGTCTGGCGCTTGCCCGCCGCGAAAACCTCAACGCGCGCGCCGATGCCGTCGCGATTGCTCTTCGTTCCCATCAGCTTGATTTCGATCCAGTGGCCGGTATTGATGGAGACGTTGTGCAACAGCGTTCCCTTGCCGCCGAGATTGACAACGAAAGCATCGACCTTGCCGTCGTTCTCGTAGTCGGCGAAACAGGCTCCGCGCGCCGTAGTGCGGTCGCTCATCACCGGTCCGGCTTCGCGCGAAACGTCGGCGAATTTCCCGTTCCCCAACCCGCGAAACAGCGTGTGCTCCTGCGGGATGAGGTGAATGAGGCCGCCATGGAAGATAAGAATGTCGAGCAGCCCGTCATTGTCGAAGTCATAGACGCCTGTGCCCCAGCTCACGTACTGCGCGTTGGTCTGCGAGACGCCGTTGGATGCGCCCATGTCTTCAAAGGCCAATTTGCCTGTGTTGTGCAGCAGCCGGTTGTAGTGGCCGTCAGTAACCCACAGGTCCAGCACTCCCCTGCCCTCGAAGTCCTCGAAGACCGGTCCCATCGACGATGTGGATTCGCCATTCTGCCCGAAGGCCGTGCCCGTCTCGTTGCCAATTTCCTCGAAGGTCCCGTCATGCTTGTTGTGAAACAGGAAATTTTCCGTGCGGTCGTTGGCAACGTAGATGTCGTCCCAGCCATCGTTGTCGAAGTCCGCCGCCGTCACTCCCATGGTGCGGCCCACATAGGCGCCGATACCCGACTTGTCGGTTACATCCGTAAATGTGCCGTTACAGTTGTTGTGGTAGAGCTTGTTGGTCTCTCCCTCGTAATCCAGCGGTCCCGGATAGTTGTCAGCAGCGTAGTAGGCGCGGTATTTGGGATCGAACTTGACGTACCGGCCTACGAACAGATCGACGCAGCCGTCCTTGTCGTAGTCGAACCACGTGGAACTGATGGCCCAGCCGTCCACCTTGATGCCGGCCTTCGCGGTCACGTCGGTGAAGTGGCCGTTGCCGTCGTTGTGATAGAGGATGGTCTTGCCATAGCCGGTGACCAGCAGATCGACGAAACCATCGTTGTCGTAATCCGCCGCCGTCACGGCCATTCCGTATAGTTCCGGATTCAGTCCAGACTGCTCCGTCACGTCGGTAAAGGTGCCGTTGCCATTGTTGCGATAGAGATGATTGTGCGGCGGCGTAGCAGGCTTCTCCTTGAGCGGATACGGATGCATGGAGTCGTCCAGCGGGCGTCCGTTAACCACGTAAAGAGACTCCAGGCCGGAGTTGTTGTAGTCGAACCAGATGCAGCCGGCTCCGGTGCCTTCAAGCAAAGAACCAAGCTGGCGCGATCCGAAGCTGTGTGTGAAATTGATGCCCGCCTTATCGGTGGCGTCTTCAAAGCGAATCACTGGATCGTGCGCGGGCTTTGTCCCTGGTGCGGTCGCAGGCGCTTGCTGCGCGCTCACCTGCGGCGCGGCAGCCACCGGCGGTGCGGCCAACTGCGCCTTCGGCGCGAAAGAAACCGGGGACGGTGGCGCGGTTTGCGCAGCGGCCATGGAGACGGCACCGAATAGGATAAGAAAGCGAAAAACCATTTCAATTGCCTCCCGGCGACGTACTCTTTCCAACCCCAGTCGTACCGGCGCCGGAAAGATCGACCGGCGTGGTGGTGCGCAGCAGCACGCCGGGAACGCGGTTTTCCGAGGCGCGCTCCGGCCCCGTGTGGCAGCCGACGCAGATGCGCTGTTCGCCGCGGCGAATCCAGAACCAGCCGTGCTCCTGGCGCAGAACAGCGCCTTTCTGATCCAGCAGCGCAAATCGGATGGGCTGATCGGCAGGCGTCTTCACAAAAAATGACCCGTCCGGCTCGACCGGCGCGGTGCCCGCAGCCACTGCGTGGCCCTGAGCGTCCTGCACTTCCAGCCGCACTGATGCCGGCGCGACTTTGAGGTCGCCCGAGCGTGACAGGCGCGCATCCAGAGCAAGCAGGTTGGCGTAGTTCCAGTCGTGCAGCCCGGAGGGATGACGTTTGGGCCTCGTGCGCGGGGCAACCAAAACCGGTTCGACCAGGCCCTTGCCGCTGGGAGCCGTAATTGCTTGAAGAGTCTCTGTCCCCGGCATCCACAGCTTGAGCGTGTAATATGCGCCGGCTGCGGGTCTCGCGCTCAGCAGCCATGCGCCGGAAGCAGTCTCGGCAATCGCGCCCGCATATTCGGCCTGCGGCGCTGCGATGGGCGCTTCGTGCGCCAGCGGCGAAGTAAACCGCGCCAGAGAAGCCCCATGCGTAAACACCACATCGCCGGAGGCCAGCTGCTTCCCGCCCCAGCGAGCCGCGCCGTGATCGCAGCGGTACGATTCAACGCCGCTTCCATCGGAGTAGACCAGGAACAACTCCGGCGTCGGGCGCTTATCGGGTCTGGAACCCAGCGGAAAACCAGCTTCAAACAAGATGCGCCCATCCGCCAGCACATCCGCGGGCAGCGCGCTGGCCTGCATGTAGGTGAGTTGAACAACCTCCGATCCGTCGAGCCCTGCGGACTCCAACTGATACCCCTGCGTTGTGCGCAGCGCAAAAACCATGCGCCCAAATGGAAGATAAAGGGGGCGAACCGCATCGGCCGCGGTCGTGATCGCTTTGCGCACGGAACGATCCTTGAGGGTCAACTCCCAAATCTGCCACGGGTCGCCTGCGGCCTTTTTACCCGCGAAGAGGACGGTTTTAGCATCGAATCCGACATTGGCGTCGGCGGTGGCCGCGAAGCCCTCCACCAGCGGCTCCGCCTTGCCGGCATGAAGCAGCAGCAATTGCGCGCCCCTGGGAAATCTTTCTTGTCCGCGTAACGCCGCCAGCGGCTCGTAAGCGGGTGCGGCCGTGACGATGATATCCGTGTCCGTTGTCTGCGCAGTGTCTGTCAAAAAACCGCAAATCGGAATCAGCAATGCAACCGACGCGATCATCGCCAGCACTCTGGCCGGCGATCTCATCGCACCGCCTGCATGGGCCGCGCGCCAATCAACTCGCGCCGTGGCACTCCCCGCTCGCGCCGCGCAAGCTCCAGCCCGCGCAACGCAATCCACGGTTCGAGCTCGGCCATCATCTCGTCGAACTCCGCAAAATCCAGCGACTGGTCGCCATCGCTCCACGCTTTGTCCGGATTGGGATGCACCTCGACCAGCAGGCCATCCGCGCCCGCGGCGACGGCAATGCGCGCCAGCTCGGGAACCAGGTCGCGACGCCCGGCCGCGTGGCTGGGGTCGGCAATCACCGGCAGATGCGAGATTTGCTTGAGCAGCGCGATGGCAGCCACGTCGAAGGTGTTGCGCAGCGTTGTATCGAAGGTGCGGATGCCGCGCTCGCAGAGCATCACATGCGCATTTCCATGATCGAGGATGCATTGCGCCGAGCACAGCAGGTCGGCAAGGGTGGCCACCATGCCGCGCTTCAGCAGAATGGGCCGGCCGGAGCGCGCCGCCGCTTCAAGCAGTGCGTAGTTCTCCATGCTGCGCGAGCCGATCTGCAGAATGTCGGCATACTCGGCTACCAGGGGAACGTCGTCCTCCGACATCACTTCGGTCACGATGGCCAGGCCACTCTCCTGGCGCGCGCGGGCCAGCATCTTCAGGCCTTCCATACCAAGTCCTTGAAATGCGTACGGGGAACTGCGCGGCTTGAAGGCGCCTCCGCGCAGGATGCGCGCGCCCGCCCGGCGAACATGGTTGGCCGTAGCCATCAACTGGAACTCTGTCTCCACCGAGCAGGGCCCAGCCATGGTGATAAATTCGCCGCCACCGATCTCCATGTTGAGGACCGGCACCACCGTCTGTTGGCGGCCTGCAGCCTTCAGAACATCGGGGCTTTCGGCAAATCGTTCGTGCCAGCTTTCGCGCACTTTCGGCGCTCCGTTCCGGGGAAGCTTCAGGCTACCGGAACCATATACGCCGCGCCTCCATCGAAAGGTGGAGATGTGAGCACTTCAGTGTGCTAGCCGTCACTGCTGATTGAATGGGATAATACCTGTCTGATGAATGACTTGAGCGATAACCTGCCTGATAATTCGGTTCCAGGTGGAGGGTACAAGCTTTAGACCGTCCCTGCAACGCCACAAACTTGTACTGATTCTGAGGAATAATCAGGCAATTGCCATCGGCGGCGGCTGGTAGCCGAAGGCCGCATCCACGAAGACCGCGATGCCCAGCGCCGTCTCATCCTGAAAGGGCCGTGCGACAATCTGCACACCGATGGGCAGCCCCTCAGGCGAGCGGCCCACCGGGACCACCGCCGCCGGCGCGGCCAGCGCATTGAACCACTGCGTGGATCGCACGGCGTCGAGGTATTCCACTGTGTGGCCCTCGATGACCCAGGACCGCTCGCCGTGGCGGAAGGCGGGAATGCTGGCCACCGGGCAGACAAGCACCGGATACTTGCTCATGACTTCCAGAGTTTTGGCGCGCAGCACATCCAGCTCCGCCCACGCGTCCAGCAACTCGACGGCGGTCAGCGGCGGCACTGCCTTGGAGAAGCCGAGAAACTCGTTGAAGATGGGACTGAGCCGATGCTCTTTGCCGCGAATCTCCGGCGCATAGAACATGGCCCCGCATTGCACGAAAAACTTCCACCATAGCTTGCGCAACGGCTCCAGCGTGCGTGGGCGAAACGGTTCTACGCGAAAGCCCGCGTCGCGCAGCGCAGCTACCGCCACGTTCACCGCGGCGCGCGTCTCCGGCGTGACGGGAACCAGCCCGTCGTCCTCGAAAAACCCGATGGTATTGGTTCGCAGTTCATCGAGGCTGGGCTCGCGGAACGCGACCGGCGGACTGGAGGGATCATTCGGGTCCTGGCCGCTCAGCGTGCGAAACATCAACGCAACGTCGCCCACTGTGCGCGCCAGGGGGCCGATGGCGCCCAAAATCGAGAATGGACCCACGCACGGCGGCAGGTGGCCGCGGCCCGGAATGCGGCCCGGCGTCGGCTTGAGCGAACAGATGCCGGTGAAGTGCGCGGGCACGCGCACCGAGCCGCCGCTATCCGAGCCCAACCCGGCCGCGGAGAGCCCTGCCGCAATGGCCGCCGATTCGCCGCCGCTCGACCCGCCCGGTGTCCGCTCCAGATCCCAGGGGTTTGAGGTGCGCCCATGGAGCAGGTTTGCGGTCTCGTAGGCCATCAGGAACTCCGGGCAGTTGGTGGTGCCCAGAATCAGCGCTCCCGCGGCGCGCAGCCGCGCCACTACTACTGCATCTTCGCTGGGTATGTCTCCTTGGTGTAGCAGGCTGCCGATCTCGCACTTGAGTCCTCGCGTTGCGATCGATGACTTCACTGTAACCGGCAAGCCGAACAACGGCCTGCGGGACCGGTTGCCACGCCATGCATCGTGCTTCCGAGCCCGCTCGCGGACACGCTCCGCATCGAAGTCGGCGAATGCGTTCAATTGCGGGTTCAACCGCTCGATCTGTTGAATGTGCGCTTCGGCCAATTCCACCACCGAGACCGCGCCGGAGCGCAGA
>Ga0182027_10001593_pt1 | contig 37752 bp, 30 predicted proteins | sample 712E1DmetaG_FD_121300 | JGI IMG/M metagenome (GOLD analysis project Ga0182027, IMG submission 121300) | Permafrost microbial communities from Stordalen Mire, Sweden - 712E1D metaG (Illumina Assembly) | ecosystem: Environmental > Terrestrial > Soil > Wetlands > Permafrost | place: Sweden...
CCTCTTCGAGCCGTTTTTCACGACCAAGGAAATCGGCAAAGGCACCGGCCTGGGTCTGGCCACCGTTTATGGCATCGTCAAGCAGCACCAGGGCTGGATCATCGTGGAGAGCAAAGTCGGCTACGGTTCCACCTTCACCATTTTCCTGCCGTGCGTTGCCAAGCCCGCCGAGGCCGCCGCGCCCCAGACTCAAACCCCGCTCCCGGCCGCGGCCGGCACGGAAACCCTTCTGATCGTGGAGGACGAGCCTTCCCTGCGCGAACTGGTCGTCCGCATCCTTGAACTTTGCGGCTACCATATTTACCAGGCCGAGAACGGCGCGGAGGCCGTGGCGGTCTGGGAACAGCACAAGGACGAGATTGATCTCCTCTTGACAGACATGGTCATGCCCGGCGGCGTTTCGGGGCGGCAGTTGGCCGAACGCCTCCAGCAGGAGGCCCCCGGACTGAAGGTCATTTACACCAGCGGTTACAGTCCCGGCATGGCGGGCAAGGACATTGCGCTGCTGGAAGGCTTCAACTTTCTCGCCAAGCCCTATCCGCCCAGCCGTCTGGCCCAGGTCGTGCGCGAGTGCCTGGATGGAAAAGCCAACCGCGGCCAGAAGAAATAGCAGCCCCGCCCCGCGGCGGGACGAGTGGCGCCGTCGCGGCGGCTCAGCCCCCGGTGACTTGCTCCGCCAATTCCGCCGCCGGATAAGTCCAGATTTCCGCCAGCGTCGGGTGATAATGCGGCATCGCCGCCAGTTCCCGGGCGGTCATTCCTTTGCTCATCGCGGCGAGGATCTCGTGAATCAGTTCGCCGCCGAGCGGCCCGACGCAGGCGCCACCGAGGATTTCCCCCGTTTTCGGATCCGCCAGCAATTTCACAAACCCGTCCTTTGCCTCCAGGATCAGCGACTTGCCGTGGTCGGCAAAGGGATGACTGGCCGTCAGGAACGGGATGTTCCGCGCGCGCGCCTCCTTCTCCGTCAACCCGGCCGCCGCCACCTGCGGGTCGGTAAAGACGATGCTCGTCAACAACCGGTAATCCATCCGGCGCTTTTTCCGGGGATGCAGAATGTTGTGCGCCGCGATCTCGCCCTGCTCCACCGCGAGATGCACGATCTGATGCGGCCCGGTGCAATCGCCCGCCGCGTAAATGTTCGGCACGCTGGATTGCATTTCCGCGCTGGTCACGATCCGGCCCCGCTCCGTCCGGACGCCGATTTTGTCCAGCCCCAGTCCCGCAGTATTGGCGATCCGGCCCGTGGCGGCGAGAATCTCCGCCGCCAGCACACTTCGCGCGCGGTTGCCCTGTTCGAACTCAATCCCCTTGCTCCGTCCCTGGCGGAAGGCGCGCAGCAAGCGGGTCGGCGCGAAAACCTGGACCCCTTCGCGCCGCAGAACCTTCTCCAGCACGGCCGCCGCGTCGGCGTCGGACTCGCGGAGCAATTGCGCGCTCCGCTGAATCAGCGTCACCTTCACGTCCAGCCGGCAAAAAAACTGGGCCAATTCCACCGCCACCGGCCCGCCGCCCAAAACCAGCAGAGAGCGCGGCGGGGCCTTTAGTGAAAGCGCCTCGTCACTGGTCAAAAAAGCCGTCTCCTCCAGACCCGGGCAGGGCGGCGGCGCCGGGCGCGAGCCGGTGCAGACGATGAAGAATTTCGCTGTCAACACTCGCGGCCGGCCCGGCGCGCCCTCCAGTTCCAGGCGGTGTTGGTCCAGGAAACGCGCGCGCGCGCGCAGAAAGGCAAAGCGTCCGGCTCCTAATTGTTGACGGCGGGCCGCCGCAAAATCCTCCACCATCGCCCGCTTCCGCGCCATGACGGCGGCAAAATCAAAACCCGCCCTGGGAATGCGCAATCCCCAAGTCCCGGCCATCCGCGCCAGGTGGAGCACCTCCGCCGCGTGGAGCAGCGCCTTGCTGGGCATGCAGCCGCGCAGGATGCAAAGCCCGCCCACCTCGGCGCCCCCTTCGATCACCACCGTGCGCAATCCCGCCGCCGCCGTCGTCCTGGCCGCCGCGTAGCCGGCGCTGCCGCCGCCCAAAACGGCCACATCATATTGAGAAGGTTTTCGAGCCAGCTTCATCCGGCGCAAATCGTAACGCGCAAATCGTAACGCGCAATGCGCAATCGGCCGTCTGCAACAGGGCAAACAATTGAAATCCATCCGCCCTGAGTCTGCAATCGTCCGAATTGACAGCCGCGGCTTTTTGCGCAACCATCGGCGCATGGAAAAAAGAATTTGTCCCCGCAGTTGCCGCGAAACGATGGACGGCTGGATGCATCTGCCGCGCTACATTGATAAAATCCGCCTTCACCTGGCCGGCAAACTGCACTCCGACTACACGGGAAATCTCGGCAAAGGCTTCGACGCCATGTGGCTCAAATACGCCGGCGTCACCCACGATCAAATGGTGGAGGTGGTGAAGAATTCCGTGACCGACGGCGAAGTGTGCGATTGGGTGCGGCAGAACGTAAAAAAATCCCCCGCCGAAAAAGCCGCCCATCGCGACGACATGATGAGCCGGCCCAAAGCCGGCGATGCCCAAGCGATCGCCCGCTTGAAAATGCGCAAGGAGGAGGCCGGCGTGGGCCATCGCAACGATCTCCAAACCTTCGTGGACTGCATTGATGCGGACGAGGGCAGATTCTCCTGAGTCAGGACCTTCATGGGTGAGAATATCGTCAAATTACTGGGACGGCAGGATTATGTGCCATCCAATGTCCCGGAATTGCTCCGGCGCCTGGGCTTGCGCCCCGATGACCAGCACCCGCTTCAGGAGGCGCTGCACGGCCTGGAAAAGAGCGGGCGAATCGTCCGCACCAAAGGAAATCGCTATATCCTGGCGCAACAGGCCGACCTGGTGCCGGGGGTCCTCCGGGTCAACCGCCAGGGGCGCGGATTCCTCCAACCCGATGATGCGGCCGTCCAGGAAATTGTGGTGGCGGAAAGCGCCACTTCCACCGCGCTGCACGGCGACCGTGTTTTGGTGCGGCGCGACGCCCGGCCCGGCCCTCGCCGGGCGGCGGGCGAACCGGTCACCGGCTCGGTCGTCCGCGTGCTGGAGCGCAAACGTTCCCGAATCGTCGGCACGCTCCGGCAGAGCAAGCAGTTTCTTTTCGTCATCCCGGATGATCCGCGCATCCCGCACGACATCTACGTGACCCCGCCGCGCGAGGCCGGCCGGCCGGCGCGGGTCGGCGACAAAGTGGTGGTGGAATTGCTCCATTGGGAATCGCGCCACACTAATCCGGAAGGGGAGATCATCGAAGTGCTGGGCGCGGCGGACGAAGAGGGGGTGGACATGCTTTCGGTGCTGCGTCAATACCATTTGCCGGCGCACTTTCCCAAGCCCGTGTTGCGCGAGGCCGATTTGATCGCCCGAGGCGGGCCGCCGGACGGGTCGGCGACCCCGGAGCCGGGCGGGCGGGTGGATTGCCGGGCGCATCCGGTGATCACGATTGATCCCGATGACGCGAAGGATTTTGACGACGCGATCTGCCTGCGGCGGCAGGGGGAGCAATGGAAGGTGTGGGTGCATATTGCCGATGTTTCCCATTACGTCAAACCCGGCGGCGCACTCGACGAGGAAGCGCGCAAGCGGGGCAATTCGACCTATCTGGTGGACCGGGTCATTCCGATGCTGCCCGAGGCGTTGAGCAACGAACTTTGCTCGCTCAAGCCCGGCACGGACCGCCTGACCAAATGCGTGGAGTTTCTGATGGCCGACGATGGGAGGGTGTTGCACGCCAAGTTTTATTCCGCGGTCATCCGCTCCGCGCGGCGTTACACTTACAAAGAAGCGCTCGCCGTCCTCCAACGCCCGTCCCCGGGCGATGCGATTGAACAGATGCTGCAACAGGCCCATGCGCTGGCCCAGTCCATCCGGCGGGCGCGTTTCAAGGCCGGGTCGCTGGACCTGGATTTTCCCGAAGCGAAAATCCGGCTGGATGAGCAAGGGCGGATTCTGCGCGTCGAGAGAATCGAGAACGACGTCTCGCACCAATTGATCGAGGAATACATGCTGCTGGCCAACGAGGCGGTGGCGGCGCGGTTGATGGCGCTACGCCGTCCGGGGGTCTATCGCGTGCATGAGGCGCCGAGCGAGATTCGTCTGCAGGAATACCGCGAGGACGTATTGAGCCATCAGATTCCCTGCGGCAACCTCTCGCAACGGGGCGAGGTGCAGAAACTGCTGCGCCGCTTGAACACGCTGCCGGTGGGGCCGGCGTTGAAGATCGGCTTTCTCAAATCGCTCATGCGCGCGCGTTACGCGGTGGAACCTTTGGGCCATTACGGTCTGAGCAAGGCCAAGTACACCCATTTCACTTCGCCCATCCGCCGCTACGCCGACCTGCTGGTCCACCGCGCGCTCTTTGACCGGGTGGGACCGCCGCTCCATGTTCTCCAGGAAATCTCCGGCCACATTTCCGAGACGGAGCGCAACTCCGCCGACGCGGAGCGCGACAGCAAGGATGTGAAACTGTTTGCGTTCCTGAAAGCGCAGCTCAAGACGGGGCCGCGGGAGAATTACGCGGCGCTGGTGATTGACACGCGCAATTTCGGCTTTTTCGTGGATGTGCCGGGCCTGGGCATGAGCGGCCTGGTGCATCTTTCCTCCCTTGAGGACGACTTTTACATCTTTGACCAGGCGCGCGGACATCTCATCGGGCGCCGCACGCGCCGGATCATCAAACTGGGCGACAAGGTGACGGTGCGGGTTTTCAAAGTGGACTCGTTCAAGAAGCAGGTGGATTTTCAACTCGTCACCACCGGCCCCGCGCCTCCCGCCGCCCCGGCGGGCCGCCGGGCGGGCAGGCCGGGCGAGAGCGCGCCGAGGCGTCATCCGGGAGGAAATTTTCGGCGGCGGGAACGGCGACGCTGAAGAACCTGCGGGCAACTTGCGCCGGGCCGGCCTTGCGTTTTGCGCTTTCCGCTTTACCTTCCCAGCAGCGACCGAAGTCGCAACTTTGATTTTTCAATTTGAACTTTGACCCCGCTCGCCGGGATGTGAACTATGATCGCCACCCAAATCCGCCAGAAAGACGCCTTTTTTTACTTTGCCTCGTATCCCTCGGAATCATTGCTGGACAAGGTCCGGTTTATCAGCCGGTTTTATGACGAAGAAGGGGGGGAGATCAAGCCCGCCCCAGCCGGGGAGGAGGACGACGTCGCCCAATTCATCGGCAAAATCGAACGGAGCGACAAAGCGTTTCAGCGGGAACTTTCCCGCGCGAAAGTCGGGGCCATCCGCAATTTCTACGAGACGGCCATCACCCAGCCGCCCATCCCCGGCACCGTCCTGCTCTTTACCCCGCAAAAATTGCGCTTCGAGGCGTGGACCGACGGCTCGGGCGTGGGAAAGTTGCAGGAGCCGGAGGAGAAATTCCTCATCATTGACGGCCAGCACCGGTTGGCGGCGCTGAAGTTTTACGAGCGCACCCATCGCGAGGAGGCGCGAAATATCCACGTGCCGTGCGTGATTTTCGACGGTGGGAGCGAGGATTTTGCGACCGAAATGTTTGTCATCATCAACTCCACCCCGACGCGGATCAACAAAAGTCATCTGGTTGACCTTTACGAGCGGGTTTCCTGGGCCGAGCCGGACCGCCGTTTCGCCGCCCACATTTCCCAGATGCTCTACCGCGAGCCGGACAGCCCGCTGCGCTACCGCATCAACCGCTTGGGCGGCCGCAGCAAACAAGAAAAGTGGATATTGCAGGCCGAGCTGTTCAACGAAATCCATCGCTGGGTCAAGCAAGCCTGGGCCAGGATCGAGCCGGATGGCGCCGACAAACGCGCGGCGGCCCGGTACTACGCGATGGGACGCGATTTCCTCAAGGCCGCCGCCCACGTCTGGGGCGCGGCCTGGGGCGACCCCGCTTACATGATCACCAAGCCCGTGACGCTGAAGGCGATGATGCGCGTCTGCGCGGATTTGACGGCGCAGGACGCGGAGCCCGAAGAAAACCGAAGCGAGCGCTGGCGCGCGCGGCTTGCGCCCTGGAGCGAGCAGGCGCGAAATTTCCGCAACGAAGGTTTTTACGAGCGGTTTCCGGCCAAGGGGCAGATTGAACGCGTTTCCCGCATCCATCGCGAGCTGGCCAAAATCGCGGGCATTTCCACTCGTGGCAGTTCAAAGGGGTGAACCCGGCGGAAGCGGCGCGGGCTGGAACGCGGGCAGGATTTTGGGCCTTGTCAAGAAGAACAGCAGAAGCACCGGGTAAGCCAGCGACAGCACCAGGCCACCCAACGTCACGCCGGCCAGGAAGAAGACGAGCACGCTCGGAATGTTTTGGAGGAGTTTCTGCAGCAGCCCGCCCAGGACCAGGGGCAGGACGATGAGGTTGGCGACCAGGAAGATTATTTTGTAAATCGCATAGCCGATGGAGGCGAGCCGGGACCAGTTTTTGAGCAGGAGCAAACCAATGCCCGAGGCCAGCAGGATCAAACTGGCTACCGACTCCAGCGGGAGGGTAATGTTGCGCCAAAGAACATAATTCGGATTTTTGTTCATGCCATCCAAAAAGGCAATGACCGAGCTTAAAAACGGGTTGGACGACACATGGGGAAGAGATTCATAGGACTCAGACATCAGCAGCCCCGCCAGACCCATCAGCGCGAACCCAATGTTTAAAATGCCGAAAATGGTGACCGAGACGGGGCGTTCCCTCATAATGTTATCTCCAGGGTTCATGTGCTGCCTTCCAGTGCCAGAGCATACCGCCTTTTAACCCCAGAACAACGGCAAAGTCGCGTCGGGCCAGGGCGGAATTTCTAAATTGACGGGGGCCGGAAGTTGCCGAAAAGGCGCAAAAGGCTCAAGAGCTTTGCCTTGATTCCAAGGCAGAATGAACCGCCGATTAACAGGATGCACGCTCCCCGGCGCGCAGTTCGCTCATCCACTGGTCCGTCGTGCGAGGCTGCGGATGAAAACGGCGGGCAAAACCGAGCATGGCCACCGCGCCGAGCGGTGCAGTGGGCGGTTTCTCCGCCGTGGATTGGGACTCAAGCCACGCGAGCAACTGGCCCGCCCGCGCATCATCCAGTTGGCGGACTTTTTCAACTGCTATTTCCACCGTGCTCATGCAGGATACTATAGCCAATGCTCCTGCCGTCGGCAAATTCTGATTTCCACCTAGCCGAGTGTGACCAACGGGCGTTGGAGCGGTTCCAAATGCTCGACCACATGGAAGCCGAGGATGAAAGCGAAGGCTACGGAACATCCCGCACCGAGCCGGCCAGCCAATCCAGGTAGCGTCCGGCGCCGGCGTTGATGGGCAAGACTAAAAACTCCGGCGTGTCATAAGGATGCTTTTTCAAAATCAGCTTTTCCAGCGCGGGCAGACGGCGGCGGGTGGTTTTGAAAATAATCAGCACTTCCCGGCCCAGCTCGATTTTTCCCCGCCACCAATAATGGGATTCAATGCCCGGCGCGAAGTTGGCGCAAGCGGCCAGCCGCGCCCGCAGCGCCGCCCGCGCCAGAAGCCGGGCGGCCTTCTTATCAGGGGCCGTCACCAGGACAATGGAAAATTGGGCCGCATTCCTCACGTCACGCCGCCGTCAAAGGGCCGTCGAACCGTGTCAAGTTTTTGTGCATTGGGGCTAACCGTTGCTTTTCGGCAGTTCGATCAATTCAATTTCATATCCTTCCGGCGCGTCAATGAAGGCAAACCCGCCCCCGCCGCCGGGCCGCAGGGTTGGGCCGTCGGAATACTTCAAGCCGAGGCCGGCGAGATGACGGCCGAATTCCTCCAGACTGTCCACGGAAAACGCCAGGTGCGTCAAATCCGGCTGCACCCGCACCGGGCCGCTGGCGGGAAAGGAGCAAATCTCAATCAATTCCTCGCTTTCCGGGGCTTTCAGGAAAACCAGTTCCGAACCGCGCGGCGACTTGGAGCGGCGCGTCTCTTCCAGGCCCAAAACCTCCTTGTAAAACTGGATCGTCTTGGTCGGATCGTTGACGCGATAACGAGTGTGCAGCAATTTTTTCGCTTTCATGCGCTGAGGATAAGCGCGCCCGGCCTGAATGCGCAATCTTTACCTCGTTCCACGGGGTTTACTCCGTTCCACCCGGCGCAATCATTCGGAGCGCGCTTGTGCTGGAAGGCGGGATGAGATAAAGAGTGGGTATGCGACGAACTTGTGTTGGGGTGACGCTCGTGCTGGCCGCTTTTCTGCAAAGCCGGACTGTCCTCGGACAGATTGATCCGGAGACCCGCCGGCTTTTCCAATTCGGTTACAACCAGCCTCTGACCGGGGCCTCGCCTCTTTCCGGGTATGGGTTTTATTTTTTCAACGAACCCAATTATCCCCGGACCAACCTGACCTTGCGCCTGGTCATCGCCCCGGTCTATCTGGATTCGCAATTGGGAATCAAAGGCGCGCTGGGGCCGGAAACGGATCTGGGCCTGGGCCTGGCCGGGGGCGGGTTCGCGGACAGCTACTTTGCCTTCCGGGACGGAAAATACCTTCGCGCTGATTCCTTCACCGGCCACAGCGCGGAATTGTCCGCCTCCCTTTACCACCGGTTCAACCCCGGCCAGCAAATTCCGCTCACCGGCATCCTGCGCGTCCGCGAACATTATTCCGTTTTCGACGGGGGTGACAGGACCAGCCAGTCGTTTGCGCTGCCGCACGATCATTCCACGGTCGCGGTGCGCGCGGGGCTGCGCTGGGGCGGACTGCAGCCGGTGATCCATCCCGATCTGGCGATGGAACTTTCCGCCTGGTGCGAGGGCCAGTTTCGCACCGACTCCGGCTCTTACGGGTACAATGGCGACCGGACGCTGGAACCGTTTTCGCAGTTGCTGTGGGCGCGCGCGCTTTTGAATTATACGCTGCCCGAATCCAAGCAAACCTTCAGCGTGAGCCTGACGGGGGGGGCCAGCGGCCACGCGGACCGGTTCAGCGCATATCGCCTGGGAGGGAATCTGCCGTTAAGCTCCGAGTTTCCGCTGCTCATTCCGGGCTACTTTTACGAGGAACTCAGCGCCCGCGCTTTGGTCACCTTGAGCGGCGAGTATGACCTGCCGCTGGATGCGGCCAAGCGTTGGAAGCTGACCGCCTACGGGGCGGCGGCGGAACTGGATTATTTGCCGGCGCTCTCCCAGCCGGGCCACCTGAATTCGGGCGTGGGAATTGGCGTCGCCTACCGTTCGCCAGGTGGCAGTTGGCAGATACTAACCAGCTACGGCTACGGCTTTGAGGCGATGCGTGACGGGGGTCGGGGCGGGCAGACCATCGGTCTCCTGTGCCAGTTCGATTTGGAGGTCCATCACCGCGCCAGCCTCCTCGTAACTCCAATCAATCCCAACGAGTCCCGCGGCCTGATCCACTTTTTGCAGAATCTGTTTTAAAACCAAACGTAACCAGATTTTGTGGGTTAAAGTCACGGCTCAAGGGAGTTGCCCTTCCGGGTCGGTTACCCCGCCCCGCCCATTCGCGCGGAGGATTTTACAAATCCGTGACAATTCCACTGGGGCGATGCCGCAGGCTGGGGTATGATCAAGAGCATCGCCATGGACAGATCCAACAGCGGCCAACGCCCCTCGTTTTTCTGGCAGGGGATGATGATTCTTCTGCCGGTGGCGGTGCTGGCGGTGGTCGGCCTTGTTTCCTTGCGCCAAGACGAGCAAGCCGCGGAACAAACCGCCCGCAAGCAGGCTGCTGACAACGCCCAGAGTCTGGCCGGCGCCATGAGCGTCACGGCGGGCGATCAACTCGGGGAGTATCAGTTGGTGCAAACATACTGGATCGGTGAGTTGCGCAACGCGGTAATACCTGCCTCCATGGGCGGGAATCCGTCCGTCGCCACAACGAATTTTCCAGACCCGGACATCAAGGCAAGGATCGTTCGATGGGAGAAGGCGCACCCCGGCCTCCAGTTGGATGTTCTGGCTGCTTCGTTTGCGCTGTATTCCGACGAGGCAAGCCTGCTTTGGCCGAGTTTTCCCTCTTTGCCCGCCCCGCCAAAGTGGTTTCTTGAACTCTCTCCCAACCAACGACAAGCCTGGCAGGCACTGCGCCAGAGTCAGTCCATAAATCCTACTCCCGATGCGGCCTCCAGCGCGTGGCAAGACTTCCTCGGCACCAATCCATCGGAAGAATCGCGTTTGGCCGCTTCGAACTATGCGCGCCTCGACAGACCCAAAGGGGATCAGGAAGATTACAGCGGTTTCACCGAATCAGGCCTTCGATTCGCGGACTTGGCGTGTCTGCAAGCGCTTGACCGCTCCTCCAATACCCCGTGGTCATCTGGTTTGCTTGACCGATTGGGGATGGAAGTTGAGTTTGATCCTTCATTCCTGACATCCGCACTTCTCGAAAAGGCAAAGGAACACCCCCCATCCGATGCCCTCATGCGAGAGAGACTGCGTCTCGTTCAGAAAAAGTGGGACGTTAATTCTGTTGCCCGGCAACGCCTCGCGGCACTTCGGCGGCATCCCGAACTCCTTTCCGCGAATCTCTGGGTCAAGACTTCGGCGGTGGAAGCTCTTGCCTTTCCGTCGGGTGCCACACCGACCAGTAATGGCGTGCCCTACCGCGGCACCCACATTTGGTTTGTTCCGCTCCCCGTCGTGGAAGCGATCTTTGCGGGAGCTTTGGCTGAGAACCAATTTCTGGTGCCCGATTATGCCACGCCCGTTATCTCGGTTGAAGGCGAACAATTGGCGGCGCCTGGCTTCGGCAGGCCGCCCGATGAAAAATCGCGCCTGGCCGGCGCCACGCAGAAATCTCGAAGACCGTTTTCTACCAGCGGGGTAACATTCGGCGTCTCCTTCTATCTCACCAGCCGCGAGAAAATGCTGGCGGCGGAGCGGCATCGCGCGCGTCTCTTTGGCGCGCTGATCGGCGCGGCGGTTCTCGCGGCCCTGGCCGGCCTGCTCACGGCGCGGCGGGCCTTTTATCAGCAGCATCGCCTCGCCGAAATGAAAACCAATTTTGTCTCCAGCGTCTCCCACGAACTGCGCGCCCCGATTGCTTCCGTGCGCCTGCTCGCCGAAGCCCTGGAACGGGGCAAGATTACCGACCCCGCCAAGGCCCGGGAATACTACCGTTTCCTGGTGCAGGAAACACGGCGGCTGACTTCGTTGATCGAAAATGTTCTCGATTTCTCGCGCATCGAACAAGGCCGGAAGGAATACCAATTCGAGCCGGTTGACCTGGCCGCCTTGGCCGGGCAAACTGTCCAACTGATGCTCCCCTATGCCTCCGAGCGCCAGGTCGCGCTGGCATGGCAGCCTGGCATCGGCCCCAGCCCCAACCCTTGCTGCGACGGCCTGGCCCTCCAGCAAGCGCTGATCAATCTCATTGACAACGCCATCAAACATTCGCCCGCCGGGGCCACCGTGGGCATCGGCCTCGAATCCGGCGCCGGGTCCGTCCGCCTCTGGGTGGAAGACCGCGGCCCGGGCATTCCGCCGGAAGAACACGAAAGGATTTTCGAGCGCTTCTATCGCCGCGGCTCCGAACTGCGCCGCGAAACCCAGGGCATCGGCATTGGTTTAACCATTGTGAAGCATATTGTGGAAGCCCACGGCGGCCGGGTCCTGGTGCGCAGCGGCCCCGGCCAGGGCAGCCGTTTCACCATCCAACTGCCCGGGAAACCGGAAGAATAGGAATAGAAATGGACACCCCCAACGGCCAAAGAATTCTGGTCATCGAAGACGAGCTGCCCATGCGCACCGCGCTGAAGGATTGCCTGGAAGCCGAAGGCTACCGCGTCCTCACCGCCGCCGAGGGCCAAACGGGACTCCAGCGCGCCCTGGAGGAGCGGCCCGATCTGGTCCTGCTCGACATCATGATGCCGCGCCTGGACGGCTACGCCGTCTGCGCCGAACTGCGCCGTCTGGCCAACCCGGTCCCGGTTCTCATGCTCACGGCCAAAGGCCAGATTGAAGACCGGGTCAAAGGACTTGACGCCGGGGCGGACGATTACCTGGTCAAACCCTTCAGCACGGACGAACTGCTGGCGCGGGTGCGGGCGTTGCTCCGGAGGTCGCGCCAGCGCGGCCAGGTTCCGGGCTTGCTCCGGCTGGGCGAGGTGCAAATTGATTTTGCGCGGCAACAAGCCTGGCGCAGGAAGAAGCCGCTTCGCCTCACGGCCAAGGAATTCGCCATGCTGCGGCTGATGATGGAAACGCCGGGCGAGCCGGTTTCGCGCGAACGTTTTCTTGACTTGGTCTGGGGTTACACCGCTTTTCCCACCACCCGCACGGTGGACACCCATATTGCCGGTCTGCGCGCCCGGATTGAACCCAACCCCGATTCCCCGCGCTGGATCAAAACCGTTCACGGGATCGGCTACCGCCTGGAACTCCAAGAATGATGCTCCATGTTTTCCAGCCCCAAAATGGCCACGCCGATTTTACAAAACCATGACAATCCATTGCGTCCCCTCCGGCAACATCACACCATGAAACTAAAAATCACCGCCGCGCTGGCGGCGCTCTTTGCGTCCGCCGGCTGCATTTTCGCCGCCACCAATGACATCACGGGGCTGGTCCAAAAGGGCCTCTTCGAGGAGGAAGCCAGGCACAATCTGGACGCGGCCATTGGGGCCTATCAAGCGGCCATCGAGGGATTCGACAAAGACCGCCAGCTTTCGGCGACGGCGGTTTTCCGTCTGGGCGAATGCTTCCGCAAACTGGGCAAAACCAACGAAGCCAATGTCCAATACGAACGCATCCTGCGTGAATTCACCGACCAGACAAATCTGGTCAAGCTTTGCTCCGACTATTTAGGGGTGGCATCGAATCCACCCGTGGGCAGCTCCGCAAGCCTGCTCGCCCTCCCTGCCGCCGAGGACGAAGAAGTCCGCCATATCAAAGAAATGATTCGCAACAGCCCGGATCTAATCAACGGTTCGGGATCAGACCGCGCCATGACTCCGCTGCAGACAGCGGTCTATAATGGAAACGTGGCTGCGGCCGAACTTCTGCTGGTTAATGGCGCGGATGTCAACGGGGCGGGCACTGGAGGAACGCCTTTGGGCATGGCTGCCGATAAGGGCAACAAGGCAATGATCGAACTGTTGCTGGCCAAAGGCGCCGACGTCAATGCCGCGGCCAAAGGTGCCGGGCGCTTCACCCCGCTCCACCAAGCCGCCGCAAAGGGCTTTAAAACCGTGGCGGAATTCCTGATCGCCCGGCACGCGAACGTCAATGCCGGCGACATCTACGGCTCCACGCCGTTGTTTGGAGCAGCCGGGAATGGCTTCCGTGCCGTGGTGGAACTGCTGCTTGCCAACAAAGCGGACATCAACGCCCGAAATAGCTGGGGTTGGACACCGCTTTTCAGGGCGGTCCAAAATAACCAAACCGAAATGGCGCAACTGCTTCTGGCGGACAAAGCGGAGGTGAACGCCACCACCGAACATGGCGTCACGCCCTTGCTCCTGGCCGTCTCCAAGCCAGACATTGACATCGGCCTTGTCAAAAGCTTGTTGGCAAGCGGAGCGGACCCGGAAGCGCACATTCAAGAAGATTCCCATCAGTACGACGGCATAGACTCTGGACTGCGCCCCGTGCATCTGGCCTTGCGGAATGAACGGACCGATTTGCTGGATTTGCTGCTGGCCAGCCATGCGGATGTCAACGGCCCTTACGTTGAATACAGGGGCGGCGCAAAGAATTCCTCAACGCCGTTGCTCATGGCGGCGAGTTCCAGCGGCGCCAAGCCGGCGGAAGAAGTCAGAATCCTTCTGGAGCACGGGGCCGATCCCAATCTGGCTGACGAAATCGGCAGGACTCCGCTGGCTACTGCGGTGATCAATAACAACCTCAAGGTAGTTCAGGAATTGCTGGATCATCATGCCGATGCAAATAAACCGGACAACGACGGCGCCCCTCCGTTGCAGTTTGTGTGCTCGGGAGATATTGGCGCGGAAATCAAGGCCCTATTACTCAAAGCCGGCGCCAACGAAGATTACCAGCGGCTCCGGGGCGTTTACATCTCTCAGAAAGGCACTGGCTCCATCGGTGTTCAAGTGTTTCATAATTTTCACCGCGAGACTGACACGCTCAATCATTACACACTCCTGGAACTCATCGCCGAGGCCTACCAGTCCAGGGGCAATGGCGCGGTGGCCTTCCCCGACCTTGCCCATGTCACCATCGCCCGCCTCAAGCCGGGCGGCGCCAAGGAGGAAATCAACGTCAATCTGGAGGAGATCCTCAAGTCGGCTGATTGTTCCAAAGACCTCTCGTTGGAGTGGGGCGACATCGTACAAATCGGTCAACTCGATCATCTGGTCAATGAAGGCTGGGCCGGTTTTTCAGACGAAGTGAGGCAGAATCTGGCCAACTGTCTGGAACGAAAGGTGGAGATAATCGTCAAAGGACAAACCACCAAGATCAAGCTGGTGTCTCCGATCGTATCAAGTTTTTACACTTTTAACAGCTTTGGCGGCAGCGGCCAATGGACGACCAGGATGAACTTGCCCACACCCAGGCCCAACCTCATGCCGGGGATGCCTGCCCCCACGCCAGGGTTGCCCAGGCGGCCGGGAATATCCGAGCCCCAAGATGCCCAAGCCGGCACGACAAACACCCTTGTACTTTCCACGTTTTCCCTCAACGCGGTGGTGCATCAAGCCAATGTCCTCCTGCTTTCCTCAGACCTGACCCGCGTCAAAGTCACCCGTCACGGTGTGGACATGCAGTTCAATCTCGACACCACCGCTTCCGGGGTCTCGATGCCCTCAATGCCTGCGTTGCCGGGAGGCATTCCGCGCCGCATTCCAAACGCTGCCAACCCGTCCGCTCCCTCGGATCTCTGGCTGCGCGACGGCGACGTCATCGAAATCCCGGAACGCGATCCCAACACGAAATGATGATTTATTTCGTCCGCCGGAAAACCTTGTGGATCGCCGCCTGGTCCGTGGGTTTGATCAAGATCTCATCAATGTTCACGTGCGCCGGACGGCTGGCCATCCAGACCAGCGTTTCGGCAATGTCCGCCGCCGTCAGTGGTTGAATCCCTGCATAGACTTTCCTGGCTTGAGCCGCGTCGCCCTTGAAACGCACCAGGGAAAACTCCGTCTCGGCCAGGCCGGGATCGAGGGAGCCGACGCGCAGGCCCGTCCCGTTCAGTTCCAATCGGAGTGCCTGCGTGATTTTTCGTTCGGCGGCTTTGGCGGCGCAATAAGCCGCGCCGCCTTCATAGGCCACGTGGCCCGCGACAGAGCCAATGTTCAAAATCGAACCGCCCGGACACTTCCTCATTAACGGCAGCACGGCGCGCGTCACCCGTAGCAACCCCAGCACATTGGTTTGGAACATCGTTTCCCAATCTTCATCCTTGCCGCTGGCCACCGGATCCAGTCCTTGGGCGCCGCCGGCGTTGTTGATCAACACGTCCACCTGGCTGGTTTTCGCGCGCGCCCATTGCACGAACTCCTCCACGCTCGCCGTCCGGCTCACATCCAGCGCATGGCCGGCGCCGGGCTGGCGGATATCCGCGGCAATTTTTTCCAGCCGCTCCAGCCGCCTGGCTCCCAGCAACAATTGGGCGCCCTCCGCCGCAAAGGCGCGCGCGGCGGCGGCGCCGAACCCGCTGGAGGCTCCGGTGATCAAAACCCACTTGCCTGAGAATAACGATGCCATGAGGAACCATTACCCCATTCCCGCATGACGTGAAACCAAAAACTTGAGGCCTCTTTTCTGAATCCCAACTTGCCTTATGCCGGGGACGGAGGTAACATTGATACCATGATTACAGCAGGTTCCGTTGCAGGTCCCTTTGAACTCCCGCCGGAGGAGCGTCTGGAGTTGGCCCGTCGTTTGGTGGAAAGCGTGGTGGCGCCAGAACCCCTGAATGAGGCGGTTCTGGAAGGCATCCGGCGGATCGAGGATATTGCCACGGGTCGTACGCAAGGATTGACAGAAGAACAATACCGCGCCGCATTGAGATGACGGTGTTCTTTCATCCCGAGTTTCCGGGCGATATTCGGAAATTCGAAGCCGGCTATTTCCCTGTTTCCAAAGGTCTCGCGGCACGGTTCCGCAAGGAAGTTGACGATGCCGTGGCTGCAATCCAAACCTCTCCGCGCAGCGCCGGCCACTTGCTCAACCACGGATCTTCCATGGCGGGCGAATTGCGACGAAGAAATCTGCGGGCCTTTCCATTCTTCGTCCTATACGGCGTCGTGGGCAACTGGTTGATTTTTGGCTCGATTGTTCCGAGCCGTTCCGATCCCTTGACTTGGCTCGCCCGTTTTTCTGGAAAACGATGACCTTGGCGCAGCATCGTCGCCCAATTCGCTCGAAGCCCCGGTGATCAAAACCCTCTTGCGCGCGCTTGACCCTCGCCGGATTCTCGGCCATAATGGCGCGCAGAAGCTGTTTGGAGGAGGAGATTTGCTCGCGGCGCGGGGAAAGGCCCGGCGCGGCATTTTCGGCCTTGGACGTGGTTTTCTTTGAAACAAAACGGCCGGGCCAGTGTCATCTAATCTTGACGCGACATGACTTTTTAGAAAGGACCTGCAAATATATACAAATCTGGCTTTGGCGGTGTCTATTGGATGAAAAACCAGGGGCCAAGAGCAGATGTTCTCTTTTGATATTTGGCGGACATTTAATGATTACAAACGCGAAGGAACCAGATGGCCAAGACGAGAAGCAAAAAAAAGATCATCATTATTACAATCCTTGTTGCCGCCGGGATCGGGACGGCTGTTTTTGCGACGCTGAAAAAGCGCGAACCGCCGATCTCCATTGAGACGGAAAAGGTCGTCCGCCGCAACCTGGTCGAAAAGGTCGTGGCCAACGGCAAAATCGAGCCGGTCCTCCAGGTCAAGATCAGCCCGGAAGTCAGCGGCGAAATCATTGATCTGGGGGTCAAGGAGGGCCAGCACGTTGGCAAGGGCGACCTGCTGGTCAGGATCAAGCCCGACAACTATCTGGCCGCCAGCAATTCCGCCGCCGCCAGCTACAAGCTCTCCGTCGCCAATAGAAGCACCTCGGAAGCCAATCTGGAGAAAGCCCGGCTCGAATACGAACGCAGCGCCGGGCTTTACAAGGCCAAGCTTATCTCCGACTCGGACTATCTGACGGCCAAAACGACCTACGACGTGTCGAAAACCACCCTCGCCGGGGCGGTGGAATCGGTGGCCATGGCGGAGGCTTCCCTGCAATCGGCCGCCTCGGATCTTTCCAAAACCACCATTTATTCGCCCTTGGACGGCACGGTGAGCAAACTCAATTCCCAGAAGGGCGAGCGGGTCGTCGGCACGGCCATGATGGCCGGCACGGAGATCATGATCATCGCGGATTTGAACGCGATGGAGGCGCGCGTGGATGTGGGGGAAGTGGACGTGGTGTTGATCTCCGTCGGCCAGAAGGTCCATCTGGAGGCGGACTCTTTCAAAGACCGGAAATTTAACGGCACGGTCACCGACGTCGCCAACTCGGCCAACAACAACGACACCAGCTCCGTCGCTTCGGCTTCGACTTCGACGACCACAGACGCGACGAAATTCCAAGTCAAGATTCGCGTGAGCGAAAAGGAGGACTTCCTGCCGGGAATGTCGGTCACGGCCAATATTGAGACGCGTTCGCGCACCAACGCTCTGAGCGTGCCGATTCAAAGCGTCACCACGCGGCTGCCCAAGCCGGCCCCGGGACAGACTAATTCCCCGCAAGCCGGCGCCACCAACGCCCCGGGCAAGACGAATGCTTCGCTGGCCGCAGCCACCAATTCCCCGGGCAAGACCAATGCTTCGCTGGCCGACGCCACCAATGCTCCGGGAACGACCAATGCTCCGCTGGCCGAAGCCACCAATGCCCCAGGAAAGACCAATGCTCCGCTGGCCGAAGCCACCAATGCCGCGCCCTCCAACCCGACCAACGACGCCAAATCCTCCGGCAAATTGGGCGAGCCGCCCAAGCCGATTGACGTGGTTTTTCTGCTCGAGGGAGACCACGTGAAAATGGCTGCGGTCAAGTGCGGCATCAGCGACGACAATTACACCGAGATCACGGAAGGTTTGCACGAAGGGGACACGGTGGTGTCCGGAGGCTACAAAGCCATTAATCGTGATCTGGAGGACGGGAAGAAAGCAGTGGTCGGCGGCCCGGCGGGAGCCAAGCCCAAGGCGGCCGCAAACTAACGCTCCGGGTGTAACATATAGGATTGCGCTCGTGAGCATGATTCGCCTTGAACATATCACCCGCCTCTACCAGATGGGCGGGGAAACCATCCATGCGCTGCGGGATGTTTCGCTGGAGGTGGAACGCGGCGAATACGTCGCCATCATGGGCCCGTCGGGGTCGGGAAAATCCACGCTGATGAACTTGCTGGGCTGCCTGGACACCGCCACCGCCGGCGTCTATGAATTGAATGGAACCAACGTCAGCGACCTGGATGACAACCAGTTGGCCGAAATCCGCAACCGGGAGATTGGTTTCATCTTTCAAACTTTCAACCTCCTGCCGCGCGCCGACGCCTTGCGCAACGTGGAACTGCCCTTGATTTACTCCGGCGTGGATTCCGGCGAGCGCCGGCGCAACGCCTTGGAAGTGCTGGCCAGCGTGGGGCTGGCCGACCGCATCCATCACAAGCCCAACGAAATGTCCGGCGGCCAGCGCCAGCGGGTGGCCATCGCCCGCGCCCTGGTCAACCACCCCTCCATCATCCTGGCCGACGAGCCGACCGGCAATCTGGATTCCAAAACCGGCGAGGAAATCATGGCCCTGCTGAGGGTTCTGTCCGACAAGGGCAACACCATTTTTGTCGTCACCCACGAGGAGGAGGTGGCCCGTCACGCCCGCCGCATCGTCCGCATCCGGGACGGGTTGATTGCCAGCGACGACGTGGTCAAGAGAGCGGGGCCGGCTCCGTGAACTTTTTGGTCGAAATCAAGGAGGGCCTGCTCATCGCCTGGGACGCGATCCGGGCCAACAAGATGCGGGCGGGGCTGACCACGCTGGGAATCATCATCGGCATCGTCAGCGTCACCTTGATGGGCGCGGCCATAGACGGCCTCAACCGCTCCTTCCACCAGAGCGTTTCGGTGATGGGCGCCGACGTGCTCTTTGCCGGCCGGTTTGCCTGGTTTATTAACAGCGAGGACGAATGGCTCAAGCAGTACAAAAGACGGATCTTTACGCTCGACCAGGTCAAAGCGGTGGAAAGGCAGATGACCCTGGCCAGCGCGGTCGCTCCGGCGGTGTATCTGGGCCGCCCGGTTCGTTACCAAAACCGCAGCACGGGCAGGGTGACGGTGATTGGCACGACGGACCAGTATCTCATCACCGCCGGTTTGGGAGTGGACGCGGGCAGGTTTTTAACGGCCAGCGATGCCGAGGGGGGACGACCGGTGTGTGTCATCGGCAATGACGTGTCCACCAATCTATTTATCAAAGAATCGCCTGTCGGGAAAAAAATCAGAATCGGTCCGCGCTGGCTGGAGGTCGTGGGCGTGCTGGAGAAGCGGGGCAGTTTCCTGGGCATAGATAGTTTGGACAACCAGGTCATCCTCCCGATTCCGCAGTTTTTAATCGGCTACTGGCGAAACCCGGACTTTGAAATCCAGGTCAAGGTGTCCGATCTTTCCCATCTGGAGGATGCCCGGGAGGAATTGCGCGGCATCTTGCGCAAGGTCCGCCACGTCGCCCCGGGCGACCCCGATGATTTCGCGATCAACCAGCAGGAGCAAATCATCAAAATGTTCAACCGGCTGGTCGGCACCATCGCGGCGGCGGGGCTGGCCGTGACCGGGCTGTCGCTTTTCGTGGGCGGCATTGGCATCATGAACATCATGTTTGTCTCGGTGGCGGAGCGGACGCGCGAGATCGGGGTGCGCAAAGCCATCGGGGCCAAGCGGCGCACCATCCTGCTCCAGTTTTTGATTGAGGCGGCCAGCATCTGTCTGCTCGGCGGCCTGGTGGGCCTGGGCATCGCCTTCTGCCTGACCCTGCTCATGTCAAAATTCTTCGCCGCCTCCCTGTCGCTGCCCGTGACGACGCTGGCCCTGTTGGTGTCATTATTGACAGGCGTGGTTTCGGGCTTTTTGCCCGCCTGGCGGGCGGCGCGGATGGATCCGGTGGAGGCCTTGCGCAATGAATAGTCAATCGTGAAGAGTGCCTTGTGAAAATTGTCAGCATCCTGGCCGGCGAGTTGAAGGATAGCTTCCTCATGGCGATGGGCGCGTTGGTGGCGCACAAGTTGCGCTCCGCCCTGACCCTGCTCGGGGTCATGGTCGGGGTCTTCTCCATCATCGTGGTCATGACCACCATGCGGGCCATGCAAAAGGACATCGAAAAGAACATGTCGCAATTGGGCGGCGACACCTTCGTGGTGCAGAGGTGGCCGAGAGTGCAATTTGACGGCCCGACCGGATGGGAGCGATATAGGCGCCGCAAAAGGATCAACATGGAGCAGGGCGTGGCCCTCATCAGCCGCGCCACCATTCCCCGGAGCATCGGCCTGGAGGAGGATCTGGACAACGGCACCATGACCTCCCGTTACGCCAAAGGGCCGCCCAACGTGTTCTTGACCGGGGACACCCCAGGAAGCTTCCCCGCCCAGGAGTGGACCATTGAGGACGGACGCGCCCTGCTGGATTCGGACGTGGACAGCCAGCGCGATGTCTGTGTGCTGGGCAACAGTCTGGCCACGGTGTTGTTTCCCCACAGCTCGGCCGTGGGCGAAGAAGTCAATTTCGACGGCATCAAATACTCCGTCGTCGGCGTCCTGGAATCCAAAGGGGGCATGTCTGGAGGCCGCCAGGACAACTTTGCCATCATTCCCATCACCACCGGGCTGACCCGTTACTACCAAAAGCAATGGATTGATATCAGCATCCTGGTGCGGTCGCCCAGCCAGGCGGAGTACGACGACACCGTGGACCAGGTGCGCGGCCTGATGCGCCTTCTGCGCAAGGTGCCGCCGGGCCAGGAGGATGATTTTGAAATCTTTTCCAATGATTCGGTGATGGGCCAGATCAAATCGTTCACCTTCAAAGTCCGCTTGGGCGTGAGCCTGATCAGTTCCATCGCGCTGCTGGCGGCGGGCATCGGGATCATGAACATCATGCTCGTCTCGGTGACGGAGCGGACGCGCGAGATCGGGATCCGCCGGGCGATTGGGGCCAAGAAACGCAACATCATGACCCAATTCATTATGGAAGCCATCGTCCTGTGCGAAGTCGGCGGGGTGATCGGGGTGGGGCTGGGGGTTGCCGGAGGGAACATCGCGGCGAAATTGATGAAACTGGCCCCCGTCATTCCGGTGGATTGGGCGCTGATTGGATTGGGAATATGCTCGCTCGTCGGCATTATCTTCGGAACCTATCCGGCGCACAAGGCGGCCAACCTGGACCCAATTGATTCCTTGCGTTATGAGTAGCCACAACCTTACTTGATCCAAAGCCATGAAGCTTACAAACCCACCAACTCCCGCCCGACCAACCCGGCCCGCGCTCTCCGCGCTGGCGCTGGCCGCGCTGTTTTTTTTCCCGCCTTCCTTCCCCGTCCGCGCCCAGCCCGCGCCGCCGCCGGCGGAGACGGGCAAGACGCGGCTGCTTTCTGTGGCCGACGTGGTGCAGATGGTGCTGACGAACAACCTGGACATTCAGATCAGCAAATACACTCCCATCCTGGACCAATTCGCCTTAAACGGCCTGTTTTCGGCCTACGACCCGGCCTTCTCCTTCAGACTCTCAAGGTCGTTCAACACGGCGCCGGGGCAATTCTACCTGGGCGAAAATTTTCCTCCATACACCACGGCGGTGAACAACTACACCCCTGACCTGGCCGGCACGCTGCCCTTCGGTTTGAACTACGACTTGACCACACCGTTGAGCCAGCAAACCACTCCCTTCAGCCAATACAACGCCACTCCCACCATGACGCTGACGCAGCCGATCTTGAAGAATCTCTGGATAGACAACACCCGCTATCAGATTCAGCTCTCCCGCAAAATCCTGCGCGGCGATCAGTTGGCCCTGCGGCTTCAGATGGAGACTTCCGTCAACAGCGTCAAGACCGCTTATTACAACCTGATCGCCGCGCGCGAAAACGTGGAAGTGCAGCGCGCCGCAGTCGCCCTGGCCCAGCAATTGGTGGACCAAAACACCACGAAAGTCCAACTCGGCTCCCTGGCCCCTTTGGACCAAAGACAGGCCGAATCCCAGGCCGCCAGCAGCCACGCGGATCTTCTGGCGGCCGAACTGGCGCAAGCGGTGCAGGAGAACACCTTGAAATCCCTCCTGGCTCTGCGCCTGGCCGATTGGAGCGATGTTACCCCCGTGCCCACGGAAACTTTGCTGGCCGTGCCGGAAAATCCGGACCTTTCCGAGAGCTTGCGCCGGGCCTTTGACTCGCGTCCCGAAATGCTCCAGGCCAAAATCAACGTGGAAAAACAGCACCTCGCCATCAAATACACCCGGAACCAGCTTTACCCCGAACTGGATTTAAAAGGCAGCTATGGACTCAATTCCGTCGGGGCCTTGTTCGGCCCAACTTTGGACACGCTCCGTCAGGGCACCGATCCCTCCTATTCCTACGGCGTGACCCTCTCCCTCCCCCTGGAAAACACCGGCGCCCGCAACGCTTACAAGTCGGCCAAGGCGAACCTGGAGCAAGTGCTCCTGCAACTCAAGAAATTGGAGACGACCATTGTCGTGGCCGTGGACAATGACGTCAAGACCGTCCGCTCCGATTTCCTGAAAGTGGACGCGACCCGCAAGGCGCGCGAATTCGCCGAAGACGCCCTGCGGGCGGGGCAGGGCCGGTTGCAGGCCGGTTCGACCACCGACTTTGAAGTTCTCCAGCTTCAGAACAATCTCACCACCGCTCGCTCCGCCGAAATTCGCGCCCTGGCCGACTACAACATCGCCCTGGAACAACTGGCCCTGGACGAAGGCACCACCCTGGAACGCAACCATATCGAGTTGAAAATGCCGTGACCGGACCAACATGCCGGAAGGTGCCAGTCTAAAGGATTGACAACTTTCTGGATTTGCGTAGGCTTGCGTCATGGCACGAAAACTCCGATTGCAATATCCCGGCGCCTTGTATCACCTGGTCAGTCGCGGGGTCGGACGCAGACCCATTTTTCTGGACGCCAGAGACCGTGCGTCGTTTCTGGAGATTCTGGGACGCGCCTGCGCCAAGACCGGGTGGCAGGTCCACGCCTACTGTTTGCTGCCCGATCATTTTCATTTGGTCCTCGAGACGCCCCAGCCCAATCTGGTGGCGGGGATGAAATGGTTTTTGGGCGCCTACGCTTTGCGTTACAACCGCCGGCACAATTTATCCCGCCGCGTGTTCAGCGGACGTTACAAGTCCCTGTTCGTGGACGACCGCGCCGAAGGGTATCTGCGGACCGTTTGCGACTATGTCCACCTCAACCCCGCCCGCGCCAAACTCCTCAAGCCGTCTCGCCCCTTGCAGGATTTTCGGTGGAGCAGTTACGGGGAATACTTGAAAGGGCCCTCGCAACGCCCCGCCTGGCTGCGCACGGACCTCTTGCTCTGGGAACTGAAAATCGCGCAAGACAACCAGAGCGGCCGGCGCCAGTTTGCCCAGCGAATGGAAGCGCTCCGCCAGGCGGACGAGGATGCCGCTTATCGCAAAATCCGGCGCGGCTGGTGTTTTGGCGACAAGGAATTTCGCAAGGAGTTGCTGGCCCAACTGCGGCAGAAAACCGGGGCCTGGCACAACCAGAGCCAGATTCAGGAGACCGCCGAGAAAAAAGCCCGCCGCCTGCTGCGGGAGGAACTGCGCAAAATTGGCTGGAACAAAAAAGACTTGGAGCGGCAACGCAAAGGAGCGGCCAAAAAAGTGCGGATCGCCCTTCGTCTCCGTCAAGAAACGACCATGACCGTTGGCTGGATCGCCCGGCACCTGCGCATGGGCGTGGGAGGAAGCGTGGCCCGCCTGCTGCAACTGGCGAAAAAAAATGAGAAGCGGCCCAAGTCATCTGGTTGACAAATTGAAGCGTTGCTGGCTCGCGCTGGCTTTGCTGGGCTGGCAGGCGGCGGCCGGCAGCCTGCCCGCGCAGGACGCCGCCGCTCCCGCCACCCTGCCGGCAGGTCCGACGCTGGTTTTCGGCTCGGAGACCTATGAGTACGACGCCAAACCGGAGGAGGGCAGCGCGCCGTTCACGATCCAGGTCACCAATGTCTGGACCAACTCCATCGTGATTGATTCGGTGCATGTTTCCTGTCATTGCACGGTGGCAACTTTGCCCGCCAGTCCGTGGATTCTGGCCCCCGGCGCCGGCGGCGCCGTCAGCGCCCGGGTGGACCTGGCGGGCCAGGAAGGCACGGTGATAAAATTGTTGACCTTTTTTACGTCCGTGGGGGAGCGGGTGGTGACGCTCAAGGTCGTCATTCCCGAACCGCCCCGTCCGGGCGGCGCGCCGCTGAGCGCGGCGGAACGCCAGACCGCGATGTTGAAAGCGGCGGCGGATCCGCGGGCGATTTTCCGGGGAGATTGCGCCGCCTGCCACGTGGACAAGGCGCGGGGGTTGCTGGGGAAGGATTTGTACCTGACAGCCTGCGGGATCTGCCACGAGTCGCCGCATCGGGCCGCCGCGGTGCCTGATCTGCGCGCGTTGAAACCGCCGGCCGGCTATGATGACTGGAAGAGAATCATCACCTTCGGCAAACCGCATACGCTGATGCCGCCCTTCAGCAGCGCGCAAGGGGGGCCGTTGACGGAGACGCAGGTGTTGTCGCTGGCGGCTTATCTGAGCCAGGCGATCCCGGCGAACGCGGCGCCCCGCTAAAAATAGTATTGATTATCTTCCGGCGGGCGGGTCCATTTCCAACAGGGCGCGTTGGGCTTCCGGGTAATTGGGGTGGAGGCGGAGGGCGGTTTGGAAATGGGTTCTGGCTTCGTCGCGCCGGTTCTGGCGCAGGAGCGAAAGTCCGAGGTTGAACTCGGTCTGAAAATCGCCGGGATTGAGTTGCAGGGCCTTGAGATAGCAGGGGATGGCTCGATCCATTTGATTCAGCGCTCCCAAGGCGTTGCCCAGGTTGCCGTAGGCCCCGGCGTCCCCCGGGTTCAACTGGATGACCCGTTCGAACTGGCGGGCGGCGGCCTCCATCTTGCCCCGCAGGGCGTAGCAGACGCCCGCTCCGTTGAAGGATTCGGCGCGGGCGGGGTTCAGGCGGGCGGCCGTTTCGTAATGAGCGATCGCCTCGTCGAGCCTTCCGACACGGGACAGGGCGTTGGCCAGGTTGAAATGGGCCAGTTCGAACTTGGGGTTTATGCGCACGGCCGCCTGAAATTCGGCAATCGCCTCGCTGTCCTGGTTCTGGGCCTGCCAGGTCAGGCCGAAGTTGTCGTGGGCCTCGCTGGAATCGGGCTCGAGCTGCAAGGCCTGCTGATAGGCGCCGACGGCCTGGGCGAACAGATTGGTGTCGTGGCGCGCGCTGGCGGTGTCGGCCAGGGCGTTGGCGAGGTTGAAGTAGGAGACGAATTGGGGCTTGAGGCGGAGGGCTTCTCGGTAGTGCGGGATGGCTTCGTCGTAGCGCTTTTGATCCAGGAACAGGCCGGCCAGATTGTTGTGGGCGTCGGCGTAAGCGGGTTGCGCGGCCAGGGCCGCCTGATAATTGGAAATGGCCAGATCAAATTGTTTCTGGCGGGAATAAAAATTTCCCAGGTTGTAACGGGCGATGTAATTATCATCCGTGACGTCAATCATTCTTTTAAAGAGAGTTTCGCTGTCCTTCCACCAGGTGATCTGCCGGGCGGTCAGCAGCAGGCACATCGTCAGCGCCAGCGCGGCGGCCACGCCGGCCAGAAACCGGGGCGCGCGAAGAATCACGGCCAAATCCGCTGCGCCCCAAATCAGGATGAGAAACAGGCCGACGAGAGGGACATAAGTATAGCGATCGGCCATCGTCTGCATTCCCACTTGCACCAACCCGATGACCGGCACCAAGACGCCAAGGTACCAGAACCATCCGAAGGCCAGCCAGGGCCGCGTCCGCCCCTGGGCCACGACCCAGGCGGTGACCGCCAGCAGCAGAACCGCAGCCCCGGCCACCTGCCAGGCCGGCCAGCCGGCGTTTCTGAGATAGAGCGCGGCCAGATTCTCGGGCCAAATCATTTTGGCGGGGTATCGGACATAGGAAATCAAGGCGTTGTCAATCCGGGATGACAGCGGCCGGTTCGTGGCGTCCAACATCGCGCCGCCATGTTTTTGCACGGCGAAAGTGATGGCGCAGACCATCGCACTCAGGGCGAAGAAGGGGACTTTTTCCAAAATCAAGCGCCACGGGGAAACCGCGTTGGAGGCGGGATTGACCGCGGGCGGCGTTGCCCGCGCCTTGGATTTGGTCGCGGCTTCCTTGAGCGCAGGCGTCCGGCGCGGGCGGAACTGGAGCCGTTCCAACGGCCAGAAATCCAGGAGCAGCAGGACGAACGGCAGCGTCACCACCATCGGCTTGGACATCAGCGCCAACGCGAAGAGCACCAGGGCCAGACCGTAAAATAATCTTGGCCTTGGCCCGGCAACCTTGAGCGCGCTGACATAGCCAACGTAGGCCAAAATGGCCAGCCACCAAAACAGCGTGCTCAGAACGTCTTTTCGCTCGGCGATCCAGGCCACCGATTCCACGTGCAACGGATGCCAGGCGAACAAGGCGGCGACCAGGGCGCTGCGCCACAATGCGCCGGTCATGCGCTGGAGCAGGTAAAAGAGCAGGAGCGAATTGGCGGCGTGCAAGAGCAGGCTCGTCAAATGATGCCGGCCGGCGTTGAGGCGGAAAAACTGGCAATCCAGCATGTGGCTGACAATCGTGACCGGATGCCAGTTGCGGGCAACCTCGGCGCGGAGAGCATACTGCAGGCCACGCGCCGTCACGCCGGCTTGGACGGTTGGATTGGCGGTGATAAAGTCGGTGTCGTCATAGTTGACAAATTCGTAGTGGGTGACGGGCCAAAAAACCGCCAGCGTGACCACCGCCAAAACCAGCCCAATCCAAAGGGCCTGGTGGCGGGTCCGGGGCGCGGGCGTTGCGGGAGGAGGCGTCACTTTTTGTGAAGATAATCTTCGATCGGCTGAAGGATTCCCCATTGCACCAGGGCCACAATTATCAGGGTGTAAAGTAGGGAAACCGCCAGGTCCCGGCCGAGACTTTTCCAGGAATATGGCCTGTCCTGGTCGCTGAGAATTTTTGCGCCGCCCTTGTGCATGAGGACGAAGCCAAGGACGTTGCTCATCCAATACCCCAGAACCAGGCTGGCCTCGAAGGCCGGTTTGTAAAACCAACTGATGCCCCACGCGAAAACCAGGGCGAGCGGGAGATTGACGAAGGCGTCATTCCACCACGAGAGCGGCGAGAGCATGAAGCCGATGAAGGCCAGAAAGCCGCCGGAGACTTTGCGTTTTGTGATTGCCAGGTTCGCCATGCCAACCAAAGGTTAGCAGAACCAAGATGGACGGTCGAGGGTGGAGCGATGCCGGGGAAAATGTTCCCCCTGGGACGATCCGTTTTTCTGATCATCATTCTGACTTTGCCTTGGCCAAGGGGTCATTCCCCGAGTCCGCCACGTCTGGAAAACCCTCCAGCCCCTTCTCCAAGCCCAATCCCCGAAAACTTCCCCATAACCATGGGTTATGTTAGCTACTCCACCGGGACGCGGAAGACAGCGATGCTGTAGGGCGGGACGATGACGGCGCCGCCAAGGTTCGCGGGCGGAAATTCGTGCATGTCCACTTTGCGCGGTTCGCCGGGCTGGTTGCAGGCCATCGGGTCGGCCCCTGTGATGATCCAGGTCTGGGCCAAGCCCGCCAGCCTGACGGACTTCAGGTTCAACTTGAACTGCGCCGGCTCGGCTTGCGGATTGACCACGCCCACGGTCAGAGCTTTCTTGTCGCTAGTCAGCGCGGCGGAAATGTCCAGGGGCGCGGCGGGATTTTCCACCCGCAACGGGAGGGTGCCGAAATGGGCGCGATAGAGCGCGAGCGGAAACGCTGTCGAATCAAAATCAGCGTGGGTTTTGGTGGTCTTGATGCAGCCAATCACGTTCACGGTCTGCGCGTAATTGGCCATGTAGATGATGTCGCTGTTGCGGAAATACTCGTGCAGGCCGGCGGCGATGCCGAGCGCGTCCTTGAGGAAATAACGCGTGCCCAGCTCGCCAAAAACGTGCGGGCCGTACCAATAATTCCACTCGTCCATGGAAATGCGGATGTCCTTGCCCTGAAGGGAGGGGATTTCGTTGCGGTAACGGCGGTGCTGGTCGGCAATGCGTTTGATGTTGGCGGGAATCTGCCGCACGTGGGCCACGACGTTGCTCAGATTGTTGTTCACGTAGAAATGTTCGCTGATCAGGTCCATGTGATCGGCGCAATTGGAGAGCATTCCCCGGCTCCAGGCGCCGGCGTTGCCGCTGGCGACCGTCTTGATCGTCGGGTCCACCTTGCGCATCTTCTCCTCCACCCAGTTGTGTTTGAGGACGTATTGGTTGAGCGCCATGTAGCCCAACTGCCAGGTTCCCCACATTTCATTGCCCACGCACCACCATTTGATTGCGAAAGGAGCGGGATGCCCGTTTTCCGCGCGGAGTTTTCCCATGGGCGTGTCCGCCGAGCCGTTGGCGTATTCCACTTCCGCCGCCGCCGAATAAGCGTCGCCGAAACCGGTGTTCACCGCCACCATCGGCTCGGTATTGATCAACTCGCAAAAGCGCGCGAACTCCGCCATGCCGACGTCGTTCGGCTCGATGCCCGTCCAAGCCGGGTTGGTGCGGGTGGGCCGTTTATCCCGTTCGCCCAGGCCGTCGCGCCAGTCGTAGCCGCTGACGAAATTGCCGCCCGGCCAGCGATAGACCGTGCCGCCCAGTTCCTTGAGCAATTCGAGCGTGTCCTTGCGGAAACCCTCCACATTGTCGCCCGGCATCAGGGAAACGCAGCCGATCTTCAGCGCGCCCTTGCCGCTAGTGGTGATGCTCAGCCGGCCATTGTCGCTGTCCGCGCCCGCTGTGAACTTGAAGGGCGCCTTGGTAAATTTGCCGCTGACGGTTTTGATGGTTTGCGTCTCCTGCTCGCCCTGGCCCCAGGCCAGACTGACCGTGACCGGCGCCACCTTGCCCTCACCGGCCAGGATGATGTATCCGGTGTAAGTCTTTCCCTTGAGCAATCCCAGTTCCTCCTGATAAATTCCCACCGCCGTTCCATCGCCCGGCGCGGTGATGACCGGCGAATGACTGCCGACATAGGCGTCCTTGGCGATCATTTGCACTGTTCCCGGCGGACCGGTCACCTTCCAGGGCGAAGCCGCCAGCACGCGGGCCTGGGCGCTGGTCAGCTTCCAAATGTCTCCGGGCGCGGGCACGGGAAAATAGAACTTGCGGTCCTCCAACATTTCCGCCCAGATGCCGCCATAAATGCACCGGCCCAGATGCTCGGTGAACTGCCCGTAGATATAGGGGCTGATCGGCGCGCCGATTTGGGAGGCGTCAATCGTGATTTCGGAGGCCGCGGCCGCAGGTTGCTGGGACTGCGCGGTCGTCGCGGCGGCCAGCGCCCCGCACAGAATCGCAAGTTTGCAGGAATGGAGGAGAGAGGGCTTCATAGTCGTTTTGTGTGTTGGCATGACCAAGGGTCAATGGTGTATCGCCGCTGACTTTAGGCGGCGCATTTTTGCCTGTCAAATAATTCCGCCACACAGGGCTGGATTTCCCGGCGCGGCTAAGGCAGTCTCCCCGGCATGAATTCATCAAAATGCGAAATCAGCCAGGCATCCTTCGGCGTGACGGGCGACGGCACAGCCGTGGATATTTACACATTGCGCAACCCCAGCGGCGTCCAAGTCCGCCTCACCAATTACGGCGGCATCGTCACCTCGTGGATGGTCCCCGACCGCCAGGGAAAGCCCGGCGACGTGGTGCTGGGCTACGACACCTTGGACGGCTATCTCAAAGCCTCGCCCTATTTCGGCTGCCTGGTCGGGCGCTGCGGCAATCGCATCGCCAAAGGCCGGTTTACACTCAACGGCGTCACCCGCCGCCTGGCCATCAACAATCCCCCCAACTCCCTCCACGGCGGACTCCGCGGTTTTGACAAGGTGGTCTGGCGCGCCAAACTCTTGACCACGCCGGACGGTCCCGCCCTCGAACTGAGCTACCTGAGCAAGGACGGCGAGGAAGGTTTTCCCGGCAACCTCAACGTCAAGGCCGTCCACTCGCTGACCCCGGACAACGGCCTGCGCATTGATTTCACCGCCACCACCGACCAGGATACCCTGGTCAACCTCACCCATCATTCCTACTTCAACCTCGCCGGCAAAGGCGATGTGCTTAACCACTCCGTCCAGATCAACGCCGACAAGTTCACCCCCGTGGACAGCACGCTCATTCCGACCGGCGAGTTGAAGCCCGTGGCCGGCACGCCGCTGGATTTCCGCAAACCCGCCCTCATCGGCGCGCGCATTGGCGAGAACGACGAGCAGTTGAAATTCGGCGGCGGCTATGACCACAATTGGGTGCCCAACAAGCCCCTGAACAAGCTGGACGTCGTCGCGCGCGTCGCCGAGCGGACCTCCGGCCGGGTGCTTGAAGTACTTTCCACCCAGCCCGGCGTCCAATTTTACAGCGGCAATTATCTCGACGGCACCATCACCGGCAAAGGCGGCTGGGTCTATCAGCGACGCCACGGATTTTGCTTCGAGCCGCAGCACTTCCCTGATTCCATCAACCAGCCCAAGTTTCCGTCCGTCGTCTTGAAGCCCGGAGAAACCTATCGCCACACCATCATCTACCGCTTTTCGACAGATGGGTGAAGGCCGGGCCGGCAACCCTCTGAAAGTGGGTTTCGCGGTCATCGTTGAGGATGCGGTGAAAAACCTGGCGTGACTTGAGGGCGCTGGCCGAAATAGCTCGAAATAGCCCGAAATAGGCCGGAATACCCCGTTGTTGGCCTCACCCCAGGAGAGGCGCGGCATAATCAAGATAAGCAGGATGATTAGGATTAGGTGGTTTTGGCTTCCTCCCCGGAGGGGCGCGATAAAATTAAACAGGAGCAAACAGGAAACGGAGAGGTTTTGGCTTCCCCCGGAAGAGGAGCGGCAGAATGAAGGCTAAAGTTTATGAAAAGGTTGGAACCTGAAAAATTTGACCCTTCCGACAAAATATGGTGATGATAGGCCCACTGCAAGACCGAGCCTTTCATGCACCCCGTTGCGCTTCAATCACTTGCGCCTTATCACGGACAATACTATGGGTGCCCCCTTTACGACCCCTTTATGCTAAGAGATATATTCCCGGACCGCAAAGTCGAGGGCGAGGCGATTGCGGCATGGGGCGGGGCGAAATTGATCAAGCACTGGGACGGCAGGCTGGAACTGATGGGCGGATCGAAGGATGATAGGGGAGAGGCGATGGAGTGGCTGTCCCTGTTCTGGCATGAGGCGGTGCTGGGGGAGAATTGAGGATATTGTGCTTGAAGAATTGACTGGAAACTTGCGTCGAAATGACACTATCATTCGTGCATGAGGTTGATTGACCGACTCGTCCTGCTTCTTCTCTTTACCTTCACGGCAACCGCACAAAACGATTTGCCGGCCATGAAACGGATGACCGACCGCAACACGCCGGCTCATCTCGCGGCTCGGGGTTTTATGCGGGGAGCAAATATCGCCAATTACTTGGAAGTGCCCCCTGGAGAAGGCTGGTCTGTGCCACATACAGTCGCCGATCTGAAGTTTATCCGCGCCGAAGGGTTTGACCACATCCGCCTCCCTGTCACCTGGCAACATTACACAGGACCGGCGCCCGACTTCAAAATGTCCGACGCCATTTTTGCGAAGGCGGACGAGATGGTGACAAACGCGAGCGCCCTGGGTTTGAACGTCATGATTGACTTCCATCATTTCAACGAGTTCACCAGCGATCCCGCCGCCAATACGGCCTGGTTCCAGGCTATCTGGCGACAAGTGGCCGCCCACTATGCCGCCGCCCCGGCTGGTGTGACCTTCGAACTGCTCAACGAGCCGAAGGACGCAGCCACCACCGTCGTGTTGAATCCCATTTTCGCCGAAACCATCCGCCAGATTCGGCTGACCAATCCGCATCGAACCATTTTTGTCGGACCAGGCCGTTGGAACTCTCCTGAGGAATTGGTCAACCTCCGCCTCCCGGACGACGATGACAACATCATCGTTACCTTGCATTGTTACGATCCCATGCATTTCACCCATCAAGGCGCGGGTTGGGCCGGACCGGACCAGAAGGTGACTGGCGTTCTTTTCCCCGGTCCGCCGAAAGCGCCACTCCAACCCGATCCCGGCTTGGGTTTGGAGCCTTGGGTGCTGGACTGGATCCATCAGTATAACACGCTGCCTTCCGGCGCCAATCCCTCCAGCCCCCGTGCCTTTGGCCCCAAGATTCAGGAGGCCAAAGCATGGTCAGAGGAATTTGGGCGGCCGGTTCACTTTGGTGAATTCGGGGCATACACCAAAGCAGACCAGGAATCGCGCGCTCATTTTTACGGAGCATTCCGTCAAGCGCTGGATGAGGTGGGTATCGGCTGGGCGATTTGGGATTGGAAATCGGGTTTTAACTATTGGGACGCCAAAAGTCAACAACCGCTGCCCGGAATGCGTGAGGCCCTCTTTCCCGCAAAGGCTCAAAAAGCGCGCCCCTAACCCTCCGCTGAAAGGGGTCCTGGCATTGCCGCATTATTGGTTGACAGGGACCTGAAAAACTTGACCCTTGCGACAAAATGTGGTGATGACAGACCCACTGCAAGACCGAGCCTTTCATGTAGCCTATTGCGCTTCAATCACTTGCGCCTAATAACGGCCAAAACTATGGTTTGACCCCGAATACATAACCCTCCGCTGAAAGGGGTCCTAGCATTGCCGCATTATTGGTTGACAGGGACCTGAAAAACTTGATCCTTCCGAAAAAATGTCGTGATGATAGGACCACTGCAAGACCGAGCCTTTCATTGTACCCTATTGCGCTTCAATCACTTGCGCAGTATAACGGACAACACTATGGCTGTCACCGAATATCGGCCGTAACGGAAACCGAGGCCTCCTAGGAGTTTCCGCCGTGGATATACCAGTGCAAAAGGAGAGCCGCAGTTTTCTCCTGAAGCGCCTGCGTACCGGTGCGAGAGGCGGCAAGTTCGCTGAAGTGTTCTTCAGCGCGTTTAATGCGCATTCGCAATTCTTCCAGACACAGAGCGCAGTCCACAGACGATTTTGGAACGTCAATGTTCCCTCGAATTCCAATCTCGGCCAATGCCGCAACCAAAGCGGCTTGTTCGGAATTGGCATAAGTCACGTGATGTGTCTCTTTGTTGCCTTTGAAAACAACGCCGCTGGGATCGAACATATCGGTCGCTCCGTGGGCCGCTGGCTTGCCTTCCGGAATTTTGACCTCTTCATTTTTCGTGTAAACCGACTTAATCCACTTGGCCACAGCAGGTCCTTGTTCACCTTCAGAAAGCGACTGCCAAATGCTTCCGGCCAAATCCTGTGCATCGAAACGGCGTGTATTGTTGCCAGCGCGGTTCTCCATCGCCTGGATATGCCTTCGACAAGGCGGACAACATCCAAGCCCCTTATTTTTTTACTTGGAACGTCAACACCTTCGTTCTTTTTGACCGCAGCAGGTGGAATGTTCCGATGGTGGAGCGGCGATTGAAAGATTGGGATTTGGGATTTAACCTCACTTCCCCCGGCGACTGCAAGCGTCCAGACGTTCACGCTTATATTCGCGACAAATTTCTCCCCGAACTCTTCGAAATGCTGGCTGATATAGTGGAAGGCAAGGTCTTGGAATGGGGCGCGCCACCAGACGATGTTTTCATCCGCTCCCTGGAAGATCATTTGAAATGGCCTGTCTTCGGCACGCGTGACTACCTCATTGCGACTTCTGCAACTGACAAGGTTTTTTCCGCACAATTACAGTCCTGGATGGCGGCGGAGATGAATTGGACATTTGATCCAAATGATGCGGATAACTGGCGTGAAACTTTGGAAAGCGCGGCCCAAACACTTTGCTACATCTTTTCTAACCGCGCGATTTTTTACGAAGCAATCCGGGCGAAGTATCCTGACGACCTTAGCCAATTAAAAATGCCCCGGCGCGGACGCGATGAACAGCGCGGCATCTACGATTACTTTCGTGACCAGTTCAAACGTGCCGTTGCCGAAACAGGCGATTACGAACCTATCTTTTATCCGCAAGTTGATGATTGGGCCGGATCTCTGATTTTTGCCTCGGATATGGCCTGCCAAGGTTGGACGGGATTGTTCACAAATCTTGCACAATACAACTTTCGCGAAATTCCCTACGACATCATCGGCGGAATTTTTCAGAAACTGATTTCACCGGAAGAACGGCAAAAGTACGGACAATTTTACACCAACGAAGACATCATCGATATCATCAATGCGTTCTGCATACGTTGACGGCTGCGACGGTCAGAACAACATAAGGAAGCGCACCACGGGTGGGAGTGAAGTCAGAACAACAACAGGCTGGCCCGCAGCGATGCGGGCTGGTCGCGCTCCCAGAGAAGTCGCTAATAATTGGGGATTCATTATTCCCTTTCCGGGCTTGACCCCTTGCTGACCGCTTCCCCACTTCTCCACCCTTAAGGATGTCAGCGGATTTATGAAGTGATAGCGTTTAATTCCCGACTGCGCGGAAGAATTGGGCAGGAATTGCTGAATTGATGTTATTGGTGAACAATAGCGTAGCCCCGGTAACCGCGTTCGTCTGTATCGGAACCCAATCAACCAAGTTGGTCGAAGCGGCCACGATGATGGTCTCGCCCGGAACAACATTGGTTAGAGTCGAGCTAAAGACTCCTCCGCTGGCGCTGGTGTCAGTGAAAACAGGTCTCGGCAGAACGAAGAGCGTCGTTGAGAAATTGTCGATGGCAACGACGAACGCTTCATCTGCCGGGGACCCGATTCCGCCCGCTGAGACAAGAAAATAACCGAACTGAATTCTACTCCCACTGGAGGAAAAGTCGGGGAATATGGATTGAAACGTGATAGGTCCTGGATAAGTATCCGTTCCGATCTGTTGGAAGTTGGTTGATTGGAGATTGGTTTCGGCCCAAGGGTTCCAATTGCGATACCCACCCGCCAAGGAATTGTTGGTGGATAAATGCAGGAAGAACTTGCCATCCTGCAGAACCACCAGACCGAAAAGGAGCCCGGGTCCATTGTAGGGTTCCGAGTTTACAATTAAAACAAACGAATACGAAAGCGATCGAATGGGACCTTGGGTCGCGGGAAAATAAGCCGATGGCCCAAAAACATTCGCGACCACTTCGCCTTGCGAGCCGCCGGTACCATTCACGGAATACGAAAAATCCACCTCGCGGCAAGCCCCGGGGTCTCCGTCGGTGAGGTTTTGTGCGGCCGAGTAAGTTGCACCCTGGCCCGAGGTTGTATCATCAATTTTTGTGGCACCCCAATCCGCGTCGTTAAAGGTTCCGTCCGTGAAATTGACGGTCTGAGCGCCGCCGCGAAAGCAGATCGAGACGACAAGTCCAGAGATTAGGAGACCGGTTGTTATAGTTGTTCTCATTCTGTGGTATTGTTCCGGACTTCATTCCGATGAACGGGCTGAACGCTCGGAACTTGACGGTAAATGATGGGCTGAACCTTGCAATACGGTTAAACCCTACCTTGGGTTTTGTCGCGGAAAAGGCTCAACCCACAGTTTGGTTCGTTTTGGCATGGTTTCTTAATGCCCCATAAATCCTCCAGTTCTGCTGGAGGACTCCCAAAGTTTGAGAGTTCCTATGGCCCATTCCTGACCCCTTCCCCTGACCGCTTTCTCTTTCCCAGGGTCAGTTTCCGAGGAGCTGGAGGCGGAAGAACATCTGCGGCGCGCTGGTGATCGGGACGTCGAACCAGAGCGGGCCATTGGTCCCGTTCTGCAGGCTGCCGTAGTCGGCCCAGTTCACCAAGTTGGTCGAGGATTGCGGTTGATAGCCCAAGCCGCCGAGGCCATACCACTGGACGTGGCAGCCGGCGCCTTGCTGTCGGCTCGAGAGCGCGGGCGCAATGTTTTCTACGAGTGTGTAGTTTTGATTGGTCACGTTGGCCGTCAGGTTGGTGTAGGCCAGCACGCCGGGCACGAACATCCAGCCGGGTTTGGAGGGCGTGACCGTGCCGGTCCAACTGGCCAGCACGGGCAGCGAATAGTGGCCATTGGCGGCGGTGAGAACTGCGCTGAGGCCGCCGTCCGGCTGAAGGGCCACCCCGGCGACGGGCAGGCCGTTGGTGTCGCACACGGCGCCAGAGATGAGCGGCGCGGCGATGAGGAAGGCCGCCCCGTAGGCTTGGGTCATTGGGTTTCCGTAGAGGTCTTCAATTTGGGGACCGACCTGAACCTGGTAGGCGCCCGGCACGTTCTGCGGGGGGAAGCCAAGGCGGAGTTGGGTGCCGCCCAGCATTTCCACCGTGATCTGGCTTGCAGGAATCGGGCCGCCGGGGGTGGTGATGGCCACGTCGGCGGGAAGCACGGTGGTTGGGTTGGCGGCGATGTTGAAGAAGACATCCACGTTGCTGACCGCAGACATGACCGCACTGGCGGGCGCGAAGCCGATGGCTTGGAGCGGCGGATAGCCGGACTGGAGTTGGAGGGTGCCGAGCGCGCCAGGCTGGCAACCATCGGCGCCATTGAAATCCAGATGGTTCATGACGTTACCCGACGTGTTGGTGGCGTAGATGGCCACGCGTCCGCCGGCGCCGCCGCCCCCGTAAGCGGAAACACTGGGGCCGCCATTGGCCGAGATGACTCCCGCGCCAGCCAGCGAGCCCACCGTTAACCAGATGCTGCCGCCCGCACCCCCTCCGCCCTGGCCCCAAGCAGCCGGGAGGCCGTTGGCTCTGATCTGGCCTTCCACCGTCAGCGTGCCGCCCACATTTAAGCGGATTGCGCCGCCGCCGGCGCCGCCGCCCCAGCCGCCGCCGCTGCCTTCGGTCATGGGTTGAAGCACCGAGCCGTAGGCCGCCCCTCCTGGCACGGAAGCGCACCCATCGCTGCCCGCACCGCCCAACCCGCCGTGCCCGCCACCGCCACCCGCAAACCAATCACACGAAAGTGTCCCGCCCGCGCCCGGGCCTTGATTTGCGCCGTAACCCTGGCCGTCGGCTTGGATGGTCCCGCCCGCGTCAACGGTCACATCCTGCAAGACCGTCAGATCCATGCTGGATTGCGTGAGCAAGTGCGTGAGGGTGGTATTCGTGGCGAGGCGCAGGTTCCCCAGGATAAGGGCGGTTTGTGGGAACGCCGTGGCCGAGCCGGTGATCGTCAGGCTGAACGGCTCCGGCGCTGTCAGCGGCGTCATGGCGGCGTTCGTGCCCAAGTTATAGACGAGAACTTGGCCGGTCGCTTGAGTCGCCGCTTTGGTGTAAATTGTCCCTGCGCCGCCATTCTGGCAGCCGGTGGCACCGAGCGCCGAAAGCGTGCCGGCAAAAAGGTTGTTGGTGTAGTAAATGGCAATGCGTCCGCCGGCGCCGCCGCCCCCGTCTGCGGCAACACTGGGGCCGCCATTGGCCGAGATGACTCCCGTGCCTGCCAGCGTGCCCACCGCTAACCAGACACTGCCGCCCGCACCCCCTCCGCCCTGGCCCCAAGCAGCCGAGAGGCCGTTGGCACTGAGCGTGCCTTCCACCGTCAGCGTGCCGCCCACATTCAGGCAGATTGCGCCGCCACCGGCGCCGCCGCCCCAGCCGCCGCCGCTGCCAAAGGTCACGGGTTGAAGCACCGAGCCGTAGGCCGCCCCTCCTGGCACGGAAGCGCACCCATCGCTGCCCGCACCGCCC
>Ga0182027_10001594_pt1 | contig 37751 bp, 26 predicted proteins | sample 712E1DmetaG_FD_121300 | JGI IMG/M metagenome (GOLD analysis project Ga0182027, IMG submission 121300) | Permafrost microbial communities from Stordalen Mire, Sweden - 712E1D metaG (Illumina Assembly) | ecosystem: Environmental > Terrestrial > Soil > Wetlands > Permafrost | place: Sweden...
GGTGGCGCCGAGGTGCAGGTCGAAGAAGTAACCCGGTTGTACAAGAACGCCGTCTTCGCGGACGAGGCGCAACGCCCATTCTTCGTCGCTCACGATCTCAGGCACGCGTAGGATGGCGGACCAGCCGGCCTCGGCGGGCAAGAGCGTGCAGGGCGAGCGCGAATCGATGTGGCTGGCCAGTGCCTGGCGATTGCGTAGCACGCGCGCGTGAATGGCCCGGCGGATGTCAGTGCCAAGTTCGAGCAATTGGGGCAGCGCCAATTGCACGGGAGTCCCGACTGACAAATAGGTGTCGGCCACCAGCTCCAGGTTGGCGAGCGCGGGCTCGACCAGGTCGCGCGGTCCGCTGGCCGCAATCCAGCCCAGCTTCATTTGCGGCAGTCCGCTCGCCTTGGACAGGCCGCCGAGCGAGAAGGTCAGCGCCGGGCCCGGCCGGCCAGCCATCACCACCACGGCATCGGCCGCGGGCGACAGCGGAAAGTCGGCGAAGACCTCGTCGGCAATGACGGCTAGGCCATGCTCCGCTGCCAGAGCTGCGAGGCGGTCGCAGTCTTCGCCGCCAAGATAGGATCCAGTGGGGTTGTTGGGACTGACAACGACGATGGCGGCCGCATCGGTGAAATCCAAACTCGGGAAGTCGATGTGCCAGCGCCCGTCGAAAGCCAGCCGATACGGGCGCGGCGAGAGTCCTTCCAGGTAAGCCAAATAGTCGAACAACGGATAGCTCGGCTCGGGCACCAGCACTGCCTGTCCGGGATTGCCGAGCAGCTTGAAGAGGTGGGCGTAGGATTCGCTGGAGCTGGCGGTGAGCAAAATGTTGCCAGCATCGACAGCGGCGCCACGACGGGCATAGTCCGCGGCTACGGCGGCGCGTGCCGACGCAAGTCCGCGCGGCGATGGCTGGTAGATCGCCGCGCCGGGATCCGCCAAGGCTTGCGCGATGGCCGCGGCCGGGTAGGACAGCTCGGCCTGCGTGGGATTGGAAAGGGTCAGGTCGAAGAAAGGCAGCCCACTTGCCCGGCGATCGGCCTCGGCCTTGGCCAGTCGGTTTTCCGGTGCGCCCCACGCCAGCCGCCGCGAGAACCTCACGGCCTGGCTCACAAAAGACCCAGATCCTCGGCGTGCACGAAGCCCTCGAGGCCGTTGGCCAGGCGCACGCGCAGCCAGTCCTGATCGCGGTCGAGAATCTGCACGCGCAGGCCGCCGTGGACCTGGAAGCTGGTGCGGAAGTTGTTGTCCGCGCCCTCTTTCACGGCCACGGTGTCGGGCAGCACGACGGCGAAGGGGATGCGGTCGAGGTTCATGCGGCCGAGCAAGAGCGCCCCGGCCAAGAGCGCGGCCGAGCCCAGGACGGCGGCGGCGGTGGTGACCGCGAGACGCGAATCCTCGGCCATGCGCCGGCGCACGAAGAGCAGGGCAAAACAGCCGAGGTAGAAGCCGCAAAACAACCAGACCTCGGTCGATGGGGAGAAAAAGGTCACGATGCGGGTCCACAGCGGCTCGCGTTCGGAGCCTTCAAGCTTGTCGTGGGCGCGCTGGTCGGCAAGCTTGCGCGCCTGGGCCAGGTTGAAGCGCGCGTCCTCGTCGTCGGGTGCCACCACCAGCGCACGCTCGAAGGCCCAGATGGCATGGCCGAGTTGTTCCCGGCGAAAATAGGTGACGCCCAGGTTGTAGTAGAGATCGGCGGACACCACGTGCTGCTTGTCGAGCTGCTCGTAGGCCGCGGTCGCGCCCGCGTAGTCGCCGCGCAGGTGAGCCTCGTTGCCGCGCTTCCAAGCCTGGTCGAGAAAATCAGCGTGCGCCAGAGGCGCGGATAGGACCGTGGCGACGATCGCGCACAGTGCGACAGAGCTGGCAGCACGGCGCAAGGTCATGCCGGGCCTCCCGTGCTCGCTTGCAGCTTCTCGAAGGCCTCGATGATCTCGCTGGCGCGGTCGATGGCGCGGCTGGCTTCTTCGGGGTTGATGCTGCCCGGGGCGAAGCGGGCACGGTCGCAGGTGTCGAGGGCCGCGATCGTGCTCTCGGACAGGCTCGGTCGGGCGCCAATGCTTGTCAGGGCCGTGCGCAATTCTTCGCGCGACATGCCGGTCACAGGGCGGCCGACCTTGCCGGTGAGGAACTCGGAGAGCACACGTTCGATCTCGCCCAGCGACGGGGCCAAGCGTCCGTCGCGCAGGTGGGCGGTGGCGGTGCGCAAGCGGCGGTCGGCCGAGCGGCGCAACTTGCGCCGGCGTTTGCCTTCGGTTTCCTGCCCGAGCCGGGCGCGCGCCACGCCCAGCAGGCTGACTAGGCCGAAGAGCAGCGGAGGTGCGACGGCCACGCCGAGCAGCGCTGGTGAATGGTAGAGCGCGGAGCCGAGGTCACGACGCAAGGACGGGCGGCCGCGCAGGGGGCGCACATCGATGGCGAGCAAGTTTTCGCTGCCCGAAGAACCCGGCGTCGCCACAGGCGCTGTCGTGCGCGAGCCTTGGGCAAGCGCGGCCTCGCCCGTGACGGTGAGCTGGAGCGGCTCGGCCTTCACCGTGGCATAGGCAGCCTTGCGCGTATCGAAGTAGCTGAACGAAAAGGCGGGAATCGTGGTTTGGCCAGGGCGCTCGGGCAAGAGCAGGTACTCGGCACTCTTGCTGCCCCCGACCGCGTCGTCGCGATTCATCTGCACGTTCACCTTGGGCTCGTAGATCTTCCAGCCATCGAGGCGCGGCAGGGTGGGCAGGGCGATCTTGCGCAAGTTGCCTTGGCCATCGATGCGCAGCTTGAGTGTGATGGCCTCGCCGACTTGCACGCTGTTGCGGTCGACCTCGGCGGCAATCGAAAACCGCCCGACCGACGACGGATCGAAACCGGCGGGCGCGCCCGATGGTAACGGCACGATCTCGATGGCGACGGGATCGGCCTTGAGGTGTTCGCTGTGCACGGTGGCGCCGAAGAAATCCACGCGCGAGATGTCGGCCTCGAGCGGCGTGATGGTGTACTTGCCGGGATTAAGGCCGAACAGGGCCTTGCGCATGAGCGGCGCGAAGAGATACACGCGGCCTTCGAGAACTTGCTCGGACAGGCTGAGGCCGCCGCGATTTTGCGGAACCTCTAGTTCTTCAGCCCAAAATCCATCCGTGCGCGGCTCCTTGGTGGGCGCGTAGTTGTTGGGCCGCTCGGTGAGGTACATCTGCCATTCCACGGTGATCTGCTCGCCAGCGAAGGCCTTAGTCTTGCTTGGAACCGCACGCAGGAAGCTGCGCCGGCCGGCCGGCTTGGCCTGCTCTGGTACGGGCGCTGGTTCGGGCTCGGTGTCGGGTTCGAGATCCGGGAAGAAGAAGTTGGCGCCGGGAAAGCCAGGAACGCCGTGCGGAAGTTGTCGACGCTGTTGCGGCTGCGGTGTGGGCTGGGCCTGCCCGCTGTCCACCACCGTGATGTTGACCTTGTCGGTGCGCAGTTCGTGCCCGTCGACGCGCACGGTGGCCGGCGCGATGGTCAGCTTGCCTTTCTGGAGCGCGATCAGCTGGTAGTGCCAGGCGTAGATCTGGCGCATGAACCCGCCCCCGCCGCCCATCTGGATCTGCGTGGACTGGCTGGGCTGCTGGGCCACGATGCGAAAGCCGCGAAAGTCGGGCGGTTGATAGTCCTCCATGCGCGCGTTGTCGACCGATAGGTTAACCTCGAACGGAAAGGCTTCACCCACGCCAACCGGGTTTCGCCCCGCGCGCGAAGTAAACGACGGTCCCTGGCCAAACGCCGTGGTGGCGAAAAACAAGGTACTGGTTGCAACGAGACAGGTCAGCGCGCGCATCGTGGAGCCCTTCGTCTACCAGTCTTTGGCCGGCGGTGCACGGCGGACGGCGCGCAGCTTGGCCCGCATCTTCTCCAGATCCTTTGGGCTGTGTTCCAGGCTGTCCAGCACGGCATCGATCTCGCGCATGTCGGGCGCCTTGTCCTCCTTGGCCGGAGGAGGCGCCTGGTCCTTCTTTTCCTGCTGCTGCTGTTGCTGCTCCTGGTCCTTCTTGTCCTGATCCTTCTTGTCGTCCTTCTTGTCTTGGTCTTTCTTGTCTTGGTCCTTCTTGTCGTCCTTCTTGTCGTCCTTCTTGTCTTGGTCTTTCTTGTCGTCCTTGTTCTTGTCCTGGTCTTTCTTGTCGTCCTCGTTCTTGTCCTGGTCTTTCTTGTCGTCCTTGTTTTTCTCGTCCTCTTTCTTCTTGTCCTCTTCCTTCTTCTTTTGCTGGGCGAGTTCCAGGTTCCACTTGGCGCGGCTATTCGACGGGTCCAGCCCCAGGGCGTGGCGGTAGGCGGCGATGGCCTCGGAGTACTTGTCGTTCTTGAAGTAGCTGTTGGCGAGATTGTAAAAGGCGGATGCCTTCAAGCTGGGCTCGCTCGCCTGCGTGGCGCGCAGAAACTCGGCGGACGATTCTTCGAAGCGCGACAGCGCGAAAAGGGCGTTGCCGCGATTGAAGTGCGCGCCAGGATCATTCGGCAATTCGGCGACGGCCTTGTCGTAGTCGGCCAGCGCCTCTTCGGCTTTGCCGTTCTTCATGCTGGCGTTGCCGCTCTCGACTGCGCGGTTGTTGCGTTCAATCGGATTCCACGCACCAAGGAAGGGCAGGAAAAGCGCCAGCAACACCGCGGCCTTCGCACCATCGAGTTTGCTTGCGCGCTTCTGCCTGCGCTCCCGCTTGCGCTCGCCCATGCAGGCTTCGATGAGCAGCAGCAGGAGAGCCGGCAGCAGCAAATACTCGAAGACCTCGTCGTACTGCTTGACCAGGCGGGTGTCGCTTTCCGTACGCTTGAGCCCGGCCAGCGCGGCCTCGATGGCCTCGACGCCGAAGTGCTGCGCGTCTGCCCGCAAATAGCCGCCGCCGGTTTTGGCCGCGATCTTCGACAGCAGATCCTCGTCGAGCCGCGAAGTGACGTACTTGCCGTCTTTGTCCTTGATGTAGCCCGCGGCCTGTTCGTTTTCGCCGAGTTCGGGCACCAGCTCGCCCGAGCGCGAGCCGATGCCCACGGCAAATATCTTGATGGCCAGCTTGGCCGCCTGATCGGCGGCTTCGAGGGGTTGGCTCTCGGTGTCCTCGCCGTCGGTGAGTAGCAAGATGACCTGGTCGCGCGTCTCGCCGCCGCTTTGGCGCAGGCGCGACAGCATGTCGATGCCGCTCATGAGGGCGCGGCCGATGGCGGTGCCACCGACCGGCATGTCCGAGGGCGAAAGATCGCGCCAGAACAACTTCACGGCGTCGTAGTCGGTGGTGGGTGGATAGGTCAGGGTTTCGCCCGCGAAGGCAACCAGGCCCACGCGATCACCCGACAGGCGATCCATCAGACGTTCAAGCTCGCGCTTGGCCCGCTCTAGACGCGAGGGATAGATATCCTTGGCCAGCATGGACTTGGAGAAATCCAGCGCGACGATGAGGTCGAGACCGCGCTGCTTTTCCAGGCGCGCGCGCCCGCCTGCCTGCGGCCGCGCCAGGGCCAATCCGAAAAGCCCGAGGGTCACGCACAAGATCGCCGCGCGGGCCACTTTGCGCGGCACCGAGGTGGCGGCCGACATGCGCGCAATGAGAACAGGATTGCCCAGACGCCGAAGCGCGCGCCGACGGGCCGCGAAGGCGATACCGTAGGCCAACACCGCCACGGGCACGAGCAGCAGTAGCCAGAGCAGGTGGGGATGCGCCAGTCTCATGGCAACCTCCGCATGCGGGAAAGGCGCAGCAGCATTTCCAGAACCAGCGCCGCGAGCGCGGGCCACAGGAAACTGGGATAAAGCTCGGCCCACAGCACGCCGCGATCCTTGATGCGCGATTTTTCCAAGTCTTCGAGGATGCTCTGGAAGCGTTTGACGAGAGCGCCGGTGTCGGTGGCCAGGTAGGGCGAGCCGCCGGTCATCGAAGCGATTTCTTCCAGCAACTTGGGATTCACGGGATAGCGCGGGCGCCCGCCTTGCGCGTCGTCGTCCTCGGCCGCGCTGTCGCGTGCGCCGGCGAGAATCGTGTAGATCTTCACGCCCAGTTTCTGCGCGAAGGTGGCCGATTGGATGGGCGAAATATTGCCCGCGTTGTTGTCGCCGTCGGTGAGCAGGATGATGACTTTCGAGCGAGCCTCGGACTTGCGCAGTCGGGCCAGGGCCACGCCGAGGCCGTTGCCGATGGCGGTGCCGCGGCCGTCGACGATGCCCGAGCGCAGGTCGGCGACCATGCGCAGAAGCGTGCCGTGGTCGAGGGTGAGCGGCGCATAGGTGTAGGCCTCGCGGCCGAAGATGACGAGGCCGATGCGGTCGCTCGGCCTGCGGCGCACGAAGTCCGCGATCACGGCTTTGGCCGCTTCCAGGCGGTTGGGCTGAAGGTCGCGTTCTTCCATCGAGCCCGACATGTCGAGGGTGACCACGATGTCGATGCCTTCGAGTTCGAGGTTGTCCTCGCGGGTGGAAGTCTGCGGGCGGGCCAGGGCCAGGCCGAGCAGTGCGAGTGCGAAAAGGCGCAGCGCCACGGGCAGGTCGCGCAGACGGGAAATCAGGCCGGCCCGTTGCAAGCCGAGTTCGCTGGCGCGCGAGTGCACGAGGAAGGCTGGGCGGGCGCGCCGGATGCCGAGCCAGATGGCGAGCAAAAGCACGACGGGCACGGCCGCGAGCAGGAGCGGGTGGCCGAAGCGGAAGGTGATGAGGCCGCGGAAAATCCAGACGTAGATCAGCGCGGCCGGAACGAACAGGGCGGCTAGCAATTGGAAGGGAATTCTTCCGTGAGGCTGTTTGGCCGGATTAGGCACGGGCAGCCTCCACGGCGGCAGGTCGCGGAGCTTCCAGGTGCGGGCGCGTGGCCGCGACCATGCGAATGGCGGTCTCCAATGCCCCGCGCGCTTGCTCGGCCGAGGGCGAAACCTTAGCGAACTTCACCAGGTCGCAAGACGACAGCCAGCCCTCGATCTCGCTGCCGACCACGCCGCGCGCGCTTTCGAGAGGCACGCGGCGCATGGCCGCGACCAACTCCTCGGTCGTCATTTCCAGCGAGTCGAAACCGAAGCGCCCGCCCAGGTATTCGCGGATGGCCTCGGACAGCTCGAAGTAAAACTGGCGCAGGTCGCCGCCCTCGGCGAGCAGACCACCCAGGCGGTCGAGTTTTTCCATGGCGACTTCATGGGCCGGGCGCGGCGGCGCGGCGGGCGCGGCCGGTTTGCGTCCGCGCAGACGGCGGCGAACCAAGAGCGCGATGATCGCGCCAATCCCCGCCGCTAGGAGGCCGCCGGCGATGTACACGAACAGGTAGTCGCGCTGGCGCACGGGCAAGGAGCCAGCGTTCTCCTTGAGCTTGGGCTCGGGCTCGTTGGCGAGAAGGCTGGTGATGGTGAAGGGCAGGGCCTGGGTGTGCACGCTCTTCACGCTGCCGTCCTGGCCGAAGTAGGTCAGCTCGACCGACGGGATCTCGTAGCTGCCCGGCTCGTAGGCCGCGATGCTGAGATTGAACTCGCGGCGCATTTTGCCGTCGCCGAGATCTTTTTCTTCGAGCGTGCGCGACAGTTCCGTGAACTGCCCCAGGTCCAGACTGGCCGGCAAGACCACGGGCATGGTGCGCGGCCCGACCGAGGTGATCGAAAACGCGATGGCATCCCCGACGTGGGCTTGCGCCTTGTCGGTACGCACGGCCACCGTCGGCGCATCGGCCGGTTCGGGTTGCGCAAACGTGCCGGCATCCATGGGCGCGGCGGCGAGCAGGGCGAGCAGAAATGTCGGGCTCAATGGCGCAGCCTCCGCGCCCGTGCTTCGAAGAAACTTGTCAGGGCGGGCAGGTAGGGCCGATCCGTGGACACCGCGATGGCGTCGACCGACAGCCGGCGGAACAGCGCCTCGCGGGCCGCGCGCTGGCGTTGGCTTTCGGCGGCGAAGGCGCGCGCCTCGGGTCCCGATGAATCGAACACCACCAGCTCGCCCGTTTCTGGATCGAGAAGGTCGATGAGCCCGACCTTGGGCAGCTGTTCTTCCAGCGGATCGGAAACCACCACCGGCACGAGATCGTGCTTGCGCGAGGCAATGCGCAGGGCGCGCTCGTAGTTCGCCTGCGGCGAAAGAAAGTCCGACACCAAGAAGGCCACGGACTTGTGGCGCGCGATGTGACCTAGAAAATCCAGCCCCACCGCCAGATCGGTGTGCGGCGACTCTGGTGTGAACGACAGGATCTCGCTGATCACGCGCAGCACGTGCTTTTTGCCCTTCTTGGGCGGCACGAAGCGCTCGACCTTGTCGGTGAAAATGATCAGGCCCACGCGGTCGCTGTTCTTGATGGCGGAAAAGGCCAGCACCGCCGCCAGCTCGGCCGCCAGCTCGCGCTTTTCCTCGATGGCCGAACCGAAGCGTCCCGAGGCCGACATGTCCACCAGCAAGAGCACGGTCATCTCGCGCTCTTCCACGAACAGTTTGACGTACGGCCCGTTCATGCGCGCCGATACATTCCAGTCGATCTGCCGGATGTCGTCGCCGGGCATGTACTGCCGCACCTCCGAAAACGCGATGCCCGAGCCCTTGAACACGGAATGGTACTGTCCCGCCATCCGGTCGCGCACCAGGCGCTGGGTGACGATTTCGATCTTGCGGATCTTGCGAAGCAGCTCGCGGGTGAGCATGGCGTGAGTTCGTTGCCTAGGGCACTTCGACGTGATCGAACAACTTGCGCACCACCTGCTCGGAGGTGATCTCCTCGGCCTCGGCTTCGTAGGTCAGGATCACGCGGTGGCGCAGAACATCGGCGCCGATGGCCTTGATGTCCTCGGGCGTGACGTAGCCGCGGCGGCGTAGGAAGGCGTGGGCGCGCGCGGCCATGTTCAGGTAGATCGATGCGCGCGGGCTGGCGCCGTACTCGATGTAGTCCGCCATGTCGGCCATGCCGTAGGCCTTGGGATCGCGCGTGGCTTGCACCAGATTGATGATGTAGTCGCGGATCTTCTCGTCGATGTAGATCTGGTTGATGACCGAGCGCGCGTGCGAAATCTGTTCGGGCGTGGCCACCGGGCTGGCTTTCACGGCAAGGCCGGTGGTCATGCGATCCATGATGGTGCGTTCGTCTTCCTTGCTCGGATAGCCGACCTTGACCATCAACATGAAGCGGTCGAGCTGCGCCTCGGGCAGGGCGTAGGTTCCTTCCTGCTCGATGGGATTTTGCGTCGCCATGACCAGGAACGGATCGGGCAGCATGTGCGTGGTGTCGCCGATGGTCACCTGCCGCTCTTGCATGGCTTCGAGCAACGCCGACTGCACCTTGGCGGGCGCGCGGTTGATTTCGTCGGCCAGCACCAGGTTGGCGAAGATGGGGCCCTTCTTGGCGATGAACTCGCTGCGGCTCTGGTTGTAGATCACGGTGCCGGTGACGTCGGCTGGCAGCAAATCCGGCGTGAACTGCACACGCGAGAACTTCATCGACAGCGCGTCGGCCAGTGTTTTCACGGTCAGGGTTTTGGCCAGGCCGGGCACGCCTTCCAGCAGCACGTGGCCGCCGGTCAGCAAACCGATAAGAATGCGGTCGACCATGGGTTTCTGGCCCACGATGACCTTGCCCACCTCGGCGGAAAGGTTGTCCACGAAGGCCGACTGCTGCTGAACCATTTCATTGATAACGCGAACGTCCATCTGATCTCCTGTGGGGGCGTAGGAAACGACAAACCGAGCGACCTTACAACCCTAACTTGCCTCGCCGTATTCCCGGCCGCTCGCGCAAAGAGATGAGTTTGGTGGGCATCGCGCTTCTTTCACATTATCTTTGCAGCCCATGCGCTTTCTTCAGATTGCGACCTTGGTTGGTCTTGCCGGGCTTTGGACGAATTGTTCCGACGATTCGCTGAACGCCGGACCTGCGCCGCAACCTATCGATGGGGGCGCGACATTTCCCAACCTTACTCTTGATGGCATCCTCTCGGTGGCCACCGTGGACACGCCCGCCGTGGTGTCCATGTCCGAGTACCAAGACCCCACGGGTGCCCGCTACGACCTGCTTCACGTGATCGGGATCTTCATGTGGTGCCCGCACTGCAACAACGAAACCAACAACCTAGCCGGCATCGCCGCTTGGCGGGCCGCCAACCGTGTGGCCGTGGTCCAGATCGCGATGGAGGGCTACGGCGGCGCATCGCCGACCTGGTCCGAACTGCAGAAGTGGGTCAGCGACCACAACGTCGATTTTCCCGTTCTTATCGACAGCCAGGGCGCCCAGCTGGGCCAGTATTTCTCGGTCAACTACGTGCCCGTCAACATCGTGGTCAACCCGCGAACCATGGAGATCCTTGCTGTCGACGTTGGCGAGGTCGGCGACTGCCAGACCTACGAACAGGGTTTTTTGAACGCGCTATAGACACTCTGTCCCTGGCTGGGCTATCTAACGCGTCTCCATTTTTGTGAGGAGCTTCCACGCAGCGACTCATTGCAATAGGTCAGCACGCGTGGGGCACCGCGCATCGCGAAGAGACTTGTTTTTTGCACGCAAATATTCCCATCCTGCCCCTGACTGTTGTTGAATGACCAAAGACCAAACGAGAGGGTGACATGAACGCACGGAAGTTTTTCAATGTTCGGTTCAGTTTGACTGTAACGGCCTTGGCCCTAGGTGGGGCTTTGGTGTTCTCCGCGATGACCACATCGTGCGCCGGCAGCGGCAGCGGCGGAGCTGGCGGCAGCGGAGCGACCGGCTCAGGCGGTAGTACTGGTGGCGCTGCCGGTGGCAGCTCGGGCAGCGGCGCCACGTGCACCCCAGCCGCGGACAGCGTTTGCTTCTCCAGTGGCCAGGCCTCGGGCGTGCTGGGCGGGTACGCCTGGATCGCGCTGGGTCAATTTAACACCGCGACCTCGCCCGTGTGCGACAACAGTGCCAACGGGGGCGGCACCAGCGAACCGATTACCAAAGCCAGCCCCTGCCCGTCGAGCGGCGGGAAGACCGTCTGGAGCGGGAGCACCGGACTCTGCATCACCGGCAGTGTTCCCAAGGTCGGCACCACGGCCGGTGTCACGGGCCCCGACTACACCGGCTACTGGGGCCTCGAACTCGGTACCAACGCCAGCGCGACGGAGGGCAATACGGTGGACCTTTCGAAGTACACCAAGGTGTCGTTTGCCTTCGATCCCTCCGCCGTCTCGCCCACTCCCACCGGCTTGATCCGTGGCGTGATTTCAGTCAAGGGCCACGTGCCCGCCGACGAGGGCTACTGCGCTAACGTCACGCCCGGCACCGCCGCTGCGCTCACCGTTTTCAACACCAAGTGCTGGGACGGCACCGGAACGAACCTCACCACCGACGACTTGAAGAACATCGTTAACATGGGCCTGGAGATCACCTCGAACTCCACCACCGACTACACCGCCACCAACTTCTGCTGGACGGGAATGTCCTTCCAGTAAATCGGCGCTTTCTGGCAAGCAAGAAAACGGGGTGCTTCAGTACCCCGTTTTTCTTTTGGGCAAGCGAGCGCCACTAAAGTGGTCCCGGACCGCGTCTTTTTGCATAATCGCACAGTCGGCCCATCACTAATGCTCTCGACGGAGAGGTCGCGGCGAAGGTGATCGCTCTTCCTGATGCAAGGCGAGTGGTTTTCAAATTTTCCATGCTTTCGCGCTGTAGTAGTCCAGGTTACGCTCGATAGAGGTTCACGTTCCCCGGAGGTTCCATGCGTCTTCTCCCGCTCTTTGTCATCCTAGGTACTTTCGTGAGTTCTTGCGCCAAGGCACCGGTGACGGAGAACGGTACAGGAGGCGCGGTGGGTAGCGGTGGCGCGACCGGCAAGGGTGGGGCTACGGGCACCGGCGGGGTCACGGGCACGGGCGGCAAAATCGGCACGGGTGGGGCCACGAGCACGGGCGGCACCACCAGCACGGGTGGCAGCACGGTTGCGGGTTCGGTCGATTGCACGGACACCTCGACCTATTCCAACCTCGTGACCAGTCAGTACGGCGCCACCGCGATCACGGTCGACAACAACTCGAACAAGACCTACTTCATGCAGGCCAACTGGTGGGGCACCCCGTACAACAGCCAGCAAGAGCAGATCACCGGCCTTGGCTTCTCGATGACGAATCCCCCGCCTAACAATGTCACCAGCGTCAAGGACACCCCCATGGGGTTCCCCTCCATCTTCATCGGAACCTATGGCACCAAGGCCACCAAGGGCAGCAATTTGCCCAAGCAGATTTCGAGCCTCACAAGCGTACCGACCATTTTCTCAACCAATGCGGACAGCCACGGCACCTCGAACTTCAACGCGACTTACGACGTCTGGCTCACGCAGAGCAGCGCCGTGGTCACGGGGGGCAACCCAGGGTCCGGCGGTGCCTACCTCATGGTGTGGCTCTTCAAGCCTTCCGATCGCCAGCCCAATGGAAGCCCGCTCGCCAGCGGCCGATTCGTCGACGGCGTCTCAGGCACGTGGACGGTCTGGAACGGCACCAGCAACAGTCTGCCGTGCATCTCCTACGTTAGCGACACGCCGCTGTCCTCGTTGCAGTTCGATCTGAACAACTTCATCCAGGACGCCATCACCAACAAGTACGGCAGCATCAACACCAACCAGTACCTCAGCATCATCTTCGCCGGCTTCGAGGTCTGGGGCGGCGGCGACGGCCTCAAGGTCAACAAATTCTGCGCCAACGTGAAGTAGGCGGCTTCGGCCCAGCGTGGTTGCCGGTGGACATCCGCGGTCAGGGCGAATAGCTTCAGGCCATGACTGACGAAAAGGAAGCGCCAACAGGCCGCGAGGCTGCGAATTTCATCGAGGAGATCATCAACGCCGACCTGGCCCAGGGCAAGAACGGCGGCCGGGTCCATACGCGCTTTCCGCCCGAGCCGAACGGCTACCTGCACATCGGGCACGCCAAGTCGATCTGCCTGAACTTCGGCACCGCGGCCAAGTACGGTGGCAAGTGCAACCTGCGCTTCGACGACACCAACCCGACGGCCGAAGATGTCGAGTACGTCGACTCCATCGCCGAGGATGTCCGCTGGCTCGGCTTCCAGTGGAACGGCGAGGCGCTCTACGCCTCGGACTATTTTGGGAAGATCTATGAGTGCGCGGAGCACTTGATTTCCGCGGGCAAGGCCTATGTCTGTGACCTGACGGCCGAGCAGATCAGCGAGTACCGCGGCAACTTCTACAAGCCGGGTAAGGACAGCCCGTTTCGCGGTCGATCCGTGGACGAAAACCTCGATCTTTTCCGCCGCATGCGCGCGGGCGAGTTCGCGGACGGCTCGCGGGTACTGCGCGCCAAGATCGATATGCAGCACCCCAACCTCAACATGCGCGATCCCCCGCTCTACCGCATCAAGAAGGCGACCCACCACCGCACGGGCGACGCCTGGTGCATCTACCCGATGTACGACTACGCCCATCCCATTTCCGATGCGCTGGAAGGGATCACCCATTCCATCTGCACGCTGGAATTCGAGGATCACCGGCCGCTCTACGACTGGTGCATCCAAAACCTGCCTTTGCCGTACCAGCCGCGCCAAATCGAATTCGCGCGACTCAATCTGACTTACACCCTGATGAGCAAGCGCAAGCTGCTTCAGCTCGTAAACGAAAACCTGGTCAGTGGCTGGAACGATCCGCGCATGCCGACGATCTGCGGCCTACGCCGGCGCGGCTACACGCCCGAAGCCATGCGCGCCTTCGCCGAGCGCATCGGCGTGGCTAAGAACGACAGCACCGTCGACGTCGGCGTGCTTGAGTTCGCCATTCGTGAGGATCTGGAAAAGCGGGCGCCCCGCGCTCTTGCGGTTTTGCGGCCACTGAAAGTCGTGATCGACAACTATCCCGACGGCCAGGTCGACTGGTTCGAGGCGCCCAACCATCCCGACGATCCGGCCATGGGCAAGCGCAAGATCCCGTTCTCGAAGGTCGTCTACATCGAGCAAGACGACTTCATGGAGGTTCCGGCCAAGAAGTGGTTCCGCTTGTCGCCCGGCGCGGAGATCCGCCTGCGCTACGCGTGCCTCATTCGTTGCACCGACGTGGTGAAGAACGCCAAGGGCGAGGTTGTCGAGTTGCACTGCACCTGGGATCCGGCTTCACGTGGCGGCGATGCGCCCGACGGCCGGCGCGTGAAGGGCACCTCGCACTGGGTGTCGGCGGCCCACGCGGTGAAGGCCACCGTACGCCTTTACGACCGTCTGTTCACCGTCGAGAACCCCTCCGGCGGCGACGCCGATTTCCGCGCCACGCTCAATCCCGTGTCGCTGGAAACCCTGTCCGAGGCGCGCATCGAACCTGCCTTGGCCGAGGCCGCGCCCGGCGCGCGCTTCCAATTCGAGCGCCTTGGTTACTTCTGCGCCGACGCCGTCGATTCCAAACCTGGCGCACCGGTGTTCAACCGCACCGTCCAACTCAAGGATGGCTGGAGCAAGATCGTCAAGACTGGGAAGTAACGCCCGCTCATGCCACATACCTGGGATGCGGACTCGCTGTCTCCACACTCGGCAGCTCAGCGCCTTCTCGACGGAAACCAGCGTTTCTGCGACGGCCGGCCGGTCCACGCTGCGCGCAACTTCTCTCCCGACCTGGCTGATCGCCCGCAGCGGCCCTTTGCCATCGTGCTGGGCTGCTCGGACTCGCGCACGCCGGTCGAGATCTTGTTTGACGAGGGCTTCGGCGATCTGTTCGTGGTCAGGATCGCGGGCAATGTGGTCGCGCCGTCGGTCGTGGGTTCTATCGAGTTCGCCGCCTCGCAGTTCGGGACTCGCCTGGTCGTCGTGCTTGGGCACACCCGCTGCGGCGCCATCGCAGCCACCGCGAATGCCCTGCACTCGGGAGACAGATCCGCATCGAAAAACATCCGCTCCATCACCGACCGCATTGCCCCGCACATTGAGCCTGCCGTGCGCGCGAACGGCACGGTGACGAATCCCGATCTGCTGCGCGAACTCATGCGCATCAACGTGCGCGCCTCGGTCGATCACTTGCGCCACGGCAGCCGCTTGCTGGAAGAACTCGTACTCGCGGGTCGCGTGGCCGTCGTGGCCGCGGACTACGAACTGGAAACCGGCCGGGTGCAGTTTTTCGACGGCATGCCGCCAGAGTAGCGCTGCCACGGCCTGGCAATAGCGATTCCCCAACTTTGGCCATCGGGCCGATGGCTGTCGGCTATTTGCTCGCGGCGAGGGAGCCAAACTTGGCCCGAGGCACCACTGCCCACGTTGACTAGCAAAACCACGCTAGGTCAACGCGGATTCCAGCTGGGTGAAATCCGCTGTCCGGATTGGAAGACAGGAGAAGAAAGATGAAACTTGAGTCGAAGCTTGCGCTCGTCGTGGGCGTGGTGGCCGGATTGGGTCTGTCCGGTTGTGGATCTTCAACCATGGCGGTGGATGGATCTGGTGGGGCGCAGAAGACGGGCGGCGCAAATGGCGGCTCCAACGGAAAGGGTGGTTCGATGGGCGCGGGGGGAACGACAAGCGGCGGCGGGAGTACAAGCAGCGGCGGTGCGACGACGTCCGGAGGTGCGAGCGGCTCGGGTGGCGCCTTTGGGACTGGCGGGGCCGCGACGTCGGGCGGTGCCATGGGAACGGGCGGAAGTATCGGGTCTGGCGGGAGTTCGGCCACCGGGGGAGCGCAATCGGACGGCGGCACGACATCCGCGGGCGGCGCGGTGGCGACCGGCGGAGCCACGGGCACGGTCGACGCAGCTGCGAAAGGTGGCAGCACTGGAACAGCGGACGCGGACGTAACGGGTGGAAGTGCAATTACCGGCGGCAACATGGCCATGGGCGGTACGCAATCGATCGACGGTGCCACGAGCACGGGCGGCTCGACGGGAGCCAACACCTTCGTTCCGCTTTGCGTGAGCCTCCTCACCGCCGCAGGCGTGGCTCCCACCAAGGCGGGAGCGTGTACTGCCGCCGATCCGCAGCTTTGCTACAAGACTTGCGGTCCAGAAAGTAAGGGATTCAAATCCGAAACCTGCACTGCTTCGGCCTACGTCGAACAGTCGGGCTGTTCCTTTCCGGTCGGCGACTACTCCTGCTACAAGATTCCGACCACGACGAATGCGACCTGTCCGACCGTCGCGCCGCAAGCGAGCACGGCGTGTGCCGTAGCCGCCTGTGTGGTTTGCGGCGGCGCGACTGGATACCTCGACTCGTCGGGTGCCGCCAAGACTGGCTATTGCGTTTGCCCGGCCTCGACCACGGGAACCGCAAAGTGGAGCTGCGCCAGCACGACGGCCTGGCCGTGTCCAGCAGGCACCGGTTGCTAGGCCGGGCGACCGTCGCGGGGTAGCCGTCGCCGTCCGAAAAGTTGAGCCGGATTTGTCGGGGCTATCCACTGCGCCTGTGACTCTCACGCGGTTGCCAAAGCGAATTTTTCCTCGGAAGGTTTTTTGTCAATGAAGGACCGATCGACGTTGGGTGCCCACGAGGCGTCCGCCCTCATCGCAGCAGTGTTCGTACTCGCGGGGGGCGCCCGTTTCGCCAAAGCGGACGAGGAAGCGAGCCCCCGTCCCAACCGGGATGCCTCGGCGGACGCGGCGCCCGAAGTCGCCCCGACCGCAGGTGATGCCGCTGCCGTGGTTCCGTCCGTACCCGCCTCCGCGGCTCCCCTCGAGGCAGCCGCAGCCGAGAGTACCGGGGCTGCCTGGTTTGCCCGGCCGCGGCTGGCGCTCACTGTGGGCGAAGGCGCCCGGGGCTTCAAGTTGCGCTTCTTCGGGTTCCTGGAAGTGGACTACATGACGGACACCACCCGGAGCTACGACGACAGCATGGGAACGTCGTTGGTGGCGCGGACCGATACCTACGAAAACCACCACGGCCGAACCCAGTTCTCGCTGCGCAGCACCCGGCTCGGCTTTGGCTTCGAGTCGCCGACTTTGGGTGAAGTGACGCCGTCCGCGGTCATCGAGAGCGACTTTGCCGGCAGCCAGGCCAGCCCTCCCGGATCCACGGAGGCAGTGTACTTCGCCAGTCCGCTGTTCCGCATTCGCCACGCCTACGTGAAGTTGAAGAGCCCGTACGTCGATCTTTTGATGGGGCATACCTTCGACGTCTTCGGCTGGCAGAGCTTCTTCGATCCCTCGGGCCTGCGCAATCAGCTGTTCTCGCGCAATCCGCAACTGCGTGTCTCCCGCGAATTCAACCCCGAGGGAGCCGTCACCGTCGAGCTCGCGGCCGCAGCCGTGCGCCCGGTGCAGCGCGACTCGGGCGTGCCCGATGGCAGCGCCGGCTTGCGGGTCAGCTTCAACGGCTGGCAGGGCATTCGTACGCCGGGCAACGAGCGGATCGAGGCCATGCCGCTCACCCTCGCGGTCTCGGGGATTGTGCGCCAGTTCAAGGCGAACGCCTTCGCACCCCCGCCCACCCAGAGCTCCAACAGCGCGACGGGGTGGGGCGTGTCGTTCGATGCCTTCTTGCCCATCATCCCAGCCACGAACCTCGTCGACCGAGGCAACCGGCTTGCGCTCATGGCCTCGTTCGTGAAGGGAACCGGCATCGGGGATCTCATCAGCGTGACGGGCGGAGCGGTGTTTCCAACCTTGTCCAATCCGGCCGCGGCCTACCCGCCTCCTGTGTACGAGACTGCCAACGTCGACCAGGGCATCGTGTCCTTCGATTCGGCCGGGGTACTCCACACCATCGATTGGACCGCCTTCCGCATAGGGCTTCAGTACTACCTGCCGTCCACGGGGCGCTGGATTTTTTCTGCGAACTACACCCAGGCCCATTCCGCAAACATGGCCATGCTCTTTGGCGACCCCGCCAGATTCGATCTGCAGGCCCACTTTGCGGATACGTTTCGCTATGCCGACGCGAAGCTGACCTTCGACGTCACGCCCGTGGTCCGGGTTGGCGTGTATAGCCAATACACGCAAACCGTCTACCTCCCTACCGTCAACGGCGACATAGACAAGCCCCACAACATTCGCGTCGCGGGGCAGGCCATTTACCTCTTCTGATGATTTCGCTCATGTTCATCGCGCAGCTCCCTTACCGCTTTCACCCTGGAAGGTCTTGGCCCATGAAGGATCGCCCGAAGGATCGACTGACGTACGGTGCAACAAAGGCACCCTCCCTCATCGCAGCAGCGCTCATTCTTGCGGGAGGCACCAGCCTTGCGCGTGCGGATGAGCCTGCGCAAAAGGACCCAGCCGAAGCGTCCATCGCACCGGCGGCAGCACCGGTCGAGGCGGCGCCACCGTCTGCCACGACCACTGTGGCGCCACCGGCGGCAACGCCAGCATCTCCCGCACCCGTGCCGGCTCCCGCGGAAACTGCTGCGCCTGCATCTTGGTTTGCTCGCCCGCCACTCGCGATCGTCGTGGGTGAGGGGGATCGGCAATTCAAGCTGACGCTCTATGGTTTCGTCGAGGCGGATTACATCTTCGATACGACACGCAGCTACGACGATGCCATGGGCTCGTCGCTGGTCGCACGCAAGGACACGTACGATGGCAACCACAGCCGAAGCCAGTTTTCGATGCGCAACAGCCGGCTGGGCTTCGCCTTCGAGTCCCCGGTCGTCGGCGGCGTGAAGCCGACCGCGGTGCTCGAAGCCGACTTTTTCGGCCATCAGAACACTCCCAATCAGAACACTACACCCGCGACGTCGGAGAATACCTATTTCGACAGCCCCACCTATCGCGTGCGCCATGCCTACGTGAAGTTGGCTAACCCGTATGTCGATGTTCTGCTCGGGCAAACCTACGATCTCTTCGGCTGGCAGAACTTCTCGTTTCCTTGTTCCGTCGAGTTTCTCGGTCTGCCCAATCAGTTGTTCTCGCGCAACCCGCAGCTGCGCCTCTCGCACGATTTCAACGCCGATGGCGCGCTCGGTGTGGACGTCGCCATCTCGGCGGGGCGTCCCGCGCAGCGCGATTCGCAAATCCCCGACGGCAGTGCTGGAGTGCGCCTGATTCTCAATCATTGGCGGGGCATCACCACGCCTGGCAACGTGGGCACGACGTCGGCCCCGGCTTCCATCGGGATCTCGGGAATCGTACGGCAGTTCAATGTAAACGCCTTTACGCCGCCACCGACGCACAATTCGAACAGCGCCATGGGTTGGGGCATGTCGGTTGATGCTCTCCTCCCGGTCATTCCCGCTGCCAGCGAGGGCGATCGCAGCAACCGTCTCACGCTCACCGGCGCCTTCGTGCGCGGCACGGGCATTGCCGATCTCATCACCTCGGGTGGCGGCGCGCAGTTCCCGCCCCTAGGAAATCCCCAGCAGGCCAATCCGGCGCCACTCTACGACGTGAACATCGATAGCTCGCTGGTAGCCTTCGATGCGAATGGCGTCGTCCACACCCTCAACTGGACGGCTTTCCGTGTTGGTCTCCAGTATTATCTGCCGCCCACCGGACGCATCCTGTTCTCAGCGAACTACACGCAATCGCATTCGGACAATATGTCCAAGTACTATTACCAGGGTGGCTCGGAACAGGAGTTGCTGAGCACGACGGCCGACACCAGCCGCTATGTGGACGCCAATCTCTTCTGGGACGTTACCCCGGCGCTGCGGCTCGGGATCTCCGGGCAATACACCCAGGTCGAGTACATGGACCACAACAAGCCCCACAACATCCGGGGCATGGGCCAGAGCGTCTACGTGTTCTGAGCGGGAGAGGGCACAGAGGGAACATAGACCTCAGAGTCACAGTTGATGGTTGCCGCTACTCATTCTCCGCGGCGGCCAGGAGAAAGGCGCCGACGCCCTTGGGATCGTTGTTCACGACCTCGGTGCTGGTGTAGTAGGCGTAGGACCCGTCACGGTAGGGATTGCCGCCGAGGCCGGCGACCTTGCAGACGTTCTTGAGATCGACGTGCCCGTTGGCGTCCATCTCGACGAACTCCTGCAAGAGCCCCTGATACCCGCGCGCCGCGACTTTTCCGTACACCGCCCCATCGAGCCAGCCGCAGCGCACCGCCTTGGACAAGGCGTACACGAACATGCTGGATGCCGAGGACTCGCGGTAGTTCCCCGGGCGTTCCGGCTGGTCGAGCACCTGCCACCACACGGAGGTGGCGCGATCTTGCACGCGCGCAATCGCCGATGCGAGCCGCTCTAGCACGCGGAGAACGGCGGGCCTTTGCGGATGATCTTGGGGCAGCCACTCGAGCACGTCGACCACGGCCATGGCGTACCAGCCCATGGCGCGTCCCCAGAATTGCGATGACCTGCCCGTTTTGGGGTCGGCCCAGCGCTCTTTCTTCTGTTCGTCCCAGCCGTGGTAGAGGAGGCCCGTCGAGGCGTCGCGCATGTGCTCGTCGGCAAGAAGGATTTGCTTGGCGATGTCGGCGAATAGCGAGGGTTCGTGGAAGGTGGCCGCGTACTCGGCCAGGAACGGGGATGCCATGTAGACACCGTCGAGCCACATCTGGTGTGGGTAGATCTTCTTGTGCCAGAACGCTCCGTCATCGGTGCGCGGGTGTGTCCTCATCTGCGAGCGCAAGGTTTCAATCGCCTTGCGGTAGCGCTCTTTGTCCTTGCCTTGCGCCTCGGCCCACAGTCGGAACAGCACCCGGCCCATGTTGATCTGATCGATGTTGTAGTCGCCCTTTCGGTAGCCCTTGATCGTGCCGGACGCGTCGACAAGCCCATCGACGGTGCCCTTGACGTAGGCAAGTGCGGGCGCGTTTTTGGTCTTGAGCGCTACCTGCTCGATTCCCCTGAGAACCAAGCCCGTGTCGTATTCCCATCTGTCGGTCAGCACCGCCGGGGCGCGGGCGATGACCGATTCGACCATGCGAGTGGCAGAACTCGCCGCGGGAGCGGGCAGAGCTGGCGATGGCGAGGACGGCGAAGCGAGCGCGAGGGAAACCTGAAGGGGCGTTGCGGCCTCCCGTGCTTTGCTCTCGACCAGGCGTCCCCAAGCGGCGGCGTCGGCAACGTCCGAGCCGCGATCCCAGCCAAATCCAGCGAAGTAGACCAAGGTGCCAGTGGTGGGAACGGCAGTGACGAGCAGGTAATCCGTGTCCGTCACTTGGTAGTCGGCCGTCGCGTTCGGAAGCACGATCGCGCAGCCGAGATTTCCGTTCGGCTGCTTGAGCGGTTCCCACGTGCGCAGCCAAGCGGCATGCGGGTCGACCTCGGCCAGGCCGCCCTGGTGCTCTGCGATCCCGAGGCCGACGACGAGCGGAGTGCCCTTCGGATCTATGGAAAAGGTGCTTTCGAATCGGTCGAAGTTCTGTCCGGCGTCGAGGATCACCCGCTTGGTCTCGGACACGCGCGCATTGCCGGCGACCCACGGTGCGTACGTCAGCTCGAACACCAGGCGAATGGGACCGTTCGCGAGGACGCGCGAGCTAGTGAAATTGCGTGACACCGCAAGCTTGCCTTCTCGGTAGATGCCAAGCCCGCCACAGCCACGCGACTTTCCCACCGAGTAGAGATCCGCGCCCTCGCCGTGATCCTGGTGGTAGTCGTCGGTCAGATACCAGTCGTTCACGATGAGCTTGCGCACGCGCTTCGTCCACACGTCGACTCCGCTGCTGACGAGCGGCTCCTCGGCCCAGGTCTCGAGGCCGGGTCCGTACATGCGATGGGCGATGCGGTCGTTTTCCCAGGCGAAGTCATCGTGCCGCTCGCGCACGAAACGCCCGTAGACCCGATAGTCGTCGCGCGTGGGTTGGCGGCGCGTGCCTGCCCGTACGGCGAATGTCTTGCTCGCGCGCGGGGCGAAATCGTCTTGGAAAACCAGGTCGTCCGCAACCTCGTCGCCATCCATGTCGACGAGTTGCGACGGGATCTCGGCGCCGCCAGCGTCTACCACGACGGTCTCGGCCGGGTCCAGCGACGGGACCAAGCGGCGGAGATCGTGAAGATGAAGCACGACGGTCTCCGACTTTCGCGCGTGCGCGATCGGATTGGCGACCTTGACGGTGACCGCCACCTCGCCATGGTCGCGAGCGGTCGCCGCGGAGGGATCATCAATGATGGCCAGCACCGCGAGCACACGCCAAGGAACCTGCCGAACAATGCGCCTTCTTGCCAAAGGCCCTACTTCTTACCCGCTAGTTGCTGGTGTAGTCGCAGCAGTAGACCGTTGCCGGATACCCCTGTTCGCTGATCCCGGGAACCCCCGGGTCGGGGCAGTTAAGGCGTGCGAAATTCTGCTCTGGCGTGTCGGTTCCGTAGCAGGCGATGCCAAACCTGCCGGGCGCGCAGCCAGGCACGTTGCGGTCCTGCAGGCAGGTACCACCTGCAGGGACCAGGCTGGCCGTGTAGCAACAGTAGGTTTCATACTTGGGGTTGGCCGCCACTGTCGGCACCGGGCAGAGCAGGTAGAAGAGATCGGCGCGGCTCTTGTTGGCCCCCATGTCTTGCGCCGTGGGCTGGGTTCCAGTGGGGCAGATCCATCCGGTGATTCCGGCAGCGCACCCGATGGCGTCGGATTGAGTGCAATTGGCCGCGCGCTCGGTGCCCGAGCAGCAGAAGTTGATCAAGTTGTCTTCCCTGACCCCTTGGTTGCAACTGATGGCCGGATTGAGGGCCTCGGGACGATTGGCGCCCAGGCATTGGTAGCCATAGGTGCCTGGATCGCAAATCCCCACAGGATTGTACGAGCACTGGGTGGTGAAGTTCGTGCAGCAATAGCCGCCCCCGGCTTGGTCGGCGCACACCAGTCCCTGGGGAACGCCATCGATGTAGGTGGAATCGTCGTCGGGCCTGGCCGCACCTGTGCAGGAATACCCAGTCAGATTGGCCGCTTCGGCGGAAAAGCCGTTGACCGTACAGCTAACCGCTGGGTCGGGCACACAGGTGCCTTGGGATTCCGTCGTGTGGGTCGTGCAAGCTACCGTGCTGCCGGCCAACAAGAGTGGGGCAAGCAACCGATGGAGCGAGAGGTTGTGCATGATTCGCATCGCCTTGCTGAAGCCGTTCATCGAAGCCATTGTCGAAGCCACTATCGAAACCACTATCGAAGCCATCCTGGCGGCACTTCGGGCGTGGGCAGGGTGGGGAAGACACAGGTGCGCTTTGCGCTGCTTCCGGGAACGCGATTGTCGGTCACGGTTACGTCAAAGCCGTTGGGGTAAAAGCTGACGTCGCCGGGGCCAAGCTCGATGTTGGCGTATTCGGCCGCCACGTCCAGCTTGCCCATGTTGTCGATGACCACGTTGTCCAGCTTGACGGGACCGAGCGGCAGGGTCGAGTTGAAGCCTTCGAGGGTCACGACGGGCCGGCTCAACCCCTTGCACGTCACATGGTGGAGGTTGCGGAAGGTCAGCGCCCTAAAGTCCGGGAAGAGCGTGCCGGCGAACATCGGGTTGTATGCGGTGCTGACCAGGATGGCGTTGGTCATGTCGCGCATGCAGATGTCGGTATACGTGATGTTGTTCACGAGCCCGCCGCGGCTCTCGTCCGACTTGACCCGAATGCCATTGAAGTCCGAGGCCTGGGCGTCGTATCCGACGGGGCGAGAATCGGCATCGATGGTGAGGTCGTACACGTCCATGTTCTCGATGCCGCGATGAAGGACGCCATCGGGAGAGGTGTAGCTACCGAACGTCTCGCTGCCGATGGACATGCCGTGGCCGGTGCCGAAGTGGTTGTGGGCAATGATGAGATTGGATACCCAGTGTCCGCCCTTGACCGCGATATGATCGTCGCCCGTGCTGATGGTGTTGCAGGCGATGACGCCACATTGGGCGATGCTACCCTCGCCAGGGTCGACACCGTCGGTGTTGCGCGCGAAGCTCGGCGTCAGGACCTCGCCTTTGCTGTTCTTCCACTTCGACGGGGTCAGGATGGTGATGCCCCAGACCGTAAAACCGTCGCCAGCGGTGGTGCAAGCGGTCGGGCCGTAGCTCGGGGTGGACGCGATCTTGACGTGAAATTTTGGCGAGTTGTACAGCGTGATCCGATACAGGACCATGCCGTTGGTCTTGGTCGTCGTGTTGATCAGGGGGGGGTTGCCGATGCTGCCGTCGATCGCGCGAAGGGCGTAGGACGTTTGCCACCACGAGTAGTCGTGGCCGATGAGGGGCTCGCCGCCCTGTCCGTCGATCACGCCGTCGCCCATGATGGCGGGACCGATTCCGTCCATGGTGATGAAATCGGTGCACGCGCCCGAATCGCTGATGCCGATGCGCCCGCAATTCCCGGTCTTCTGGTATTGCTCCGGATCGCGCGAGGCATAGAGGGTGACCCCGGCGTCGATCCACAGTGTGACGTTCGAGACCGTGAGGTGACCGGTAACGAAGGAATTGTTCGCGCCGTCCGCCACCAGTTTGACTGCGCCACCTTTACATTGTGTCAGCGCCGTCTGAATCAGGTTGGTGTCGAGTGTGTCCATAGTGTCTGGAGCGGGGCCGGTCTTGGTCGCCTTGATCTCTTGGCAGACCGGCTCCGCTGGGAACTTCGGCTCAGGCGGGAGCTTGGGGTCACCAGCGCCGCAAACTCCCATTGGCGCCGGTGATGTCGTCGGCGGTTCCGTGTCACACATGTACTCGATGGGCGGGACCTCGTCGTCGTTGCTGCCACAGGCGGCCATCCCGAGCAGCGAGACTGCCCCTAACCAGCCGGGCAGTCTCGTTCGCGAGAACGACGGTGTTTTTCTCAAGGGCAGACCACACTGGTGCTTCAACGTCGACTCCAAGGGGTTGTATTCTAGTTCGTTGCGACCGTGATGGTTGCGTGCTCAGCAGCCTTGGCCAGCGGGGCAAGGCCACGCGGTCGAGCTGGCGCAGCTCCACTTGGACTGTCCTGTGGTGCCCGAGGGCGCAGGGCAGACGCAGTACCCGACCTTCGCGGCGCCTCCCGAGTCGAGATAGCCGCCGTTGACGTTGCAGAGTGTGCAGGTAGCGACCGTGCAGAGCTGGCTGGCCTGGGGCACAGTCGCCGGACAGGTGGGGTCGACTACAAAAGTCGTCCCGTCACTAGCAAGGGGAATCTTGTAGCAGGAGTAGTCCGCGCCGGTCTGGAAGCTGCACCCAGACTGCTCGACGTACGAGCCAACCGTGCAGGTCTCGGACTTGAAGCCGATGCTATTGGGGCCACAGGTCTTGTAGCAGAGCTGGGGATCCGCCGCATCTGGACAGAGGACGCCCTTCGAGGGAGCCAAGCCAGCGACCGTGGTGAGGGTACCGCACGCCGGTTGGTAGGGGTTGGTACCCGTCGCTCCGGCAGCTCCCCCAGCGCCGGTCGTTGCGGGCGTGGTGGCACCGCCGGCGCCGGTCGTTACTGGCGTGGTTGCCCCACCGCTCGCGGTGGCGACGGTCGTGCCGCCCATGCTGGTCACGCCACCGGAGCCGCTGGTGGCGGGGGAGTTGCTTCCGCATCCAAGGGTTGAAACAGCCACTGACAAGAGCATCAGGGATCCCACAACGGTCGCGCTACGCATTTTCATTGATGTCCTCACTTTGTTTTCTTTGTCCTGCCCATGGGACCAGGCACTGCCTTGTGATGTCCGTCATGTCGAAGCGAGCTCCGAGCATCAAGCCCGCTTCTTGGATGGCAGTGGTGGCCGAACGCGGATGTGGCTCAGTTGGGTGACATGCCGAAAATCGAAATCTGGGCTTCCCGATCGGGGCATCGCTTTCCTTCCAGCCCGAGGAAGATTCCTAAGCCGAATCAGCGACCACCCGCCACTGCGAAGCCAGGAGAATGGACCCATGAGCAACCGATTCCGCCGCGACCTGTCCCTATTGCATTTCGCGCTCCCCCTGCTTCTGTGCGGGGCCTGTGGCTCGAAGTCTTCCACGCCCGCGGCCGGCAATGACGCAGCTGCCGACAGCCCGAGTGGACAGAACGCCGACACAAACTTCCCATCGGATGTCTTCAGGAAGGCGGACGCGGCCTCCACGCCAGACAGCGTTACCACGTCGGATACCTCCACCATGTTGGACACCGCCGCCGCGCCAGACGCCGCCGATGCAGGCACCGGGACCACTGATGAGGCCGGCTCAAGCGGCGCCTTCGTCTATTTCATCAAACAGGCGAATGGCACCACCAGCGCGGCCATGGCGGACGGAAGCATCACAGTGAGCAGCACGTACACCACGTCCGGAAATGCCTTCAAATACGTGGCGCCCAACTACTACGGAACAAGCAGCAATGGATTCATCGCTTTGCCCACGACCATGGCCGGTGACTTTAGCATCTCCGCCGAGGTCATGCTGACCACGCAGAACAAGGCCAACAATGCCTGTGGCATCGGGCTGGGAATGACCACGGGCTTCAATCCCACCGATGCCTACGCATACATTCTCATGCGCAATAGCACCAACGTGGCCGCCGGCTACTACGTCAACGGCGCCGGAACCCTCTCCGTCGGCGCCCCCAACCTTTTGTACACGAACGGCACACCCTTGCAACTGACCTTCAGCCGCACCGGAAAGAACATTTCCTACGGCGCGGGCGCGGTGGGCGCGACCATCACTCCGGTCACCGTTGCAACCAGCGCGTTCACGGATGGAACGACTGTCTATGGAGACGGTCCTGTCTATCCCGCCATCTCCTTCAACAATGTCATCGCCACGATTTCCAAGCTGGTCATCAAGGATGCCGACGGCAAGACCGTCTTTGATTCGGCCACCGGCGGCCTAGTTCCGTATATTCCGGCTGCGCTGGTCCTTTCGAGCGGCAGCGTCAGTATGACCAAGGGCGCGTCGGCCACGGTGACGGCGACCGCAAACGCCGTCGGCGGCGCGGTTTCCGACGTGACTGCGGTTTCGAGCGACCCGACCATTGCGGCCGTAACGGTCGACAACGGCGCGACGAACTCGACCCTGACTGTTTCTGGACTCAAGGGTGGGGTCGCGACCGTGACCATCACCAACACCGGCGACAGCAGCTCCGTCACCAATACCGAGAAACTCATCGTCTCGGTCAACGACTACCCTGCAACCGATAACTACGGCACGAAGGCATTGCCCGCCTACCCCGCGCCAGGTGCTACCAGCGCGTTCCCAGATGGCGAATTCGCGCTGACCTTCGACGCCGCGCCAACCCTGAACTCTGGCGGAAGCATCAAGATCTTCAAGCTGTCCGACGGCACCGAGGTGGACAGCATCGCCTTCGCCGATGAAACCCAAACCTTTGGCGCGACCGTCATCAAAGTGGGTTCGCAGTTGGTTCGCGTCGACGGCAACACCGTCTATTTCTCGCCCCACATCGGAAAGATCGTCTACGGCACCGACTACTACGTGGTCGTTCCGACCACTTCGATCACCGGTTCCCTCAATGGGGTGGCTTTTGGCGGTCTCTCGAACCTCAACGCCGTCGCTACCTGGAAATTCACGACCAAGGCCATGCCCACGCTGGACTTCAGCAACATCACCGTGGATGGCGCGCAAACCAGCACGGCCAATTTCCGCACCCTGGGCGCGGCCTTGAACCTGATCGCCGTTAGTGCCGCCGCGCCGGCGAATATCACCATCAACGTGGCCGCTGGAACCTACCGCGAACTTCTTCGCTACACGGGCCAAGCCAGCACCCAGCAGACCATTACCATCCTGGGCCCCGCGGGGAACAAGCAGGGCGACAACTGCATCTTCCAGTACGCCAATGGCAACGACGTGAACGGCAGCACGGCGACCCGGGCCAGCTTCTACTTCACTGGCGCGAACCTGGTTCTTCAAAACATCACGCTGAAGAACACCGGGACGCGTGCGCAATATGGCCAGGCGGAAACCCTCTATTTCGCGAGCGGGCCGAACTACTCCTTGGCGGCCTACAACAGCTCGTTCAGCGGCAACCAGGACACCCTGCAGACCTCGGGCCGGAACTGGTTCTACAAGTGCTACATCGAAGGCAACGTGGACTTCATCTGGGGCACGGCCCAGGCCGCGCTGTTCGAGGATTGCACCATGCGCTTCCTGAACGACCTCGGGGGAGGTGCGGCTTCCTACAGCCTCGTCGTCGCTCGCACCGGAAGCACCGTCGCCGGCAATGGCACGGTTGGAAAAGGCTACGTCGTGCTCAATTCCGCGGTCACTGTCGATGCCAATGTCACCGCCACTTTCGGCCGCGACGCGGGCACAGGCGCTTGGTATGACCAAGTCGCGCTCATCAACGTCACCTTCAGCGGCATGGGCACCATCGGCACCGGGTTGTGGAACACGACCACGCCACCTCTCTCGATCGGCGATTCAAGCTACGTGGGCTGGAAGTCGGCCGGGTGCACCGGCCTCAATCTCGCATCCCTGACCACGGCGGCGGGAACCTCCAACACCATCGCCAACCAATCGACGGAATACGACATGCGCGACCACATTCTGAATCGTGTCGTGACGATCACCTCTGGCACTCCGTCGGGCTACGAGGCAGCCGCTACGGCGTGGGATGTGTCTTCCCTGGCCACCGCCTGGGCCGCTCCGTAGGCCGAGCGCGCGCACGGAGATGTTGCCAACCAACCTATTGCTGGCGTGCCCGGTCTAGCCCACGTCCAGAGTCCTACTGCCGCGCAGCCTTCGCACCACCATCGACGCTGGTCGCGGGGTTCTCCAGACGGCTGGGCAGCCAGGGCGGGTAGGTGCCGGTGTACGTCTTGCCTTCGGTGAAGAAGGTAGGCGTGCCTTGGATGCCCAGGCGATTGCCTTCGTCCACGTCGAAGGCGACGCTGCGTGGACCTTCCTCGCGCAGGCAGGCTTCGAGGGCCGCGGGGTCAAGGCCGATGTCGTGGGCAATTTCGCTGTTGGGCCGAACGTGCAGCGTGCGCGCTTCGGCGAACAGGTAGTCGTTGGCTTCCCAGAAACGATCCTGCCGGCCGGCGCACTCGGCAATCATGGCGGCGAAGCAGGCATTTTCATGCATCGGAGCCTTGAGCGATGAATTGCAGCTTTGGTCGAGCGGGTAGTGGCGGTGCACCAGGCGCAGCTTCGTGGGATAGCGTTCGAGAAGGGCGCGCAGCTGCGTGTGGGCCAGGCGGCAGTAGGGGCACTCGTAGTCGCTGTATTCGACGAGGGTGACGGTCGGCTTTTCGGCGCCGATGAAATGCCCCCCGCCGGGCTCGATGCCGTGGGGCAGGGTGGGGGCGGTGGGGCGTGTACGGGTCTTCTCGGCCGCTGCCTTCCAATAGGAGGGGTGCGCGATCATCACGGCCACCGCGCATCCGCCGATGGTTGCCAAGGTGACGAGTGCTCGCGTGGTTCGTCGGCGCAGGAAGCGCACGGGCTCGGCCAGGGCAGCGCGCAGGCCGCGGCCGCGGCCGATGATGAGCGCGCATGCGAGAAAGAGCAGATTCGCGGCGTAGCTGGCCAAGCAGAGAATGCAAACCGCGGTGACGAGCAAGGCGGACACGGCGCCCAGAACAGCGTTCGATGCCACGAAGAAGAACGCCAGATAAAGTCCGCAGCCCGCGGCCAGCAGCGAACGGCGGCTGAAGGCGCCCCACAGCGAGACCAAGGCGGCCAGGGCATATCCGAAGATGCCCCAGGCAGCCACGGGCACGCCGAAGAGCACGGCGTAAGGGCTGCGCGCGACGATGTCGCAATTCACCTTGCGGTCGATGGCGCAGAAGCTGTGGAAAGTGGGATCGGTGTGGACCTTGAAATGGAGCTGCTCGAGCAGGATCGACAGCACCAGACCCGCGAGGCAGAAAAGCAACGCGAGCCACCACGGCCAGCGGGCGGGCGGCGTAGCATCGTCGGAGATCTGCCCTCGTTCCATCGAGGCATTACCCCTATCACAACAGCGAGTGAGCGCAGAGGACAAAGAGGTCGACCCAGGCTCCAGGCGGGAGGCTCCAGGCTGGAGGCTTCAGGCGGGAGCCTCCAGGCTCCAGCCTCCAGGCTCCAGCCTCCAGGCTCCAGCCTCATCAGATGCACACCCGGTTGCGGCCTGAGCGCTTGGCGGCATACATCATTTGGTCCGCGCGTTTCATCAGCTCGCCGGCGGACTCGTCGGCCCGAGCCACGGCCCCACCGATCGAGATGGTGACCTGAAGGGGCGCGCTCTCGCTTTCGCGCAGCCCGCTCGCCTCGACCATGGCGCGTAGCTTTTCGGCCACCAAGCGCAGTCCATCCTCACGCACGTTGGTGATGATGGCCGTGAATTCCTCGCCGCCCCAGCGGGCAATGGTGTCCACCCCGCGGCAGTTCGACGACAAGGTGCGAGCCACCAGGCGCAGGATTTCGTCGCCCGCTAGGTGTCCGGCGCTGTCGTTCACCTGCTTGAACTGGTCGATGTCGATCATCAGCACACCGAACGGCCAGCCAAAGCGCCCCAGTTCGGCCAGACGTCGGTCAAGCTGCATGTCGAAGTGGCGCCGGTTGGGCAGCATGGTCAGTTCGTCGATCATGGCCAAGTGCGAAAGCTCTTCGATAAGCTGGTCCTGCCGACGGTTGTCGATGGTGCTGCGAAAGACTTCGACCGCGCCAACGAGGCTGTTGTTTCGATCGCGGAGCGGAATGGTCCTGATTTTGACGGGAACGCGATGTCCCAGTTTGTGTTGCAGAAAGGCGTCGGCCTCGATGGGGACGCCCGTGTCCACCGCGCGCTGAAGCGGGCAACCGTTCGTGCACAGCAGGCGGCCGCTGGCATCGATGTGGCACAGCGATTGGTTGTCACAGTGCTCGCCGACCATCTGGTCGCTGCGAAAACCCGTGATTTTTTCGGCACCGCGATTCCAGAGCAGAATGCGCTTCTCCCGGTCGACGAAGTACACGCCGTCTTCGATTTGATCGAGAATGCCGTGATAGAGATCCGCATCGAGCGTGAAGCCCAGATTGGGCTGCATGAGGCGTCTGGGCGATGGGGCCAGCGGACCCTCGATGGTCAGCGGGGTATGTGGGATGGTTTGGCTGGATATCATGGATGGGTCAGCTTCTGGGTTGGTGTCTTGAGTCTGGTCGTCCGGCGAGATCTCGGCCAGGGGATAGGTTGCCATGACCTCATGCACTGCTCCCCTTGAATGAAGAGTACTTTGGTAGAGTTTAAAGCAGGCAACGCGAAAACGCTCGCCATGATAGGCCTGATACCGTGAAAGGAACTGCGTCAGGGTGGCATCAGTCCTCCCGGTGAAGCGCGCCAGGGTGAGATGGGGCGAGAATCCCTGGTTGCCGCGCTCCGCGTCCGGGCCCAGGCAGGCGTCGATCGCGTGCTTCAACCGAACGAGCGGTTCCACGGGCTCAAGGCCGAGCCACAACACGCGCGCGCGCTTCGTGCTCGCGACGCCCGGGAAGACGCCCGCGCTCTGCAGCGCTAGGTCGAACGCGGGAACTTGCACGTTGGCAAGCCGATTGCGGATCTCGGCCAGGCCATCGTCTGGGGTCTGGCCCATGAAGCGCAAGGTCATGTGCAGCTGGTGGGGTTTGACCCAGCGGGCTTGGTTGACTTGCGTGCACAGGGCAACAATCTCTCGCCGCACGGGGTCTGGCAAATCGACGGCGAGGAACAGCCGCAGCACAGGTCACGCGCTTTCCAGGCGATCCGCGATGGCCAGAAGCGAGTCGATGCTGGAGACGTCGTGGGGCAACAGCGGAACCGTGGTGATTTCCACGCCGGGTGACTCGTGGGACAGGCGATCGAGCTCGCGCTTCTGGGCATGGGCGATCTTGGTTAGGTACTGCGCCAAATCCGCGAGCTTGCGGGCGGCGTCCTCCAGCTCGTCGGCGGGGAGATCGCGCAAGGCGGGCATGGCGGCGATCTGCTCGCGCAGGACAGCCTCGCTGCAGGGCAGGGGTTCTTGCAAGGTTCGGTTGGCGATGTAGCAACACAGCGGCGAGCCGGTTTCGCGCAGGCGACGGGCGAAATACAGGGCTTCGTTCACAGCCGCGGTTTCCGGCGTCATGACCAGGATGAAGCCGACGTCGGGTCGCTTGAGCACCGCCTCGATCTCGCGTGCGCGGGTCAGGAACCCGCCCAGCACCTCGCGGATGTCGAGGAGAAACGCGCCGAGATCGTCGAGAAACTGGCTGCCCATCAGTTTGCCCGCGCGCCGGATGATCATGGCGCCGCCCACACCCAGGCGTTTGAGCGAGAAGCGGCCGAGGTGCGGATCGGGTCGGGCGAACCACTGCAAGGCAGGGCTGCCGATGGCCGCGGCCAGGCGCTCGGGGGTTTCCAGAAACTCCAGCGCATTGGCCGTGGGGGGCGTGTCGAGCACGATGAGGTCGTAGCGGCCGTCGCGGCGAAGTTCGTAAAGCGCGAGGGTGGCCGCGTATTCCTGCGACCCGGTCAGGTTGGTGGTGACGTTGCGGTAGAGCGAGTTGGAAAAGATGTGGCGGCGCAGTTCTGGGTCGGACACTTGTTCCTCCACCAGATGCGCGAAGGCCGTGACGGGGTCGACGCGCATGGCGTGCAGCATGTCGGGCGAGGTGATTCCGAGCGCGGCCGCGGTGTCGGCGCCGATGGCCATGGGCGTGGAACCAAGATTGGCTACGCCTAGGGCGTCGGCCAGCCGGGGCGCGGGATCGATCGTACAAACCAGGGTGCGCAGGCCGTTGCGCGCGCCGATCACGCCCAGGGCAGCGGCGGTCGTGGTTTTACCCACGCCGCCCGGACCCACGCACACGAGCGTCTTCTTGGTGGCGAGCCGCTTTTTCATCGGCTCACGCGGACCACGAGCGCGGTGACGTTGTCGGGCGCGCCCGCGGCATTGGCCGCGTCGATGAGTGCGTAGCAGGCCGATTCGGCATCCGGCTGCGACAGAATGATGCGGGTGATGTGGTCGTCGGGCACGCATTCCCACAGGCCGTCAGAACAAAGCAGATAGAGATCGCCGTCGGCGTAGGAGTTCATGTAGACCGTGGGCTCGACATCGGGCTTGTTGCCGAGAGCGCGGGTGATGACGTTGCGGTTGACCAGGGCCGCGATCTCCTGCGGCGGAAGGGCGGGCTGTGCGTATTTCATCTCCTCGATGAGCGAGTGGTCGCGGGTCAATCGGGAGGCCGCGCCGCTGCGGATGCGGTAGATGCGCACATCGCCGGCGTGGGCCGCCACCAGGTGATCTTCATCCAAGCTCAGCGCCGCGATGGTTGCGCCCATGCGGTACCACGCGGGATCTTTGCGCGACTCTTCGCGGATCTTCTGGTTCGCCACCTTGAGCCCGACGCGCAGGAGGTTGACCTGCCTGGAGAAGCGCGCGTCTAGCGGGAACGGCCAGGTCTCGGGCGCCGAGGTGCGATGCTCGCGGCAGAAGGCCTCGAGGGCGTCCACGGCGATGCGCGCGGCCACCTCGCCCGCGGCCCGGCCGCCCATGCCATCGGCCACGACGAAGAGCCGCTCCTCGGGGAAGATGCCGTAGACGTCTTCGTTGGACTCGCGCACCTGGCCCGCATGGCTGGCCGCCCCGGCTTCCAGGCGTAGCGAAACCGGAAGAAACTGGTGGGACCCGTCGGGTTTGGTTTTGGTCGAGGGTGGCATTCAGGACTTTGTCAGGGCTTCGCGCCAGCGGTTTAGGATCCGCTCGCGCTCTGCTGGATCGATGCGGGGCTGGAACGTCGACACGTTCAAGTCTGACGCCTTCCCTGGGTCGCTGTAAAGGCCCAAGCCGAGGGCGGCCAGCCTGCCAGCCCCGAGCGCGGTCGATTCGACCATGGCCGGCCGGACGATGTCTGCGCCGAGCAAGTCCGCTTGCATCTGCATGAGCAGATTGTTGGCTGATGCGCCGCCGTCGACGCGAAGGGAGGTGATGGGGTGGCCGGCATCGCGCTGCATGGCCAGCGCCAGGTCGACGTTTTGTAGAGCCATGGCCTCCAACGCGGCCCTGGCGATGTGGGCAGAGGTCGTGCCGCGCGAGATGCCGCAGATGATCCCGCGCGCCTCGGGCCGCCAGTGGGGCGCGCCCAGGCCGGCCAGCGCCGGCACGATGGTCACGCCGCCGGTGTCGGGAACCGATGCCGCCAGCGGCTCGATGTCAGCCGCGGCTTTGATGATGCCGAGGCCGTCGCGCAGCCACTGCACCAGCGCGCCGGAGACAAAGGCGCTGCCTTCGAGGGCGTAGCTCGTGCCGCGGGCGGTTTGCCAGGCGACGGTGCCGAGCAGCCGGTGTTGCGATAGGACCGGCTTTTCGCCCACGTTCATGAGCAAGAACGATCCCGTGCCGAAGGTGCACTTGGCCTCGCCGAGGTGGAAGCAACCCTGGCCGAAGAGAGCGGCCTGCTGGTCGCCGGCAATGCCGGTAATGGGCGTGCCGTCGGGCAGGCCGTCCACGCCCGAGGTGACAGCGAGGAGGCCCGAGGATGCACACACACGCGGAAGCACGCCCATGGGCACGTCGAAGAGCCGGCACAGGTCCGGGCTCCAGTCGAGGCGGGCCAGATCGAAAAGCAGGGTGCGCGAGGCGTTGGTGACATCGGTGATATGGCTCTTGCCGCCGGAGAGCCGCCAGACGAGAAAGCTGTCGACGGTGCCGAACGCGATGTCGCCCGCCAGGGCACGCTGGCGGAGGCCTGGGATGTTTTCCAGCATCCAAGCGATCTTCGTGCCCGAGAAATAAGGATCCAGGAGCAGGCCCGTGGTGCGCTGGATGAGCGGCTCGTGTCCGGCCTCGCGCATGGCCTGGCAGCGCGCGGCGGTTCGGCGATCTTGCCACACGATGGCGGGTGCCACCGCGCGCCCGGTCGCCCGCTGCCACATCACCACAGTCTCGCGCTGGTTGGTGACGCCGATGCCGGCGATGGTTCCCTCGGGCACTTGCGCGCGCGCCTTGGCAAATGCTGTCAGCACCGATCGCCAAATGGCTTCGGGGTCGTGTTCCACAAGCCCGGGCGCGGGATAGCTTTGCGGGATCTCGCAAGTGCCCTTGCCCCGGATCTGCATGGCCTCGTCGAGCAAGAGAACGGTTGTCCCGGTGGTTCCCTGATCGATGGCCAGAATGAGTTGCTCGGTCATGGGGCGTTCTCCTGAGCGCTCGCGTGCGCCGCGGGTTTCGCGTGCACCGTCAAGAAGCGCGCGACTGCTTCGCCAAGCCGGGCGCGTTCGACGTCGACGGCCACCAGGTGTCCCGAGCGCGGCAACCACAGCCGCTCGACCACGTCGGAGGCGATGCTGCCCGCCAGCTCGAAGGAAGCGTGCAGGGGAACGGTTCGATCGCGTTCGCCGTGCGCCACCAGCGTGGGTTGACGGATGAAGGAGAGATCGCGGCGGACCACCTCGGCAAGGTCGATCAGCTCGACGATTCCCGCAAGGGGCATTTCGGTGAGCGCGGGATTTTCCCTGCGCACGTTGTCGTCGGTGACGTCGCTGCCCGCGCGTTTGCGAACTGTGGCCAACGGACCGCGACGAAGAAAGGCCGGCAGATGGGACCAGGCGCGGGCCAGGGCGATCTGGTTGTCGCCCAGGCGGAGCGGCGCCGACATGATCACCAGTGCTGAGACGCTGTGGGGGTGAAGGCGCGCGAGGCGCAGGGCCAAAAGACCTCCCAGCGAGAATCCCGCAAGAGCCACCGGACGATTGCCCGAGGCCGCACGTAGCTGGTCGAACGCCACCTCGGCCGAGGTCAGCCAGTCCTGCCAGCGCGTCGCCGCCAGGGCAGCCACGCTCTCACCATGGCCGGCCAGCATCGGCGCCGACACGGAGAAGCCCGTGCCTGCCAAGCCGCGCGCCAGTGGCGCCACCTCGTAGGGCGTGCCCGTGAATCCGTGCAAACACAGCACCGCTGGCCCGTCGCAGGGCAAGAAGATGGGCGACTTGTCGCCGCTGCCAGGCAAGTGCATCGCGGTCACGAGAGCGCAATCATAGAAGAGGACCGCGCGCCTTTGCGAGGAAACTAGGTTGGGCTACCCGATATGCCCGATTGACCCACGGGCGTTCCCGTCACCTTCGGCCTTACCGCCATCGGACGAGCCGACCGCCCAGCTACGGTCGCCTTCCAGGTCTGACAGGTCAATTCTCTGTTTGTCTTCACTCGGAACGCTGCCCCGCCCCCGGCCTCCGGGCCCCCCGGCCGGGTGCAAGAAATCCGCCTGTCCGGTTCGATGTGGCGGGGGGCGGACGGACCGATGGAACCCCCGTAAACGGTCACGGAGCCGGAAACGGCGGACACGGCCAAGGAGCGACCTGTACACCACCGCGCCGGTCTCCGTCCCGACCGCTCACCAAGGGCGGGCGGCGTGGGCTACATCACACCTCTGGCCCCGGATCGGGCAGCTCGCAAATCGCACTTGAACCGACGACGGGCAGGTACCTATATCTATTCTCGAACTGAGATGACCTCAGATCTTCCAAGGAGTCACGAATGAAAGTCATGCTCATAAGCTGGACGGCCATCCTGTTGGCAGCTGCTTCGGCAAATGCGAAGCAGCCGCCGATCATCGACAGAGCAATATTCTTCAGCGATCCGGAAATAGCGTACGCGACCCTCTCTCCGGATGGCAAATCCATGACGTTTCTCAAACTGCACAACGACGTCAGGAACATTTGGATAAAGGGAAGATCCGAACCTTTCGAGAAGGCTAGACCCTTGACCGCCGCCACACGGACCGTTGCAGCCCATTTCTGGTCGAAAGATTCCAAGTACGTCATCTTCCAGAAGGATACCGGTGGAGACGAGAACTACCATATCTATGCCGTGGATCCGGCGGCCACCGGCGATCCCGTGCCTCCCGCCCGTGACCTGACTCCCATTGAAAAAATACAGGCGCGGATCATCGATATTCCCAAGAAGACGCCAACCGAAATCATCGTCGGAATCAACGACCGTGATCCGAAGGTGCATGACGTCTACCGGCTCAACTTGGCCACCGGCGAAAGAACCCTTGTCCGCAAGAACGGCGAAAACATCATCGAATGGCAGACCGACCTCGACGGTAGGCTGCGCCTGGGAACCAGGCAAACGAGCGACGGCGGAATGGAAGTCTTGAAGGTGGAAGGCAATTTGCTTCTACCGATCTACTCCGTAAACGCGGACGAATATGTGCGATCAATCCGGTTTACCCCCGATGGCAACAGCTTCTATCTGGTGTCCAACAAAGGCGACCCCGACAGGACGCAGCTCATGCTGTTCGATCTGACATCAGGCAAACTGAAAGTCCTCGAAGAGGATCCGAAGGGTGAAGCCGACTTCGGCGAGGCGGTCTTCTCGGATGTGACAAACGAGCTCATCGCAACGGTGTATACCGGCGATCGGAGGCGCATCTATTTCCCGCAGTCGCAATTCAAGAAAGACTTCGAGAAGATGAAGAGGCAACTGCCGGACGCGAGTATCTTTCTCGACTGCCGGACGGCCGATGAGCGGCTATGGCTCCTGTACGTAGAGGGCGATGTGGATAGGGGGGCGTACTACATGTTCGACAGGAAGACCGGGAAAGTGGAATTCGTTCGCCTCGCGCAACCCGGCTTTCCCGGGCGACACCTATTGCCCATGAAGGTGATCAGGTACAAGGCGCGCGACGGGATGTCCATTCCCGCGTACTTGGTTCTTCCCAAAGGGATTGCCGCGAAGAACTTGCCGGCCGTAATTCTTCCTCACGGAGGCCCATGGGCTCGGGACGAATGGAGATACCAAGGCTGGGCACAGTTTCTGGCCAACCGCGGGTATGCGGTGCTTCTGCCGAACTTCCGCGGCTCCACCGGCTACGGCAAGAGATTCCTGAACGCTGGAAACAAACAATGGGGCACCGGCTCTATGCAGCATGACATTACCGACGGTGTGCACTATCTGATCGGTGAGGGAATCGCCGATCCGAAGAGAATTGGGATAGCCGGCGGATCATACGGCGGGTATGCGACGCTTGCGGGACTTGCGTTCACGCCCGACCTCTATGCCGCTGGATTTGATATCGTCGGCATGTCGAATATCATCACACTATTGAATTCCATTCCTCCGTATTGGGCGCCTGTGAAAGCGATGTTTGCAAAACGCGTTGGCGATATGGACAAGCCGGAAGAAAGGGAAATGCTCATCAAGCAGTCTCCTCTCAATTCGGCAAAGAACATCA
>Ga0182027_10001596_pt1 | contig 37722 bp, 27 predicted proteins | sample 712E1DmetaG_FD_121300 | JGI IMG/M metagenome (GOLD analysis project Ga0182027, IMG submission 121300) | Permafrost microbial communities from Stordalen Mire, Sweden - 712E1D metaG (Illumina Assembly) | ecosystem: Environmental > Terrestrial > Soil > Wetlands > Permafrost | place: Sweden...
AAAGTCGAACGCCGCCGCCAGCGCCGTGAACAGGAGGCATACATGGAATCGCTTTTGCATGGATCTGAACCCGACGCGTGGCCGCAAATCGCGCCGTTGCTGGACGAAGCGGTGGCGCAACTTGGCGAGGCCGACCGCAACGCCGTGGTGCTGCGTTTTTACGAACGGCGACCGCTGGAAGAAGTGGGCCGGGTTCTCGGCCTGAACGCGGACGCAGCGCACAAGCGCGTGAGCCGCGCGCTGGAGAAGCTACGGAAACTGTTTATTAAACGCGGCGTGAGTTCGACGACGGCGATCATTGCCGGGGCGATTTCAGCAAATTCCGTTCAAGCCGCGCCATTGGCACTGGCAAAATCCGTGACGGCCGTGGCGCTGGCCAAAGGCACGGCGGTCAGCGGTTCAATCTTGACCCTCGCAAAGGCAACCGTCGTCGCCATGAAAACAAAAACCATTGTCGCGACGGTTGCCGCCACTGCCGCCGCTACCATGATTCTTGGGACCGGCACCTATCTCCTCGTCCATATCGCACCAACTGATGCAGTTCCCATCCGGTTCGCCAATAATGATTTCAGTCCAGGCTTCTTGGGCAGCCTCAAAATCCATGGCCGCTTCCTTGCTAAAGTTGATCCCGGCACCAGACGCACCACCAATTCCGCTCCCGCCGGACACATCAAATCACTCATCGATATGCAAGTGCCCGACTCTGCCGGCTGGTACCTCGCGCTCTCCCAAATCATCACCAAGCCGATACTCTTTGGTTTCAGTTCTGTTCACCATCATGTCGCCAGGAATTCTTTGCTTCTGGGAAAACGCATCCGCATCAGCGGTTGGGTCAAAGCCAGCAATGTCGAGAACTGGGCGGGGGGGGCTCTGGCTGTCATCAATTACAAGGGACACCTTTTTGCCATGGACGATACGACTTCCCGGCCTGTTCACGGCACAACGGATTGGCAGCAAATCGAATTTGTCACCGACATTCCCAACGAACCCTGCTCGATTTATGTTGCGCCGGAACTTTACGGCAATGGCGAAATCTGGTTCGATGATTTTCAGATTGATATCGTACCGTCCGACACGCCCATCACCGACGACCGGACCTGGCGTTTCCTGGGTATTCATCCCACGGACTACTCTATAACCACCGATCAAAACAATACCCACGACGGGCACCCGACTCTTTGCATCGCCTATCTTCCGGAAGATAAGGCGCCGCATGGCGCATTTATGTGGTGGGGACAATGTATTCGCACGCCTGACTGTGACAAATACAGAGGCCACACCGTGCGAATGACAGTCTGGACCAAATCCGAAAACATCTCCGGCATCGTTCAACCCGCTTTTCATCCCGAAAACCTCTACGGCAAAATCGCCCAAGAACAGCAGTTGGACAATCACCCCATCTACGGTACCACCGATTGGACTGAACACATCATCATCTGCGACATTCCCCAAAAAACTCAATACATCGGCACTGGCTTCAGTTGCCGGTTCAGCGGCAAAGTCTGGATTGACATGGACTCGCTCAAATACGAAATCGTCAAATAGAATGAAGTTGGACTCATTCTGATAAAATTATGATCGTGCCTTTGGCCATGGAATAAAAACGATGAAAACGAATGGAATAGGAACCCGTGTGTTGGATTTCTTGAAGCGATTTCTTGAGCATCGCCACCTTCCCGCGATTCTTGCGATTGGGGCGATACTGGTGATGTTGCCAGCTTTGAAGCTCGGACTCATCGCCGACGATCTGCCCCAACGCGCGGTTGAGCTGCGACCGGATCAATTGCCGCCGCGAATGCACGAGACGGGCAACCCCGCAGATTCCGGTAGTTTCTCGACTGTTCTTTTCGACCTTTTCGGCTTCGACCGGAATCCACAATGCGTGGCTTTGATGAAGAACTACGGCACCTTGCCGTGGTGGACGCCGGATGATTTAAGATGCAGTCTTTGTCGGCCGGTCACCGCGCTTACTCACTGGCTCGATTACCGGCTCTTTCCCGACTCGCCGGCTCTGATGCACGCCCATAACATCGCGTGGTTTGCGGCCGTCGTGTTTCTCCTCACGATAATTTACCGCAAGCTGATGGGGGCAGGTTGGGCCGCTGGACTGGCGGCGCTGTTGTTCCTGCTGGATGGCAACACGTATTTTCCGGTGGCGTTCGTCGCCAACCGCGGTTTTTTCTTGGCGCTTTTCTTCGGCCTGATGTGTCTGTATGAGCATTATCAATGGCGTTCCACAAGATCCCGTTCTGCAATGGTGTTGTCCGGCCTGTTCCTCGCGCTTTCCCTTTTCGCGGAAGAAAGCGGAGCTTCCACGTTTGCCTTTATCCTCGCGTATGCCTTGGTGCTTGAGCCGGGTTCTTTTCGCAACCGGGCGTTGACGGTTTTGCCTTCAGTCCTGGTTATCACCGTGTGGTGGCTCATCCACACATTTTCGGGCTACGGTCTGTCCCATGTGGGCATTTACATTGACCCCGCCCAGGAGCCATTTCGTTTTGTGCGGGAACTGATCCCCAGAGACATGGTTCTGCTGGGAAGCCAGCTTACCAGCGTGCCGCCGGAGTTTTTGTTTGCGGTCAAACCTTCCTTGCATCTGGTGATCATTGCGCTTTACGGCGTGGTCGTGGTCGCGGCTTTGGTGGTTTTCATCCCGTGGGTGCGTCGGGACAAAATAGCCGCCTTCTGGTTCGCGGCCATGATATTGGCAGCCATTCCCGAGGCAGTGTTGGTGCCCGCGTCCAAGAACTTCGGCTTTGTCGCGGTCGGCGCTTATGGACTGATCGCCAGTTTCGTTGCCGGCCTGTTTACCCGGTCAAATCCATTGCTGAAACAGCGAGCCTGGCGAATCCTGGCATGGGTCGCCTGCGTTTTGTTGATTCTGGTGCATGGTCCGGGCGCGATTGCCAAAAGAGTTGCGGTGGTCAAAGTGGGCGCTTCCGTTTTCGCCTGGGCGAGCCGCGTTCCTCCTGATTGGCCAAACATCGAGAACGAGAATGTGGTCGTTGTCAACCATCCTCTCCCGCTTGAGTCGGTTTACGTGCCTTCTTACAAAGCGTATTATCACCAGTTACTGCCCAGAACCTTGCGGGTGCTGGTGCCGGGTTGCACGGGCTTTGACGTCCAACGGACCGATGACAAAACGCTGGTGATTCAATCCCAAGGTTCGAACATATTCTCCTGCGACGACGTCGGTCCCATTCATATCGCCTATGCCTTAAGCGCTTTCACTCTGGTCGGAGCCGAACCCAAATATAAAAAAGGTGACCGGCAACGGTTGGGTGGCCTTACGGTGGAAGTTCTGGAATCGGATGCATCGGATTTGCCTTCCCGTGTTGCGTTCCATTTCGATACCTCGCTGGATTCGCCTGATTTCCACTGGCTCTGGTTTGACTGGCGGACACATTCCAGCGAGCCCTTTAAGATTCCGGCCATCGGACAGAGTGTCACGCTGTCCGGCCCAGCCCACAAATAACATTAGCCGGGTTTTCAAGCGATTCATCCGGCTTCAATTCAATCCACTCCAGATTTTTTTGGGCGCGGAACCATGTCAGTTGCCGCTTGGCAAATTGTCGGGTGCGAATTTTCACCAGCTCAATTGTTTCGGCGAGTGACCGCTCGTCGCGCAAATGTTCCACCACTTGCCGGTAACCGATGGCTTGCATGGCTGTTTTGTTTTGCGCGAGGCCGCGCTTGAGCAATTCGTGTGTCTCATCCACCAAACCGCGCGCGAACATCGCGTCCACGCGCACGTCAATCCGCTTCCGTAAATCGTCTGGCTGACGCGAAAAGGCGAAAAAGTTTTCTGACTTCTGACTTCTGGCTTCTGATTTCCATTCCGCCCGCTGTTGGGAAAACTTTTTGCCCGTCAGGCGAATCACTTCCACGGCACGGATGACACGGCGCGGATTTTGTTTGTCGATTTTTTCGTAAGCCGCCGGATCGCGTTCGCGCAATTCACGCAACAATGCCTCAAACGGCATGGCTTCCAGTTTGGCGCGAAGTTCGGGATTGGCGGAAGGCGCTTCGCCGAGCTTGCTCAGGAAGGCTTTGAAGTAAAGCCCCGTGCCGCCGCAGAAAATCGGCACGCGACCGCGCCCTTGAATTTCCTCAACCGCCTTTTGCGCGAGCCGGACGAATTGCGCCGCGTCGAATGATTCGGTCAGATCGCAGATGTCAATGAGGTGATGCGGCACCCGGACGCGGTCGGCGGCTGATGGTTTGGCCGTACCGATGTCGAGTCCGCGATACACCTGCATGGAATCGGCGGAAATGATTTCGCCACCGAGCTGTTCCGCGAGGCGCAGGGCGATTTCGGATTTGCCGACGGCGGTGGTCCCTGCAATCAAAATGGTTTGAGGCAGGCTCAAGTGGTTTTGCGGGCGCGAGTTGAAAGAATGATGCCAAGCACGAGGCCGGTAATGAAAACGGGGATGCTGATCAGTTCGCCCGGCGTGAGGCCGAAGTGAATCTGGTCGGGCGGATAATCCCCGCGGAAATATTCCATGACGGTGCGCGTGATGGCGTAACCGACGAGATAGGTGACGAACACCTCGCCGTCGAATTTTTTGCGCCGGAACAGCCATGCCAGCAGCAGGTAAAGGATGAAATTGTCCAGCGCATCGTAAATCTCCGTCGGATGCACCGGCAAACCGCCGGTAGGATGGCCGGATGGAAAACGGATCGCCCATGGCAAACTGCACACGCGTCCATAACAGCAGCCGTTAAGCAGGCAGCCGATGCGTCCGAAGACATTTCCCAACGCGATGCTCGGCGCAAGCACATCGGCGATCTTAAAAAATGGCAGTTTTTTCCAGCGGATGTAAATGAAGCCGGCAATCGTTGCGCCGATGAAGCTGCCGTAATAGACGAGGCCGCCGTGCTGGATCATGAAAATTTCCGAAAGCGGCTGGCCGGCAAATTCGTCCTTCCAATACGTCATCACGTAAACGATGCGCGCGCCTAGAATCCCGCCGACCATGAGCCAGAGCACGACATCGCCTATGCGTTCACTTGAAATGTTTTCGCGGCGCGCGCGGCGGGTGGCCGTCCAAAGCCCGGCCAGAAATGCCAGCGCAATCATCACGCCATACCAGTGGATGGTGAGCGGGCCCAAGTGAAACGCTATCGGATGCACAATGGGAAATTAAAGCGCGGGGACGGAAATTGAAAACTCGAAATTCACCGGGTTCAGTTTGAATTCGTCGCCACCATTATTGGGTGGAAGCCCGGTGGCAGCGGCGGCGGTGGTGGGGGTGTGATGAAGCCCGGCGGCATCGGCGGCCATTCAGGAACGTTCGCAACGAGATCGCGCCACGCCTGACGTTCGGCGGGCTGCATTTGCGACCAGCGCTGGGCGTTCTTCAAAAACTCGGCGCGTTCGGCGGCGTTCATCCCGGCGAATTTTGCAAAAGCCCGGACACATTCATCCCGCTGTTGAGGTGACAATCTATCAAAAGACTGCAGCGTTTTTTCCATCTGTTGCCGTTCAACGTCTGACAACGTGCCGAGCACTTTCTGTTTTTCCACGGGGGTAAGTTCAAAGAATTGATTGAACTCCGCTGTCACTTGACGGCGCCGGGTTTTTGAAGGCGCATTCCATCGCGCCGGTTCGTCTTTACCAGGCCCGCGCCCGGCATTCTCAGACGGATTGTTGCTCACATCCACGCTGGTGAAGTAGCGCAGCGTGCGTTCGTTCTCCAAAAATTCCTGCTGCAACGGCGGCGGCAAAATAGTCCACTCATTGAGACGGTCTACGACCAATTCGCGAATGTCCTCCGGCACTTGCGCGAGTCGCGCAGCGCGGCTGGTCGGCGGCTCGCGAAGCAACGGCATCAAATACCAGCGCAGCTCCGTCGCGCGCAGCCGGAGTTCGCGCGTGTTTGGATCGAGCGCTTCATATTCATTTACTTTAACGAGGATGCGCTTGCGAATTTCCGGCGGGCGATTGGTCAGAAAAATTTCGCGCTCCGCCGGTCTCATGGCCAGCAATTGGCGAAAAAGAACCACCGGCGAGCTTTCGCGCGGCAACGCCATGGAGGAGGTGTTTGTCGGTGTTGAAGTGAATCCCGGGGGTGACATGGCAACCGCAACGGTTCCGGCAAACAACGGAGAAACCATCAATTGTCCCGCGATGCATAACGCCAATGTCCAACACCCCTGCCGTGGAAGGTTCATCGCAGAAGCGCCAGCAATTCGTCATCCGCGTGCGGCTGGCTCATGCGCTGGATGGCGTTAAAATTCTTTAATGCATCAACACTGGGCATCGGTTGAGCTGCGGCCATAAGCACAACTTTTTTGGCGAACGCAACGCGGTGGGCATTAAGTTCGTAATGATGAATCCCAAGACCAGCAAAGGAGATCACAACGGCGGCAACAGCCACACGCGGCACGAGCACACGCCAGGTCCAAAACCAATTCATTGCGTGTGGACGCACGCTTTCGTGTTCGACGGCTTGAAGCACGCGGGCCGTGAAATTGGACGGCACCGGCGTATCCGGCAAACGCGCCAACATCTCACTCAAGCGCGATTCGATTTCCAAATCCGCCTGCACTTCCGGTTGCGCAGCCAGCCCGACCCGTTCGGCGTCGGTAAGCTTTCGGCGCCAGACCAGTTCACGCAACGGATTCTGGAACGGTTCGTCTTTCATCGTTCTCCTCTGATTAAAAACCACCAGCCAGACAAAGTTGCACGTAAAATTTGCAGGCAACACGCTGTTCAAAACCCCCGCAATGTGTTACAGCAACGCGACCAAAAAACACATGGCCGCCACCTCCACCGGACAAACAAAATCCGCGGCGTCCGCATTGACAAACCGTCAGCGGTTCCTTGACGCATGCCGCTGCAAAGTCGTTGACCGCCCGCCGGTCTGGCTCATGCGGCAGGCGGGACGCGCACTGCCGGAATATCGCAAGCTCAAGGAAAAATATTCCTTTCTTGAACTGGTTCAAACGCCCGAACTTGCCGCCGAAGTGACGCTCCAGCCCATTCACCGGTTTGATTTTGACGCGGCGATTTTGTTCAGTGATATCCTCGTCGTCGCCGAAGGTTTGGGACAAAAATATCGCTTTGATGAAAATAACGGGGTTCAAATGGATTTCGCTTTGCGCTCGGCAGCGGATATCGCGCGACTCGATGTGAATGCGCTGGGCGAACGTTTGCAATATGTCCCTCGCGCATTGAAGCTCGTCAAAAACGCGCTGGGCGACCGCACGGCGCTCATCGGTTTCGCCGGTTCGCCGTGGACACTCGCCACGTTCATGATGGAAGGGGGACGTGCCGAGCGTTACACCCGCGCGCTGACTCTCTTTCGGGGGGACCGAAAAACTTTTTACGCGCTGGCCGAAAAACTCACCGTCGCCATTACCACCTATCTCCAGATGCAAATCACCGCCGGCGCGGATGTGCTCCAAATTTTCGACAGCCACGGCGGCCAGCTCGCGCCGACGGAATTTCAGGAAGCCAGCGGACGCTGGATGAAGGAAATTATCGCGGCGCTAAAAGGTAGGGCAGGCAGTCCCCTGCCCGCCGCTGGTACGCGAAGCGATGACGGCGCGCACGGCCTGTCCCGCCATAGCCGTGCGACGGCGGAAGTGACGCGCCCTACCAGCGTTCCCATCATTGTCTTCTCCCCCGGCACACATGGTAACTGGGACGACCTCCTGACCACCGGCGCGAACGTGCTGGGCGTTGACTGGCAGTTTCCGCTGGCACAAGCGCGCAGGTTGCTGCCCGGTAATATCGGGCTTCAGGGAAACCTCGCGCCAACGCTTTTGAGTGACTCCACGCCGGAAGTGGTCGCCGCCGAAACGTCACGGCTGCTTGAAAACATGCGCGGTCGCAAGGGCTATATTTTCAACCTCGGCCACGGCGTGCCACCGGGGGCAAAATTGGAAAACATCGCCGCATTGGTCAAGACGGTGCGAAATTTCAAATGAGCGCGCTGAAGGTCAATCTGGATTTGGTGAAGAAATACGACGTGCCGGGGCCACGTTACACGTCCTATCCGCCCGCCACAAAGTTCACCAACACGATTGCGTGGCCGGAATTGGCCGAAAAAATTTCAGCAAACAACCAAACCGAACGCGGTCTCTCGCTTTATTTCCACATTCCGTTTTGCGAAACGCTCTGCTGGTTTTGCGGCTGCGCCACCGTCACCACGTCCAACCATAAACAGGGCGACATCTATATCAACTATCTCGAACGCGAAGTCGTGCAGATGGTCAGGCTGCTCAATCCGCGGCGCAAAGTCGTCCAGCTCCACTGGGGCGGCGGCTCGCCAACGTTTCTGTCGCCCGATCAAATCCGCCGACTCGGCGGCATCATCCATAAACACTTCGCATTTTCAGGCGACATCGAAGCTGGTGTGGAAATTGATCCGCGCCGTTTGACACGTGAACACATCGTTGCCTTGCGCGAAATCGGTTTCAACCGCGCATCGCTCGGCGTGCAAAATTTTGAGCCGAAAGTGCAGGAAGCGGTTCACCGGATTCAACCGCGCGAAATGACGCAGCAGGTGTTGGATTGGGCGAGTGAACTTGGCTTCGGTTCCATCAGTTTCGACCTCATCTACGGGTTGCCGCATCAAACCGTCAAATCCTTCAATCGCACACTCGATATCGTGCTCGAGATGCAACCCGACCGGCTTGCGGTGTTTAGTTACGCGCACGTGCCGTGGATCAAACCGGCGCAAAAGATTCTGGAACAATCCCGCAATGCGGGACTGCCAACGCCGGAAGTGAAATTGGAACTGCTCAAAACCGCCATCGAACGCCTGACGGAAAATAACCGCTACGTTTACATCGGCATGGACCATTTTGCGCGGCCCGACGATGAACTGGCCGTGGCGCAGAAGAAAAAACAGCTTCAGCGAAATTTTCAGGGTTACAGCACCCGGGCTGGCGCGGACATTTATGCGTTTGGCATGTCCGCCATTTCGCAAATTCCCGACGTTTACTGGCAAAATGAGAAAGAATTGCCGGATTATTACGCTGCGCTCGATGCCGGCAAAACCCCATTCGCACGCGGTTATTTTGTGACCCACGAGGACAAAATCCGCCGCGAAACCATCATGCGCGTGATGTGCGATCTCTCGCTCGATTATGCCGCGATGTCACAAAAGCTCGACATCAACTTCACGGAACATTTTGCCAACGAACTCGCCGCGCTCGCGCCATTTGAAGCCGACGGCCTCGTGCGGCGTTCATCGTCAGGCCTTGAAGTCACTGCCACCGGACGCTTGTTCATCCGCAACATCGCGATGTGCTTTGACAACACGCTTGCGCCCGTGGGCGAGCGGAAACATTCTAGGACGATTTGAAACCTGTTGCCATCATCGGAGCTGGAATCACAGGTTTGACCGCTGCGTTTTACCTGAAGCGCAAGGACATTCCGGTCACGGTTTATGAAGCGAGCGGCCGAGCTGGAGGCGTGATTCAATCCATCCGTCGCGACGGCTTCCTGGCCGAGTTCGGACCGAACACGCTGCTCGAAACGTCACCGAAGATTGGCCAGCTTGTCCGCGACGCCGGTTTGCAGCCGCGCCGGCTGGATCCGGACCCGAAGGCCGGGGCGCGTTACGTCGTTCGTTACCAGCGTCCCATCGCCATGCCCGGTTCGCCGCTGGGTTTTCTCACGACGAATCTTTTCACCGCCGGGGCCAAGCTGGCCATGTTGCGCGAGCCCTTCATTCCGGCCCGGCGCGACGGCAGGGAGGAAAGTGTGGCTGAATTCGTTTTGCGCCGGTTGAATCAGGAATTTCTCGACCACGCGGTTGACGCGCTCGTCGCCGGAATTTACGCGGGCGATCCTTATAAATTATCCCTGCCGCAGGCGTTTCCGAGGCTCGCGAAACTTGAATCGCGTTATGGTTCGCTCATCAAAGGCCAGATTTTTGGCGCGCGCGAACGCAAGCGGCGCGCCGAAATTGCCAAAGACCGCGCGCCGAAATTTTCATTTGACGAAGGCTTGCAGGTGCTGCCTGACACGCTATGCGAACGGCTTGGCGACGCGGTCAGACTCAATACATCGGTCACAAAACTCAAACAAATGGAGAGTGGATGGCGTATTTCGACACCTTTAGGTGAAGTGGAGCACAGCGCGGTGATTTATGCGGGCACGGCTTACAAGCTGGCTGAATTGCGGGTGGAATCGTTCCCGAATGCAGGTAGGGCGGGCAGTCCTCTGCCCGCCGCTCGTCCGCCCACCAACGACGGCGCGCACGGAGTGACGCGCCCTACCGACGCGCTCGACCTCTCACCGTTTTCTGAAATCCGTTATCCACCGGTAACGAGCGTGGTTTTGGGCTTTCGACGTGAGGATGTTAAACATCCGTGCGAAGGTTACGGCATGTTGATCCCAAAAGTTGAAGGCTTCAAAATTCTCGGCACGATTTTCTCGTCGTCGCTGTTTCCGAACCGCGCGCCCGCCGGACATATTCTGCTGACAAGTTACGTCGGCGGCGAGCGGCAGCCGAAACTCGCATTATTGCCGCCGGACAAACTGGTTGCGATGACGCGCGAGGATTTGCGCGTGCTGCTCGGCATCAATGGCGAACCGACATTCCGGCACACCGTGTTTTATCCAAAGGCAATTCCGCAATACAACATCGGCTATGGCCGTTATCGCGGATGGATGAATGAAACCGAAGACAAGGCCGCCGGACTTTTTTTTGCCGGCCACTATCGCGACGGTGTTTCGCTGGGTGATTCGATTGTGTCCGGCTGCAACATCACAGAGCGCGTGGAAAAATTTCTGAAAGCCAAATGAGCAAGGGCGTTTTGCTGGTCAATCTGGGTTCGCCGGACTCGACCTCCGTCGGCGATGTGCGGTGCTATCTGCGCGAATTTTTGATGGACGGGCGTGTGATGGATGTCGCGTGGCCGTTGCGCGCACTCATCGTCAGCTTGATTCTCATCAACCGACCGAGACAAGCTGCCGAAGCGTATCGCAAAATTTGGACGTCTGAAGGCTCTCCACTCATCGTCACGAGCAGATACGTTCAAGCTGAATTGCAAAAACATGTGAATGTGCCGGTTGAACTGGCGATGCGGTATCAGAATCCGTCCATTCCCGACGCGATTCGAAGGCTGCGCGAGTACGGCGTGGATGAACTGTTTTTAATCCCGCTGTTTCCGCACTACGCGATGTCGAGTTACGAATCAGCCGTTGAACGAGTGAAAGAAATCGCAGTCAAACTGGCGCCACAAATGCGAATCGCTGTGCAGCCGCCATATTTCGATTCGCCGCATTACATCGCAGCGCTCACCGCCAGCGCGGCACAATACCTGGAGGCAGGCTATGATCATTTGCTGTTCAGTTTTCACGGCATTCCGGAGCGGCATCTCCTGAAATCCGACCCGACCGGCGGCCATTGTCTGGTGAAGGGAAATTGCTGCGAAATCGCCAGCCCGGCGCACGCGACGTGTTATCGCGCGCAATGTTTTAAAACTGTCGCCGCATTTGTAAGGCAGGCCGGTGCGCCCGCCGGAAAGTTTTCCGTGTCGTTCCAATCCCAGCTGGGTAGCGAGCCGTGGCTGAAGCCTTGCACCGATTTTGAACTGGTTGAGCTGCCAAAGCGCGGAGTCAAAAAGCTGTTGGTCATCTGCCCGTCGTTCGTGTCGGATTGCCTGGAGACGCTGGAAGAAATCGGCGTTCGGGGGCGGAGAACATTTTTGTCGGCGGGCGGAAAGAAGTTGGTGCAAATTCCGTGTCTCAACGAACATCCGCTCTGGCTTGCGGCGCTGGAGAAAATGATCCGGCGATTTTTATCCTGAAACGGCGGCTTACTCCTCCGGTTTGGAGCCCTTGGTTTTGGAGCTTTTGGAGAAAAAGACAAACGGCATCCTCACCGTTACCGGCAGAAATTTCATAAAACCTTTTTTCTTCGGTTTTTCGTCGCCGGCGATGTGCTTGCATTTGTGGCCGCAAAGCGGGCAGAGAAACAGCAGCGGGCCGCCTTTGCGCTGAAGCACGTGCACACAACTGCCGCACATGACCTCTTTGCAGTGCGTGCATTTGTAAGTGACCTGCGAGCGTGGGTGGCGGGGGCACAGCATCGCGCCACCTTCCAGCACCACCGGTGGTTTCGGACGTTCATGCTCAAATTTGGGGATCGTGACCTTGACATCGGTGTTTTCAACGAACAATTCCACGTCGCCCAAATTTACGGTCTGGCCCGGAAGCAACCGCGCCTCCTTGACCCGTTCACCGTTGACGAACGTGCCGTTGGTCGAATTGCAATCGTGAATCATCACGCCGTCATTTGACAGCATCAACTCGCAGTGCGCAAAAGACACGGTGGAATGTTCAATGGGAAAATCGCAGCCCAGGTCGCGCCCGACGTGATTTACGCCGAGGCGCAATTCCAACGTCCGGCCTTTCAAATCCCCTGTCTTGATGAGAAGTCTGGCCATGCTTCCTCTGAATCCAAGCTGACTTTGCACGCCTGGAGAACGCAAGTCGAGCGGAAAATAAATCCGTTCCGGTGACGGCGACGGGACCGCCGATAAGTGGGCATGCGATGGCCGCAAATTGCGAAAATGGAAAACAGCAGCGTGGTCAAAAGCGCGGGATTACAATTGATCGTAATACTCGTCCGGGGCGATGTCGTCGGTGTTTTCAGCTTTCTCGCCGTTTTCCCCGGGAATTTCGCCGCTCTCTTCAGGAATTTCGGCGGCGTCCGGCTCAACCAAGAGTTTGTTCCTGTCTTTCTTGGAAAGACGCTTGATGCGAAAATGTCCGGTGGCGTCTGATTCGAGGATGCCGCGTCCCACCATGCGAAGGAGAGTCGGCATGGCCCAATCCGGTTCTTCCTGGAACCGCTTCTTGCCCCCGGCGCGACGGCAAATCTCCCGCGCGGCAACAAACTGACTTCCCCATGATTTCAGGAAACGAAAAATCTCACGCTCGTCCGCATCCATGGCATGAAACTGGCAGAATACACCGGCGGAGTCGAACAATTAAGGTGTCAGCCACCCGTTTTTGCGCCATGGCAATCTTTTTGACACCGCCTTTGCGCGCCGCGTAAGATGCTGTGCTTTAAAAGAAAGCTATTCATGAATCAACGCACGATTCCTGGTTTCCGCTCCGTCCCGCGAACGGGCGTGATTTACGTCACGCACGAGGCAACGCGGCACGGCTTTTCCTACGACAACGACGAGTGGGCAAACCTCGGCCAGGGGTCGCCGGAGACCGGCCCGATTCCCGGCGCGCCGCCGCGCGTCACCGAAGTGACCATCTCGCCGCCGAGCCAGCAATACAGTCCGATTGCCGGCAACAAGGCGCTTTGCCAGGCCGTCGCCGATTTTTACAACGCCACGCATCGCCGCGGTAAAAAATCCAAATACACCGCCGACAACGTCAGCATCGCCAGCGGCGGACGCCTTGCGCTGACGCGTCTTGCCAGCGCGCTCGGCAACATCAACATGGGACATTTCATTCCCGATTACACCGCGTATGAGGAGTTGTTGAGCGTGTTCAAGGCGTTCACACCCATTCCCATTTTGCTCGATGCCGGGGACGGCTACAAAATTTCGCCTGAAGATTTGAAGGAGGAAATTCTCGGACGCGGCTTGAGCGCGCTGCTCGTCAGCAATCCGTGCAATCCCACCGGCCAGCTCATGGAAGGCAAGGATCTCGCCGCGTGGTGCGACCTCGCGCGCGAGTGCCAGTGCTCGGTGATCTTCGACGAATTTTATTCGCACTACATTTACACCGGCGCAAATCCGGAGAAACCGAAAATGGTTTCCGCCGCCGAATTCGTCGAGGACGTGGAACGCGACCCGATTGTCATCGTGGACGGCCTCACGAAAAACTGGCGCTATCCCGGCTGGCGCATCAGCTGGACACTCGGTCCGAAGGCCGTGATTGAAGCCATTGCGAGCGCCGGTTCGTTTCTTGACGGCGGCGCGAATCATCCGTTCCAAAATGCCGCGCTGGCACTGCTCGATCCCGGAAATGCCGGGCAGGAAACGCTCGCCATACAAAAACATTTCGGACGCAAACGCGCGCTGCTGTTGAAACGGCTCAAAGCGCTTAATATCGGCGTGGACGCCGCGCCCGCCGGCGCGTTTTATGTCTGGGCGAATCTGGCGAAATTGCCCAAGCCGCTCGACGACGGCATGAACTTTTTCCGGGAAGGCTTGAAGGAGAAAGTCATTGTCGTGCCCGGCGTGTTTTTCGACGTGAACCCCGGCAACCGCCGCGCCACCGCGCGCTACAAAAATTACTGCCGCATCAGCTTCGGACCGGAAATTGAAAAGCTCGAACTCGGCCTCAATGCTTTCGAGCGTGTCATCGCGAAGTTCAAATGAAATGGCAGGGACGGCTCGTTGAGCCGTCCGTTGGGAGGCGGAACTTCCGCCGGACGCGTGGGCCGCGCGTCCCTGCCTAAAACTGTTTTTTCTTTTCCCTTTCCCGATTCGCCTTCATCTTGATGGCATGGAATTGTCCGTCGCAGAAATCCGCCGCGCCGTCCAGACTGCGTTGGCCGAAGACATTGGCAGCGGCGACGCGACGACGCTTGCCATCGTGCCCGAAACCGCAACGGCCAAAGCCGTCATGCGCGCGCGCGAACCGCTCGTTGTTGCCGGACTCGATTTCGCCCAAGCCGCGTTTAACGGACTTTCAGCCGCCGTCAAAATTGAGTGCATGGCAAAAGACGGCCTGCACGCCGGCAATGACAAGATTCTGCTCAGGATTTCCGGTCCGGCGCGCGCCATTTTGAGCGCCGAGCGCGTTGCGCTGAATTTTGTTCAGCGGCTTTCCGGCATCGCCACGCTTACCGCGCAATTCGTGGACGCCGTCAAAGACACCCGCGCGCAAATCCTCGACACGCGCAAAACCACACCCGGCTGGCGGCGATTTGAAAAATACGCCATCACATGCGGCGGCGGGGAAAATCACCGGATCGGCCTTTACGACATGGTTCTCATCAAGGACAACCACCTCGCCGTCCCGCAAATACGGGATGCCATGCCCAATGCCATCGTCGCCGCCGTCCAGCGCGCGCGCGAAAAATTTCCACAGCTAAAAATCGGGGTCGAAGCCGACACGCTGGAGCAGGTAGAACATGCTGCCGACTCAGGCGTGGACGTCATTTTGCTCGACAACATGAATCCGGTGCAGTTGCGGCTCGCGGTGCAAAAAATCAAAGGCCGCGCGAAGACTGAAGCCAGCGGCGGCATAAATCTGGCAAATGTTCGCACCGTAGCCGAAACGGGTGTGGATTTTATTTCCGTCGGCGCACTCACGCACGCCGCGCGCGCGGTGGACATTGGCCTGGATTTCGAGGAACTATGAATCCGCAGATTTCACAGATTAACGCAGATGGCAGACACGAATTTCACGAATTAATACGAATTCATTTATGAAATTTGCGCCGTTTTTTTCTTTTCTGCGAAAATCTGCGTAATCCGCGGACAAAGTCTTATGACAACGGACGCAAAAATCCTTTCGGCATTGCGCGCAAATCCCGACGGTGTGTCGGGCACCGAACTCGCAGATAAATTGCGCATCAGCCGGGCGGCAATTTGGGCGCGCATTGAGGAATTACGCCGCCTCGGCTACGACATTGAGGCCGGACCCCATTCCGGCTACCGGCTTATTGGCGTTCCAGACGTGCTGCACGCGGATGATTTGATCGCGCGCCTCGGCAAAACAAAGGTTGTCGGGCGCGACGTCCGCATGTTCGAGCAGACGACCTCGACAAACGATGTGATTGAAAGGCTCGCACGCGACGGCGTGAAAGAAGGCGTTGTTGTTTTTGCAGAATCGCAAACGAAAGGTCGCGGACGGCTTGGGAGAAAATGGGTCTCTCCCACGCACAAAGGGCTTTGGTTTTCCATCTTGCTCCGACCCGATCTGCGTCCGCAGGAAGCGACCCGATTGACAGTGGCCTCCGCGACGGCTCTGCGCCGGGCCATCCATTCTGAAACCGGTTTGAACCCGGAAATCAAATGGCCGAACGATATTTTGGTTCACGGAAAAAAAGTCGCAGGCATCCTTACGGAAATGAGCGCGGAGTTGGACAGGGTTCGGCACATCATCCTCGGCATCGGCGTAAATATCAACATGAGCGCGGGTGAATTTCAGCCGGAACTGCGCAAATTTGCGACTTCCCTTAAAATCGAGTCCGGCAGAACCATTTCGCGGGCGGACCTGGCAACGGCGATTTTGCGCGAGCTGGATGGCGATTACGCGCGGATTTGCGGCGGCTTATTCGCGGAGGTGGCGGACGAATGGGAGGCGCATTGCACGACCATCGGCCGCGACGTGACGATACGAATCGGCGAACGCCGCCTTCGTGGCCGAGCCGAATCGCTCAGCGACGAAGGCGCGCTGTTGCTGCGCACCGAGCACGGGCACCTTGAATCCGTCACCGGCGGCGATGTGACCCTGGAGAAATGACATTGGTTATATGGGTTAAATAAGTTAAATAAGCTTGTGGAGCGTGGCACACGTTAAACTCATTTAACTTATTTAACCAGTTCACATGCTTTTACTTTTCGACATCGGCAACACGAACACGCACGCCGGTCTGGCAAACGGCCGGCGGGTCGTGAAGCAAGCCAACATTCCCACGGCGAACTGGTTCAATGGCGCGGCGGCGAAATTCGTGAGAAAATTTGTTGGCCGCGCCAAGCTCGACGGCACGGCACTTTGCAGCGTCGTGCCGCGCGCCACGCCGGAGGTTCGCAAAACCGTCCGGCAATTTTGGAATTTGAACATTCTCGAACTGACACCCAAAACATTGCGCGGCGTGGGCATTGATTATCCGAGACCGGAAACCATCGGTCCGGACCGCCTGGCAAATGCGGTGGCCGCGCGCAAGCACTTCGGCGCACCGGCTGTGGTCGTGGATTTTGGCACGGCGGTGACATTCGATGTCGTGGATCGCGCGGGCAATTATGTCGGCGGCATCATCACGCCGGGGCTGGCGGCGATGACGGATTATCTGCACGAAAAAACCGCGCTGCTGCCGCGCATCAAAATCCGCGAAGTCCGCAGCGCCGTCGGCAAAAGCACTGAACAGGCGATGTTGATCGGCACAGTGCACGGTTACCGCGGACTCGTTCGCGAATTGATTGCCGAGTTGAAACGCGAGTTGAAGGTAAAGAACCTGCCGGTTATCGCCACGGGTGGTTGCGCGGAATTGATTGCAGCGAAATTACCCGAAATCACCGCCGTGAAGCCGAATCTCACGCTCGAAGGGTTGCGACTTGTCTGGCAGGCAAAAGTCCAATGTCAAAAGTCCAATGTTCAATGTCATCCCAATGTCTGAAGCTGTGACTTTGGACTTTGAACTTTAGACTTTGGACGGCAGAATGCCATTTTTATGTCGAGCAGCCGCAGGCAATATCCGTTTCATTTGATTGAACCCGAATGGCAGCAACTTTGGGATGAGCAGCAGACTTTCCGCGCCTTTAATCCGAACGAGAACATTCCGGCGAATCATCCTTTTGCCCAACGCCACAACTTGTCCGGCAAAGTTCCCGCGTCACGACTTCCGCCCAAGTTTTACATCCTCGACATGTTTCCGTATCCGAGCGGCGCGGGCCTGCACGTCGGGCATCCGGAGGGGTATACCGCCACGGATATTTTGGCGCGATACAAACGCGCGCAAGGTTTTCACGTGTTGCATCCGATGGGTTGGGACGCCTTTGGCCTGCCCGCCGAGCAATACGCCATCAAAACCGGCCAACACCCGCGCAAGACCACCGAGGCGAACGTCGCCAACTTCAAGCGGCAAATAAAATCACTCGGTTTCAGTTACGACTGGTCGCGCGAACTCGCCACGACCGACCCCGACTATTTCAAGTGGACACAGTGGATTTTCCTCAAGCTTTACAATTCGTGGTTCAATCCGAAAACAAACAAGGCCGAGCCGATTGAAACGCTGAAATATCCGGCAGAACTCCAGACTGCGAACAAAAAGGTAGGGCGCGTCACTCCGTGCGCGCCGGCGTCCGCGCAAGAGCGGCGGGCAGAGGACTGCCCGCCCTACCCTGAGGAACTTGAAACCAAACGCCGCGCCTATCGCGATTCAAAACGTCTTGCCTACGTCAGCGAACAACCCGTTTGGTGGTGCGAACAACTCGGCACAGTTCTCGCCAATGAGGAAGTCGTTGACGGCAAAAGCGAAGTCGGCGGATTTCCGGTAGTCCGCAAGCCGATGCGTCAATGGATGCTCCGCATTACCGCCTACGCCGAGCGGCTTCTCGCGGACCTCGACACGATTGACTGGAGCGATTCGCTCAAGGAAATGCAGCGGAACTGGATCGGGCGAAGTGAAGGGGCGGAGGTGGACTTTGAAGTCGTGAAATCGCCTTTCCCCGGCTCCCCCTCTGAAACAATCCGCGTCTTCACCACGCGGTCGGATACTTTATTCGGCGCGACTTACATGGTTCTCGCGTCCGATCATCCTCTCATTGAAAAATGGCTCAAAGGCGTTCTCATCCCTGTCAAATGGCCCGATGGCACTACTAAAGAATGGACCGGGGGCATTGACACACCCATTAACGCGATTACCGCTTACCAACAGAAAACTGCGGTTAAGAGCGATCTCGAACGCACCGAACTGGCCAAAGAAAAGACCGGCGTGTTCACCGGCGCTTACGCCATCAATCCGGTCAATGGCAAAAAAATTCCCATCTGGATCGCCGATTACGTTCTAGCCAGCTACGGCACGGGTGCCATCATGGCCGTGCCGGCACACGACACGCGCGACTTCGAGTTCGCCACCAAATTCAATCTGCCGATTATCCAGGTCGTCCAGCCGCCCGACCCAAAAACCGACTGGCACGGGTTTGTGGATGATGGCACTTCGGTGAATTCCACCGGACCGAAAATCTCCATCACCGGTTTGCCCACACCCGAAGCTAAAAAGAAAATCACCGACTGGCTCGAAACGAAAGGCCTCGGCAAAAAGACGGTCAACTTCAAGTTGCGCGACTGGCTGTTTAGCCGTCAGCGTTACTGGGGCGAACCATTCCCGATTATCTGGAAACGCGATGCGACCGGAAATTTGTATCACGAAGCATTGCCTGAATCGGCACTGCCGGTCTTGCCACCGAAACTTGATGATTACAAACCCACGCCCGACGGCCAGCCGCCGTTGGCCCGCGCGAAAGATTGGGTGAACGAAATCAAAAATGCACGGCGCGAAACGAATACCATGCCGCAATGGGCCGGCAGTTGCTGGTATTATTTGCGTTATCTCGACGTGAAGAATGCAAATGCATTCGTTGGCAAGGAAGTCGAGTCGTATTGGATGGGAACGGTAGGGCGCGCTGTCCCTAGCGCGCCGCGGCCGGCTGAGACAGCTAGCCCTACCCCCGGTGTGGATCTATACGTCGGTGGCACGGAACACGCCGTGTTGCATCTCCTTTATGCGCGGTTCTGGCACAAGGTGTTGTTCGACCTCGGCCATGTCTCGACGCCGGAACCGTTCTGCAAGCTTGTCAATCAGGGCATGGTGCTGGGCGAAGACAACCAAAAGATGTCGAAATCGCGCGGCAATGTGATTCCCGTGGACGTACCCGTGCAGGAAGTAGGCACGGACGCGTTCCGCCTTTACGAAATGTTCATGGGCCCGCTCGAAATGGTAAAACCGTGGAGCACCAATGGCGTTGAGGGCGTTTACCGTTTTCTTGGTCGCGTGTGGCGGTTGTTCGTGGATGAAAAAAGTGAAACGGAGTTCGAGCAAGGGGAAACCACCGCAGACCCGGGCTTCGCCAAAGGCTCCGCCGAGGCGAGGACGCAGAGACGCGGAGAGTTGCTTGATTTAATAAAATTAAATCCGGCAATCAAAGATGCAGCGCCGTCCCCCGCGCAACTGAAGACGCTTCACGCCTGCATCAAGAAGGTCACCGAAGACCTCGACGGATTGCGTTTTAATACGGCCATCTCGGCGATGATGGTTTTTGTGAACGAAGCGATGACGTGGGAGACAAAACCGGTTTCCGCGATGCGCGATTTTCTCATTCTCCTTCAGCCATTCGCACCACACCTTGCAGAAGAACTTTGGGACAAACTTTTTTCCGCTTTCCGCTTTCCGCCTTCCGCTTTGGCTTATTCACCGTGGCCGAAATTTGATCCGGCGCTGCTCGTTGAGGACACGCTGGAAATTCCCGTGCAGGTCAATGGCAAGCTGCGCGACGTCATCAAGGTTCCGGCCAACGCCGACAACGCCGCACTGGAAGCCGCCGCCAAGGCATCCGAAAAAGTGAAACTATTCCTGGCTGGCAAGACGATCAAGAAAGTCATCGTCGTGCCGAAAAAACTGGTCAACATCGCGGTGGGTTAAACAGATCTCACTCCAAGCTATTCATGCATCCTGAATTGATGGCCGTCTCTTCCAATTCAATAAGATGAGCAGGGCAAGACTAACAATCACATCAGCCGCATCTTGCCAATTTTGGGATGGCCATATTTTAAACATGGACATGGCAAAACTAAGAAATCCTCCAGCAACCGCTAAAAAAAGCAAAAAACGCACCCATCGTAGTGCTAGTGAACTACCTGCAAGTAAAGCCAATCCAAGTGCGATGCCGATGCCTCCAAAAACAATGCTTCCAGCCAATATCAGCCATGCAGGCTTACCAGTAATAATACTTACACCAAACTCGCAAAGCCCTTGGACCAGCCCCTGAAAGACCATGAGCGTGAAGCCTCCGGCGGCAAATGCTCGGATATGTTGTGGTAATGCGTTCACGGCTTCAGTGCGGGATAATTGCCGCGTTGAAAAATTGGCGATAATATCGCATAGAGCGTAAACCAACACGAGCAGGAGCACAAATGCTCCGGCGATGTCAAAGGTCTGATTCTTGAAAACATCAATGTCAGTCTTCTTGTCGGAAGACAGAGCGAAGCCCGCTATAAACAACGCAACTACAATGGCAGCAAAGAATGCAAAATCCCAAACACGAAGTAGCCGCAAACGATGTGCTGCGAACAAGTCGTAAATAACCTGAAAAATCAAACCTCCAACGGGACCGAATACTACAACAGCAATGCAGGCGAAAAACCAAAAGGTAAAACTGTCATGGAAAATGCCCATTGCAGCCAAAAAAATAATGAACAAAATTGGTCCAACGAGACAACCAATCCAGAAAGGTGTCCAATGCTTCAAAGGTTTTGCCGATTCATTCATAGGTTGGCGTGTGCGTAGTTATTTCTACTTTGGCCATTGTTGGCATAATTTTATTGAATTAGACCTGCGAATTTTGTCAAGAATTACCAGGCACAATTTATTTTTCCCCACCAGCCAAAATCGTCTGGAAATGCGGTGGCGATTCTTCGCGCGCGACGATGCTGATTTCAATTCTTTTGAAGCGCGCGTTTTCGAGCCAGCGATGCAAATCGCTTTCGGCAAACCCCAGCCAGCGGTCGCCGTAAAGCTCGCGCGCTTTCTCAAAATTGTGCCTGAGCAGATCGAGAACCATGATTTGCCCGCCTCTCTTGAGGATTTTGTGCGCGCTGCAAATCGCCTTGGCGGGGTCTTCGGCATGATGCAGCGCCTGGCTTAAAATCACGAGATCAACGCTGTTCGGTTCAATCGGCGGGTTTTGCAGGTTGCCGAGACGGAATTCCAGATTTTTCAGCCCGTTCTTTTTTGCCTTTGCCACGCCGAACGCAACGATTTTTTCCGAATTATCCACGGCGATGACTTTTTTGCAGCGGCGCGCCAGCAGTTCACTTAACAAGCCTTCACCCGCGCCGAGGTCGGCGACGACAAGCGGCGGCAAAATCCGCAGCAGTAAATGCCCGAACGCCTGCCACGAGCGCCCCGGGCCATAAACGCGGTCGAAGCGTCCGGCGATTTGATTGAAAAAAACCTGCGCCTGTTCGTGGCGGCGGGCGAGGATGCGCTTGAGATTGATCCCGTCGCCCGCGTGTTCGGGTAATTCCCCCGCGCCGCGAATGGCGAGCTGGATGAATTCGCCGGTGTCGTTGCCGATGCGGGGATTTAATTTGTAAAACGTTCGTTTGCCGTCGCGCCGCGATTGCACCAGCCCCGAATCCTGCAACAGACCGAGGTGTGTCGAGATGCGCGACTGGCCGAGTCGCGTGATTTCCTGGAGCTCGTTCACGGACAGTTCGTCCCGTTCCAGCAGCGCGACGATGCGCAGCCGCGTGGGATCGGACAAGGCCCGGAGCGATTTCAGTGTCGAGGACATGTTTTTTGCACGCCAACTTTTTCTAAAAAACGGTTTGACGCGCTTCAAATTAGATATATCATCTTATCCTGATACGTCAATATGACATTTGAACCAAATTATCCATGAGCAAAAACTTTATTTTCTCCTCCGAGTCCGTCGGCGAGGGCCATCCGGACAAGGTTTGCGATACCATTTCCGATTACGTGCTGGACGCCTGCCTCACGCAGGACAAATTCAGCCGCGTCGCCTGCGAGACTTATGCCAAGAGCAACTTCGTCGTGGTCGGTGGTGAAATCACGACAAAGGCGAAGCTCGATTTCAACGCCATCGTGCGCCAGGCCATTCGCGACATCGGTTATACGCACGACGACGACGTGTTTCATGCAGACAAGGTGCTTATCATGAACGCCATCACGTCGCAGTCGCCGGACATCAAGCAGGGCGTGGACGCGCGCACTGCCGAAGGCAAGGGACACGCGGAACAAGGCGCCGGCGACCAAGGATTGATGTTCGGTTACGCCACAAACGAGACGCCGGAACTCATGCCCGCGCCCATCATGTATGCGCATAAACTTGGTTGGAAACTCACGTGCATCCGCAAGAGTGGCAAAGTAAAATGGCTGCGACCGGACGCCAAATCGCAGGTTTCCGTCCGATACGTGAACGATCAGCCTGTCGAAATCACAAACGTAGTTATTTCCACCCAGCACAGCGCGGACGTGAAGCACAAGACCATCAAGGAATTTTGCATCGAGGAAGTGATCAAGAAATCACTTCCCAAACACCTGCTGACGAAAAACACCGCCTTCCTCGTCAATCCGACCGGCCGGTTCGTCGTCGGCGGGCCGCAAGGCGATACCGGTTTGACCGGACGCAAGATCATCGTGGACAGCTACGGCGGCATGGGCCGCCACGGCGGCGGCGCGTTCAGCGGCAAAGACCCGTCGAAGGTGGACCGCAGCGCGGCTTACATGGGGCGTTATGTGGCGAAAAACATCGTCGCGGCGGGCATCGCCAGCAGCGCCGAGATTCAATTCGCCTACGCCATCGGCCATCCGGAGCCGGTCAGTGTTTGCATCAACACCTTCGGTACTGCGGTTGACGGCATTACGGACGAGCAGATTGAGAAAGCCGTGCGCGAAGTGTTCAGCTTCAAGCCCGCGAACATCATCAAACAACTCAACCTGCTCCGCCCGATTTACCGCAAGACAACCAATTACGGTCACTTCGGGAAAACCGATCCCGACATCACGTGGGAACGCACGGATAAAGTCGCAGCGCTAAAAAGAGCGCTGGGAAACTGAAAACCTTGGACTTATGCCAGCAACCAAACTTTCCACGGTACACGCGAAGAACGATTGCCACGTCGCCGATCTTAAACTTTCCGACCTCGGTCGCCGTGAGATCGAAGTGGCTGAACAGGAAATGCCCGGCCTCATGGCCGTGCGCGCCAAATACGGCCCGAAAAAGCCGCTCAAAGGCGTGCGTGTCTCCGGTTCGCTCCACATGACCATCGAGACCGCGGTGCTCATCGAGACGTTGGTTGAGTTGGGCGCTTCGGTGCGCTGGGCCAGTTGTAATATTTTCAGCACGCAAGATCAGGCTGCCGCCGCGATTGCCAAAACCGGTATTCCGGTCTTTGCCTTCAAAGGCGAGTCGCTGGAAGAGTATTGGGAATTCACACTCGCCGCGCTCACGCACCCAGGCAACAAAGGACCGGAACTGATCGTGGACGATGGCGGCGACGCCACGCTGCTCATTCACAAAGGCTACGAACTGGAGGACGGCAACAATTGGGTCAATACACCGGCCGCCTCGCGCGAAGAGCAAGTCATCAAAAATTTATTAAAGCGCGTTGCGAAAGAACGCCCCGGTTTCTGGCACGAAGTCGTGAAAGATTGGAAAGGTGTTTCCGAAGAAACGACTACCGGTGTGCATCGCCTCTACCAAATGCTTGAGCAGGGCAAGCTCCTCGTGCCCGCCATCAACGTCAATGACTCTGTCACCAAATCCAAGTTCGACAACCTCTACGGCTGCCGCGAATCGCTGGCCGACGGCCTCAAACGCGCGCTCGGTGTGATGATTGCCGGCAAGACCGCCTGCGTTTGCGGTTACGGCGACGTTGGGAAAGGTTGCGCGCACTCACTACGCGGCTTCGGTTCGCGCGTCATCGTTACCGAGATTGACCCCATCAACGCTTTGCAAGCCGCTATGGAAGGGTTTGAAGTCACGACCATCGAAGAGACGCTCGGCGAAGCCGATATTTACGTCACTTGCACCGGCAACTGCGACATCGTCACGCTCGAACACATCCTTAAGATGAAAGACCAGGCCATTGTTTGTAACATCGGCCATTTCGATAATGAAATTCAGGTGGACCGGCTCAACAACGCGTCGGGTGTCCACAAGGTCAACATCAAGCCGCAGGTGGATCGCTACGACCTGCCCGGCGACCGCAGCATTTATCTGCTCGCGGAAGGGCGACTCGTGAACCTCGGTTGTGCCGAAGGCCATCCGAGTTTCGTCATGTCGAACTCGTTCACGAACCAGATCCTTGCGCAACTCGACCTCTGGAAGAACAAAGATACCTACAAAGTCGGCGTTTATCGTCTATCCAAAAAATTGGACGAAGAAGTCGCGCGGTTGCACCTCGAAAAAATCGGCGTGAAGCTCACAAAGCTGACGAAGAAACAAGCCGACTACATTGGTGTGCCGCTTGAAGGCCCTTACAAGCCGGAACATTACCGGTATTGATGAATAATGTAGCGTGGCTTGTCTCAAGCCACTTATGCGCTGAGGACAGCACATACCATAGTTTTTATTTTAGAACGGAAAATCGCCGGTGGATTTCGGCATGGTTGCCTTTGACTCGATGGATTTTTTGGCCCACCCGTGCTCGCGCCATCCGGTCACCACAATGGCTTTGTCAGGTTTGGCCGGGCAGACGTTATCGCACGCGCCACAACCGATGCACAAGTCATCGTTCAACGATGGCAGGCGGAGATTGTTGCCATAGGGGATGGTGAACACGGCTTTCGTGGGGCAATGTTCGGAACAGGCGGCGCAGTCCGTACTGTTGGTCACCACCACGCACTGGTCGATGAATAGCTGCGCCTCGCCGATTTTCACGAGATGTTTGGCGGCAACATCGAGCACATCAATCGCGCCGTCCGGGCAAACCTCGCCGCATCGCACGCAATCGAAGTTGCAGAAGGCGACATTGAAATCCATGTGCGGCTTCATGATTCCGAACAGGCCATATTCCATGAACGCCGGTTGCAACACACTGGTCGGGCATTCGGTGATACACAAATGGCAGGCCGTGCAGCGGTCAATAAACCGTTCCACACTCGCCGATCCCGGCGGACAAATGACCGGTGAAAAATTTCCAGCGGATTTGGTTTTTCCATCACTTAATTTTTCACTCGCGAGCAAAACGCGGCTGATGCCCATTGTTCCGGCAATGCCAAGCATGGTTTTGGAAATGAACGCGCGCCGTTGCGGGTCGCGCACCGCGTCGGGTGCGGTTTGCGGAGCAGGAGTTGAAATCGGAGTTTCTCCAGCCCATGCAAAGCGGTAGCCGATGCCATGCTCTTCACAAACATCCACGCAGTTGTAACATGCCACGCAGCGCGAGAAATCAATCGAGCTGGAATGCAGATCAATGCACCGCGCTTTGCAGACTTTCATGCACGCGGCGCATTTGTGGCAGGCGCTCTTTTCAATCTGCAATCGAAATGCCGCGCGTTTTGAGAGCCAGCCCAGCAATGTGCCGACCGGGCAGAGCGTGTTGCAATAGAGTCGCCCGCCAAGGACAACCAGCACAACGAGCAGGATAAGGAGGATTATCGGTTGATAAAGCGCGCCAGCAACCGCCCAGTGCGGTTCGACGCGGAAGAGTCCATGCCAGCCGATTGTATCCGCCAAACCCACAACGGAATTGTTTGCCAGCGTGATCAGTGGCCGGAAAATGTCCGACGCGATGCGACCGAAGTTGCTGTAAGGATCGAGCAACGCCAAAGCGAAACCACCCCAACCGGCCACAGCAGCGATGATGGTTGCCCACAGAAACGTTTGTCGCAGCCACGTGTGCGGTCGCGAATAAGGGGCGGGTCTGGATTTAAGCCGTTTTGTCAGGCGATCGATTATGTCCTGCAAAATTCCCAGCGGACAAATTGCGGAACAATAAACACGTCCCACCACTAGCGTGACGATGGCGATGACGATGCAAGCCAGCGACAAACCCGCACCGGTGAGCAGTGCGACCAGCGAAGGGACGAATTGAATTTCGCCCAGCCAGTAGCCGATTTTCCACGGAATCAGTTCCCTAAAATCAACAAACGCCGCAGTGAGCGCCGCAACCACCGCCAGCGCAACTACGACCCGCAGCCATTTCAGGAGTCTGGATGACACAACTTCATGCCAGTTTGAACCGGCGAATGTCCACTTGTTCCAAATCCATCGTGCCGAGATTCATTTCGGCGGCAATGGCAATGTGGCGGACATCGGATGGCTGATGGTTGAGCAGTTTCGCGCCAGCGGCGTCAATCGCCACAATGTCGGTTGAGGCCAGCAGCGTGCGCATGACGACCAGATCGTCCGCCGACTTCCCGCGCGGCCCGTTGCGGACCATGGGCGCGTAGGCATCAAGAATGTTGAGCGTCGGCTTTTTGAATGTCAGCAAATCGGCGATGCATTGATGCAGATCTGTGCGATGGTAAAACCGCCGGTCCAAGATGATGCCCATCAAATTTTTCATGCACGCGGTCACCAAAGTACCCTCGTGATGTTTGAGCACCGGGACGTTGATAAACACATCGCTATCGAGGGCGAGGAAATGGATTTTGGCTTCGTGCAGTTTCCTTCCATTGGGAATTTCGACCTGGCGGTAAAAAGTTTCATCCTTGCCGTTGACGAGTGTCGCGCCGGTTTCCTGCGCGATTTTTTCAATACCGCTGTTTGTGTAACAGCGCTGCCATTGGTCACAGGGGTTGTCGAACATACTCACGGACTTCGCGCCTGCGGCAAAACACATTTCCACCACCCGTTTCACCAGTTCCGGGTGCGAATCCGCGCCGCGTTCCGGTGTTGAATCCCAACCGATGTTGGGCTTCACGAGAACGGTCTGCCCCTTCTTGACGAATGTTTCCATGCCGCCAAGCGCAGCCATGGCCTTGTCCAGCATCGCCGCGCGTTCGCCGTCGCGCACCGCCACGAGGATGGACTTAGCCTGGACCGGCGCGGTGGAAACACCGGCTGTTTTTACCGGCAAATCGGCGGCGAACAATTTCCCAAAGTTGGCAAGGGGCAGGCTTGCGCCAAGGGCAAACCCGGCTTTGATAAAATCACGGCGTGTTTTCATAAATGAAAAGCGTTGAAAGGGTGATCTGGCATCTCTTCTGGCAAACTAATCCCTTCGGTGCGCAGGACAAGGCGGTTGCCCGATTTTCGCCATTTTGGGTGAAGGAATGCCAAAATACGTCAAAATTGCCGGCAGATTACCATGCCACCCTGCGGTTGATACAGGGCATCGCATTGCCGGGTTCGCATTCCAGCTGTCGGCGTTTCAAGGAAAACACACTTAATGAGCCGGCACGGTCGTGATGGGAATCTCCGCGGCGGTCAGACCTTCGGACGTGGCCCGGAGCATGATTTTCCCGGACTCGCCGGCTTTCGCGCGGACAATCACAAGACAAAGGCCGTTGAAAGCGTTGCGATCGTGTGACTGGAACGATTCAAAACTCGTCGCATCGCCGTTGTCGGTCGCCACGATTTCGCCGGGCCCATCAATATCAAAATGGACACGGTTCTTGGAGCGCGGTACGAGCAGTCCCTTTTTGTCCGCGACGGTCACGGTGACGAAGGATAAATCCTGGCCGTCGGCGTTAATCGTATTGCGGTCGGCCTGCAGCTTGAGCTTGGCCGCCGGACCGGTCGTCTTCATCACGTCCGTCGCCCATTTTTTGCCGTCCTTGTAGGCAACCACCTTGAGTTCACCGGGTTGATAAACCACATCATCCCAGCGCAGACGGTATTCATATTGTTCCTTTGTCTTCAAACCCAGTGACTTGCCGTTCAGGAAAAGTTCCGCCGAGTCTCCGGAAGTATAAACATGCACCGGCGTGATCTGGCCGACGCGATCGGGCCAGTTCCAGTGCGGCAGGATGTGCGCCATCGGCAGATCAGGACGCCAACGCGCCTGGTAGATGTAGTAGCGGTCCTTCGGGAAACCGGCGAGGTCAATGATGCCGAAATAAGAACTGCGCGACGGCACCTGGATTTTGCCAAGCTTCTCCAATTCCTTTTGCATCCGGGCTTTCTCGGCCGGGTCGGTGAAATTCAGCAGGTTGCTCATGTCGCCGTTGTAAGGCGTCGGCTCGCCGAGGTAATCGAAACCGGTCCAGACGAATTCGCCGGCGACAAACGGCATTTCATCCTGGCCCCTGAACTCGGTGTCCGGAATCGTTCCCCAAGGCACCGCAGAGAGATCGTAAGAACTCATTTGGAAATCGGCTCTGCCCCCGTTCTGGTTGGTGTCAACCGGGAAGAAATACTCGCCGCGTGAACTGATGCCCGACGCCGTCTCACTGCCATAAATTGGTAGGCCGGGATTGGTCTCGTGCGCCCGGCCGTAATCCATCGGCTTGTAGTTGTAGCCAAAGACATCCAGGTTTTTCTGGAATCCGTTGAACGCAGCACGGACGTCGCTACAGGCCGCCGTCGTCGGGCGCGTCGGATCTTCCTCATGGGCGATGCGGGTCAGCTCCGCGGAAATCACCAGTCCTGCAGGCGAGCTTTGTTCGACAACTTCATTGCCGATGCTCCAGAGGATGATGCAAGGATGATTGTGGTCGCGGCGAAGTTCCGCGCGCCAGTCCTTCTCGTGCCAGTCGTCCCACAGCCGGTGATAATCGTTCCCCGACTTGCCGCCTTTCCAACAGTCAAATGATTCGTCCATCACGAGCATTCCCAGGCGGTCGCACAAATCAAGCAGTTCCGGCGCGGGCGGATTGTGGCTGGTGCGGATGGCGTTACAGCCCATTGCCTTGAGGATTTGAACCTGCCGCTCCAGTGCGCGAATGTTGATCGCCGCGCCGAGTGCGCCGAGATCGTGATGGTCGCAAACGCCGTTCAACGGCACGCGCTTGCCATTCAGGAGAAACCCATTGTTCGCCGTGAACTGAATGGTGCGGATGCCGAAGGGCGTTTCGTAGTTGTCCACCACTCTGCCATTTTGTTCGATGGAAGTAACGACAACATAGCGCTGCGGTTTTTCGATGCTCCATAATTTTGGATTGGGAAGGACGATCTGGCTTTCGGTGGATTGGAACTGGTGCGCGGCAATTTTGATACCATCGGCGGCCAATGACGCAACGGGTGCTCCTTTGAGGCCGTCTGTGCCAAGTTCAAAAATTTCATTTTTTACGGTCACGACGGAATCGGAATCCGTTTCATTGTCCACATTGACCTGGATTTTCACCGTTGCCGCCGACGCGCTGATTTCCGGCGTGGTGACGTAAGTTCCCCAATGCGCGACGTGCACCGGCCCGGTTTTGACGAGCCAGACGTTCCGGTAGATGCCGCCGCCTGGATACCAGCGCGACGAGTCCCGTGGATTGTCTAGGCGGATGGCAATGACATTGTCCGCGCCAAACTTGACATAAGGCGTCAAATCCACGCGCCAGGAAGCGTAACCGTATGGCCAGCCGCCAACAAACTGGCCGTTGAGCCAGACTTTTGCGTGCGACATCGCGCCGTCCACATCCAAATAAATTCTTTTGCCCTGGTCAGACGCCGGAACCTCCAGGTGGTTGCGATACCAACCGATGCCCCACCACGGAAGTTTGCCGGTTTCGCCGGGATACTCCTGCTTGAACGGCCCTTCGATGCCCCAGTCGTGCGGCAGATTCAGCTTGCGCCAGTTGGAGTCGTTGAATTCCACCATGCTCTCCGGAGAAACCTCCACGCTTTCCTTCGGCGCAACAGGCTGGAGCGCCTCCGGCACATCGCCACCGGGCTGGAGCTGTTTGCCTGCCGGATCGAGCACGCGCAGTTCGTAAATACTCGCCCATTTACCTTCAGGCACGCCTGTGACTGTTACGCGCACAAACCGGCCTGCGCCGCCAAGTGCCGCTTTGTCGAGGTTTGACACGTCGTGATTCTGCGTGCGGTCCACCACGGTCTCCCAAGACTTACCGTCGCCGGAAACATCAATCTTGTATTGATACGCGAGCGTGTTTTCCCACTCGATTTCCACCGAGCCGAGTTGTTTGATTTTGCCGAAATCCACCGCGATCCACTGGTTCGTGCTTCCGTCGGCGGCGCACCACCGTGTGTTGGAATCGCCGTCAATCGCCTTATCCGCAGTGTTGTCTTTGCTGGTTTCCTCCGACGAAGCGGTGACGGCTTTGGCAAGTCGGCCCGACTTTGGCAAAAGTGAGCCGTTGTTAGTGAGGTCGAACCGGGCAAACCGCCAGCCGGCGTTGAAGGAAACGCGCTCGCGCGGCAGAGTTGAATTGTCAGCCAGACTGACGGAGGCGATTGAAAGAATGAAGACAACCAGTCCTTGGCGGAAAAAAAGTGATTTCATGGCCGGGAACAGTAACGAACGAAATCAAACAGGGCAATTTGAATTTGATAAGGGCAATCCGCGTCATCTCGTCTTCGCATTGCTTCGACGCGGCAAGCTGCGTAATCTGCGGACAGCTTTTCATGAAAATCCTTGTCATCGGTTCGGGTGGACGCGAACACGCGCTGGTCTGGAAACTGGCGCAGTCGCCGCATGTCACGCAAATGTGGTGTGCACCGGGCAACGCCGGCATTGGGCTGGAGCAACTCGCGAAAAACGGCTCGCCCGTCGAATGCTTGAACATCGGCACGGAGGATTTGCCAAAGCTGCTAGCGTTTGCACAGGAAACAAAGGCCGAACTCACGGTCGTCGGCCCGGACAATCCGCTGGCGCTTGGTATCGTGGATTTGTTCCAGAAAAACGGCCAGCGCATCTGGGGGCCGAACCAGAAAGCCGCACAGTTCGAATCCTCGAAGGTTTTCTCGCAGAAGTTCATGGAAAAATATGGCATTCCGGCTGCGCGCGCCGGAACGTTTTCAAAGGCAGAGCCTGCAATGGCATTTGCCGCGGTTCTGAGCGGCAAATGCGCCGTGAAAGCCGACGGCCTTGCGTTGGGCAAAGGCGTTTTGATTTGCACGAACGTTGCCGAGGCGAACAAGGCGATCGATGAGATTCTTGTCAACAAAGCCTTTGGCGCCGCAGGCGCAAAAATCGTGATTCAGGAATTTCTCGAAGGCGTGGAAATTTCGCTGCATGCGCTTTGCGACGGGAAAACAGCAAAGCTCTTTCCGACCTCGCAAGACCACAAACGCGCGCTCGATGGCGACGCCGGTCTCAACACCGGCGGCATGGGCACGTATTCGCCGACGCCATTTTTGACCGAAACGCAGCTTGCCAAGGCCGAGCGCAAAATTCTCGAGCCGTTCATGCGCGGTTGTGCGGCGGAAGGAATTGATTTTCGGGGCATTTTGTATCCCGGCCTGATGCTGACGAAAAATGGTCCGAAGGTTCTGGAATTCAATGCGCGCTTCGGCGACCCAGAAACGCAGGTTTATCTGACGCGGCTGGAAAATGATTTGGTTGAATTGCTCGATGCGAGCGTGAGCGGCGCGCTCGACAAAATCGAACTGAAATGGAGTCCGACAGCTTCCGTCTGCGTCGTCATGGCCAGCGGCGGTTATCCCGGCAGTTATGCGAAAGGTAAAGTGATTTGCGGCCTGGATGAGGCGGCAACATTGTCGAACACGAAGGTTTTTCACGCCGGCACGGCGAGGTTTGGTGACCAAATCGTCACGAACGGCGGTCGCGTGCTGGGCGTGACCGTGTGGGCAAAGGACTTGAAGGCGGCGCAAGCGACGGCCTACGCCGCTGTTTCCAAAATCCATTTTGATGGCGCGCATTTCCGTCGCGACATTGCGGCGAAGGCAATGTGTTGATCCGCAAAATTCCTCGCCGCTTTACTTTTGCAAGTTTACTCCGCATTTTAAGCGCAGCATGACACGACGTTTATTGAGTCTTTTCGCCCTGGCTTTGACCGGTTGGCTGGCAACGCCCTGCGTCTGGGGCGCAGACACCACGAACCCGGCGCCGGATTTCAAGGAAGTCTATGATTTGCTCCGCACGAATCTTGCAGGCGCAACGGACGATAATTTAAACCGCGCGGCGATCGAAGGCCTGCTGTCCCGGTTCCCTGGCAAAGTTTCATTGGTCGGTGGCGCGACGGACGGATCGGCAATCCCGCAAGGCGGGGCAGGATTTGGCAAATCAGCGGTCCTGGAAAATGACGTGGTGTATCTGCGCGTGGGCCGAGTCGCGGGAAACCTTGCGGCCGAATTGAGCGCGGCGTATCGCGCGTTGGCAGCCTCCAATAAAGTTGTTGGCGTGGTTTTGGATTTGCGATTTGCCGATGGCGATGACTATGCGGCGGCGTCAGAAACAGCGAAATTGTTCACGCCCGAAAAAAATTCCAACCCGATTGGGGGACCGCTGGTTGTTTTGGTTAATGGCGGGACGCACGGCTCGGCGGAAACGTTGGCGGCAGGACTGCAGAAATCTGGAGCGGCTTTAATCATCGGCAGCACGGCGGCTGGAGAGGTAAAAATGTTTCAGGAATTTCCACTGAAAAATGGCGAACGGCTGCGCATCGCAACGACGCCGGTCAAGTCAGGCAATGGCCCGGCGATTCCATCCGGCGGTTTGCAGCCCGACGTTGCCGTGACCGTGAGCGCGGATGACGAACGCGCGTTTTGGGAAAATCCCTACGCGTCACCGGTGCAGAACAACAGCCCCGGGGTTGTAACCAACAAATTGCTGCCGTTTGTGGACCGCATCAGCGAGGCAGATTTGGTGCTGCAGAAGCAGAACGACGGGAACCACACCGGGGTGTTTCATATGCGGGATATGGATTTGCCCGTGACCAGACCAATCAGCAGGCCAGGCGGTGACAATGCCGGCGATGAAAATTCCGCGCCGTCGCTTACCTCCGGGCCGCAAAAGCCGGTGATCAGTGATCCAGTTCTGGCGCGCGCAGTGGATTTGATCAAAGGCCTTGCGATCGTCCGCGAATCACGTTTTTGATTTCGCGGTTGACGATTGGCGATTCAGAATTCACCCTGATTTTTTGCGCGGCATGGCATGAAAACCATTTTGTTCATCTGCACCGGCAACGTCTGCCGCAGTCCGATGGCTGAAGCGCTGTTTCGGCGGGAAACACACGGACGCGGGAAATTCCGTGTGTTTTCGGCGGGACTTGGCGCGGTGGACGGTCAGCCGCCGACGGCGCATTCCATCACGGCAATGCGCGAGCTGGGCATTGATATTTCAGCACAACGCAGTCGGGCGCTCACGGTCGGGTTGGTTCGGGAAGCGGACTACATTTTTGGCATGACTCACAATCACGTGGATACGATTGCGCTTTTGTATCCGGAGGCGGTGGAAAAAACTTTTTTGTTGCACGAATTTGACGAAACACTCCAGCCCTTTGAAAAAGACATCAGCGATCCGATCGGCGGCTCCTACGAAGTGTACGTGAGTTGCCGCAAGCAAATAGAACAAGGCATCGCATCACTTTTGAAATTTATGGAACAACACGAAATTTTGACCGGCACAACAACGAAAACAACGCCGGCGGTGGTGTTTGCGCTGGGCGCGGACCACGGTGGCTACGAATTGAAGGAAGCGCTCAAGCAGCACCTGCAGCAGCGCGGCTTGAGCGTCACGGATTTTGGCGCAAAAACGAAGTCGCAGGGTGATGATTATCCTGATTTCGCGTTGCCAGTGGCACAAGCCGTCGTCGCAGGTCAGGCGGAACTGGGCCTGCTGATCTGCACGAGCGGCATCGGCATGAGCATCGCCGCCAACAAGGTGCCCGGAGTGCGCGCCGCGCTCGTCGCCGATGTGCAGACCGCGGCCTTGGTGCGCCAGCACAACAACGTCAATGTGCTCTGCCTCGCCGGCAAAACTACGTCGGCGGAGACGGGCAGGAAAATCATCGACGCCTTCCTCAACGCGAAATTCGAGGGCGGACGCCACGCGCGCCGCGTGGACAAGCTCGAACTGCGCCTGACTTCCCCGCAATTGCGTTTGCGCAACGTGGATTCCGCCGTGGCTGATGCCATCGAACACGAGCGGGTGCGCCAGCAGGAAAACATCGAATTGATCGCCAGTGAAAATTTTGTCAGCCCGGCGGTGCTGGAAGCGCAAGGCTCCGTGCTCACGAACAAATATGCCGAGGGCTATCCGAAAAAGCGCTGGTATGGCGGCTGCGAAAATGTGGATGTGGTCGAGCAACTGGCCATTGATCGCGCAAAAAAATTGTTTGGCGCGGAACACGCCAACGTCCAGCCTCACTCCGGCAGCCAGGCGAACATGGCGGTTTACTTTGCCATGCTGAAACCCGGCGACAAGATGCTCACGATGGATTTGAGCCACGGCGGGCATTTGACGCACGGCAACAAGGCCAATTTCTCAGGCAAATTTTTTGAAATCGTCCATTACGGCGTGCGCAAGGACGACGAACGGATTGATTACGACCAGCTCGCCGCCCTGGCGCGCGAACACAAACCGAAGATGATCACCGTCGGCGCCAGCGCCTATCCGCGCATTATTGACTTCAAGCGCATGGGCGAAATCGCCCGCGAAGTCGGCGCGTATCTGCTGGCGGACATTGCGCACATTGCTGGACTCGTAGCGGTGGATTTGCATCCGAGTCCGATTCCGCACGCGGATTTTGTGACGACGACGACGCACAAGACGTTGCGCGGACCGCGCGGCGGATTGATTTTGTGCCGCGAGAAAAACGCGAAGGAAATTGACTCGACCGTTTTCCCCGGCATCCAGGGCGGGCCGCTGGAACACGTCATCGCCGCCAAGGCCGTCTGTTTCCAGGAAGCATTGCAGCTGTCATTTAAAAAATATCAGCAGCAAATCATCAAGAACGCCGTGGCGCTCGCCGACGGTATGAAACGCAACGGCTACCGGCTCGTCAGCGGCGGCACGGACAATCATTTGATGCTCGTAGACGTGGGTGTGAAGAATTTGACCGGCAAGGAATGTCAGATTGTGCTCGATGAAGCCGGCATCACGGTCAACAAAAACACGATTCCGTTCGAAACCCGCTCGCCTTTCCAGGCCAGCGGCATCCGGCTCGGCACACCGGCGGTGACCACGCGCGGGATGAAGGAAGCGGAGATGGCGGCCATTGCCGACATGATTTCCGAGGTGCTGCTGGACATCAAAAACGTCGAGGCGGCGCACAAAGTCCGTGAACGCGTTCGGGAATTGACCTCTAAATTCCCGCTACCGTATTAAAAGCGGTGGAAAAGCGGAGGAGGGCCGCCGCAATCCAGGACGCTGGCGCGGATTTCGGTGGCTCAATGGCGCGAAGCGTTTTGGAGTGCGCCAGTCCTCTGGCGCTTTGAAGAAAGCGAAAATCGCACAAGAAAAATCTGATTTGGCGGCTTGACATGGCGGTCAAGGTGCGGCAGCGTATGCGTGAGTTGACTGCGAAGTTTCCCTTGCCGTATTGAGGTCGTACTGCCTCGAACGCTCGGTTGACATAAATCCATTTTGAATTTTTCCGGTTGCAGACCGTTCAATGCGTGACGATCTTGCGAATCCGGCAATTGAAATCCCGGTCAATCCAACCAGTTTAATCTATGCCAAGAGTTTCAACGAGAAAGCCCAAAACGAACCCGGCGGCGGAAACCCCGGCGGAAACTCCCGCCGCGGAATCGCCCGAATTGACCCATGGCGCAATCGAAGCGCCCGCTGTGGTTGAACCGTCCGGTTCCGCCGCCTTGCAGCCACCGTCCACGCCGGTCGAACTGGCCGAAGAGCCAAAAGTGGAGGAATCAAAGATTGAAGAGTACCGCGGCCCGCGGCGCGACCGCATCGCCGTATCGCTGAACATCGCTAAATTGCAGGCGATGCAGATGAGCGAGTTGAACCAAATGGCGCGCGAACTCGGCGTCGAGAATTTCGGCACGATGCGCAAGCATGAGGTCATCTTTCACATCCTCCAGAAAAATGCCGAGCGCGCGGGTGTGTTGTTTTCAGAAGGCGTGCTCGAAATCCTGCCCGAGGGCTTCGGGTTTTTGCGTTCGCAAAGTTTCAACTACCTCCCGTGCCCAGAGGATATCTACATTTCACCATCGCAAATCCGCCGTTTCGATTTGCAGACCGGCAATTTGATTGCCGGGCAGATCCGACCGCCGAAGGAAAAGGAAAAATTCTTCGCGCTGCTCAAAGTCGAGGGCGTGGACGGCGAAGACCCGGACAAGGCGAAGGAAAAAACCCACTTCGACAATCTCACGCCGCTGTTTCCGAACAAGCGGTTCATCCTGGAAACCACCGCGGACGAGTTGAGCACGCGCGTGCTTGATCTCGTGTGCCCCATCGGCAAGGGCACGCGCGGTTTGATCGTCGCGCCGCCGCGCACGGGCAAAACCGTGCTCATGCAAAAAATCGCCAACGCAATTCTTAAAAATAATCCGGAGACGTATCTGTTCATCCTGCTGATTGACGAGCGGCCGGAGGAAGTCACCGACATGGAACGCTCCTGCAAAGGCGCGGAAGTCATCAGTTCGACGTTCGACGAGCCGCCGGAACGCCACGTGCAGGTCGCCGAGATGGTCATCGAAAAGGCCCGCCGCATGATTGAGCACCGGCGCGACGTGGTGATTTTGCTCGACTCCATCACCCGCCTGGCCCGCGCCTACAACACCATCCAGCCGCACTCCGGCAAAATCCTGTCCGGCGGCGTGGACGCGAACGCGCTGCACAAACCGAAGCGTTTCTTCGGCGCGGCGCGCAACATCGAAGAGGGCGGCTCGCTGACGATCATCGCCACCGCGCTGGTGGACACCGGCAGCCGCATGGATGAAGTCATTTTTGAAGAGTTCAAAGGCACGGGCAATATGGAGGTGAATCTGGACCGCGCGCTGGTGGACCGTCGCATTTTCCCTTCCATCAACATCGAACACTCCGGCACGCGCAAAGAGGAATTGCTTTACCACCCCGATGAACTTGGCAAGATTGTTCTGCTGCGCCGCGCACTCACCGGTGTGCCGCCCGTCGAGGCGATGGACCTGCTTTTGGGCAAACTCAAGAAAAACAAGACCAACATCGAATTCCTCCTGAGCATGACCGTGAGTTGATGGCCTTTGCTATTGCGGGGGCGAATTTATCAAACTGAATCGCAGGCTCAATCGGCGGCCATATCCCGCCAGCAACCAGCCTGACAATAAAATAAGGAGGAAGTTCTCCAATAGTTTGCGGCAAATGAACTCCTCGCCGGTGCCGCAACCGCAATCGAATTTTACAGCGCAGAACGGTATGGCCTGTGCCGCTTGAAGAAGCAAGGCTTGGTGCAAAACGAGAAGGGTGAATGGCACCAGCATGAGCAGAAGCGTCAAAGCCGTTCCGCGCACAGCAACGCCAGTCAGCAGCAGCAGCCCGCAAAATACTTCAAACCAGGGCAGCCCTGCGGCAATGGA
>Ga0182027_10001597_pt1 | contig 37700 bp, 32 predicted proteins | sample 712E1DmetaG_FD_121300 | JGI IMG/M metagenome (GOLD analysis project Ga0182027, IMG submission 121300) | Permafrost microbial communities from Stordalen Mire, Sweden - 712E1D metaG (Illumina Assembly) | ecosystem: Environmental > Terrestrial > Soil > Wetlands > Permafrost | place: Sweden...
TCAGGCTGAAACTCCTTGCACAGATCGTTGAGTTCACTCTCGATTTCCCCACCCACAAGCGTGACATTGAATTCAATGTCATTCCTGTTGCTCTTCCGTACCTTTTCCTCAAGTTGGGCCTGTAAGATTCCCATCTTCTTTTCCGACTGGTGAAAAACCTCCTTCAGCAATTCTTCATTGTACATGGTGCTCATATCGATGGCATCAGGGAAAGAACTGTCGGCGATGATGAATTGGTCGGAATAAGTATGAAAAAGGCGTATTACTGCGCCTCCTTTACCGGCTATTTCCAGGGCATAAGAGCATGCAATGTCAGTATTCCCGGAGAAATCAACAGGGATAAGGATCTTCTTCATAGAATAATAATTATTATTGTGTCAGGAATTTCCGCGCTTGGAGAACAAAGATAGTAAATTAAGCAAACGAATGCAATTCTCTTTATTGGAATGCCACTTCATCAATTTCTTCCTGCGAAGATAAATTTGTTCCTCGTTGAAAGTCTGATGCATCAGTTCCGTAACTTTTTGCCGGAGTTCCTGTGCATTCGTTCCGAACTCACAGAGTTCACCTAGTTCCGTACCGGAAACCATTCCGGGATTCACTAAGCAGAATCTTCCGTTAAACAGAGCATTAAGCAGCTTTAATTTTAACCCGGTTTGCTGGAAAGTGACCAGAATATTGACTTGTGCAGTCCTGATGAGTTCACTCATTTCTTCATCCGATGGATTGGGTACCAGGGTCACATTCGGGGTCTGGGTTACAAGTTTTTCCAACGATCTTGGCGGATTCATACCGGCAAGGATAAAACGGGTACCCGTTTCCCTGAAAACCTCTTTTACAAGGTACTCCGCAGCTTTTTCGTTCTCCGCTACACTCAGGTTTCCCTGGTAGAGGGCAAAATCTCCCGTTCCCGGCAGGCTCTTTATTTCATCATCCTTATGAAAGCTGGGAAGATATTCAACCGGGATCCTGGGAAATTTTCGGAAGAGATATTCGTTGTCTTCGATCGAAACGGTCAGCATCATGGAAGCATGGGATAGGATCCCCTGGAAAGCCCGCAATTTCAGGCTGGAAAAAAAATAATAGAGTTTCTTCCCGAGGTTTGTTTCGGCTTTCGATAAATGATAATAGTAGAGGTGTTCGATGTTGCTTTCCCGGTAGATCTTTATCCTGTTCTTTAATAAAGGATGAGATAAATAATAACAGCTGTGAAGTCCTTCGAAAAGGATGGGAAACTCATCTTTCTGAAGTATCTCAAGTAATTTGTCGGATCTGCGGCTAAATACAATATAGGGTTTCCAGGATAGTGCTGACCTCAATCCGGTTTTCCGGGGATAGTAATGCACCTCCAGACAGTATTTTTCAAGTTCGGGGGAAGGATTACGATCGTAAGAAAAACAATGCAGATGTACTTTTACCCCGGCTGAATGCAACGCCCTGATCTTGAAGAAAACATCGATGGCTCCACCGTAATTCGGTGGGAAAGGAATGGTGAACGAGACAATATGAAGATGCACTTCAGACATAAGGACGATAGATGTTCATTAATTCCTGCTCCTCATTTTCCCAGCAAAGGTCGGAGGCTGCTTTTTGCAGGTTTTCACGAAATATAGATAATTTTTCATCCTGGCAAAGCAGACTGTCAAATTTAGTTGCAAGATCCTGCGGATCATGATTTTCGATCATCTCCCCGATCCCATATTTTTCAACAATGACTTTCATTTCGGGTAAAGGAGAGACTAAAACCGGAACCCGGGCCTGGATATAATCGAGAAATTTATTGGGCAGACAAAAGTGATAATTCAGGCTGACATCTTTTTCGATAGATAAGCCAATATCCGCCATCAGCGTATATTCATAAAGATCTTCAAAAGCGACCGGGCCGGTAAAAATGACTTTTTCACTGACTCCTTCCTTCATGGCAAGACTTTTCAGTTGATCCATGACATCACCGGTACCGATAATGACCAGGAAAGCTTTTTCCCTGACATACTTCATCGCCAGGATCGCTTCTTCAAGGCCACGGTCGACATTAACAGCACCCTGGTAAAGGATAATCCTGTAGTCTTCGGGAATACCAAGATCCGACCTGTTTTTGGCAGGAATTTTCTCCTTCCTTACCGGGACATTCCTGATCACCCTGACATCATTCCCGTATTCTTCCCGGTAGATTGCAGCAATGGAAGCATTGACTGCATAAACGGAAAGAAGTTTTGGGAAGATGTGATCCTCAATTCTTTTCCATGCCCGAGTGGTAACAGGTCTTCCATTTAGCTCCGGAACGCCGCGAAAATATTCATGACAATCATGCACCAGGGGTAACCGCCGGAACTTTGAAGCAAGGTAATTTGCAAGCAGGGTATCGAGATCGTTGGAGACCAGAAGTCCGGCTTTGGAAAAAAGAAGGAAGAAAAAAAGACGAATGTTGTATTCTGCATAGAAACAGGGACCTTTGCTGAAAAGAAGCCGCATCCGTTTCATCCGGTACTGCCGCGGTTTAAGCGGAAGGCTTTGTCTTAGCCTCCTTCCGACGAGCAACACATCGAATTCCATTTTTACCAATGTATTGCAAACCCGGTCCACACGCTGATCGGTGGCAAGATCGTTGGTGACGGATATAATTACATGTTTCAATGGGCTTTGAACTTATCAGCAAATGTAACTAAAATAAATTCCTTGGAAAGGAAAAAGGCATTCATACAACTGTCTCTCGCAGATTAGCGCTGCGAACACTTCTTCCCCATCAACCTCATAATTTAAATTTTATCCATCATAATTCCTGTAGTAATTCCATTTCACTTAATTTTGACCAGAATTCAATTGATCATGAAATACCTGGAAGATATTTCCCTTAAACATTACAACACATTCAGCATTGATGTCCGGGCCCGTTTTTTTGCTGAAGCCCAGACAGAGGAGGATGTTATTGATCTGGCAGGGAACCTGCAGGATATTCATTTTCCCCTGTTGATCCTGGGAGGTGGAAGCAACACTCTTTTTACTAAAGATTTTCCCGGAACCGTGATAAAAATTTCCATGAAGGGGATTCATGTTATAAAAGAAGATGAAGATGCGGTATGGGTAAAAGCCGGCGCCGGTGAAAACTGGGATGACCTTGTGGAGTTTTGCGTGAACAACGGCTGGGGCGGACTTGAGAACCTGTCAGCCATTCCGGGGAATGCTGGTACCAGCCCGGTTCAGAACATCGGCGCTTACGGTGTGGAGATGAAAGATACCTTCTTTGAACTCGAAACCTTCGACCTGGAATCCAAAGTAAAAAAGATTTTTTCAAAAGAAGAATGTGGATTCGGCTATCGCGAGAGTATTTTCAAATTGAAATACAAAGGCCGTTTTATTATTCTCAATGTGACCTTTCGTGTATTGAAAAAACCGGTTCTGCACCTCGAATATGGAAACATAAGGGAAGAACTAACCCTCATGAAAGCAGATCATCCCGGGATTGCTGATGTCCGTGAAGCCATTTGCCGTATCCGGTCGCGGAAACTTCCTGATCCGGCGGTGATTGGTAATGCGGGTAGTTTTTTCAAGAACCCTGTCATTCTTCCTCAACAATTTGAAAACCTGAAACGATCATTCCCCGGCATTGTTTCTTTTCAGCAAGATGGAAAGATTAAGCTGGCTGCCGCCTGGATGATTGAGCAGTGTGGCTGGAAAGGAAAACGGGTAGGAAATGCCGGTGTACATTCAACACAACCCCTGGTTTTGGTGAATTCCGGAAATGCCACAGGATCTGAGATTATGAATTTACGTGATGAGATCAGGATATCTGTTTATGAAAAGTTCGGGGTAAGGCTGGAAACAGAAGTCAATATAGTTTAAAGTTATAAAGTTCAAAAAGTTTATAAAGTCAATGAGTCAGAAACGACAAACATAGCAATAAATTTTCGCCATTTCGCTATATCGCTATTTCGCTATTTATTTATACTCGCCAGCTCATCAGCTAATCAATCCTCCAACGAGTTCCTTAACGCTACCCACCTTATGCAGCCTGCAATAAGCTTCGATTCCGTCAACAATTTTCACCGTGACACCGGGATCGATAAAATTGGCAGTTCCGACCTGCACGGCGGACGCGCCTGCAAGCAAAAACTCAATAGCATCGGTTGCGTTCATGATCCCGCCCATTCCGATGACCGGAACTTTCACGGCTTTAGAAACCTGCCATACCATGCGCAAGGCAACCGGCTTGATGGCCGGGCCGGACAAGCCACCCGTCACCGTTGAAAGCACAGGCCTGCGTTTATCTGCGTCGATGGCCATTCCTAGCAGCGTATTTATAAGGGATATGATATCGGCTCCTCCGTCAACTATCGCCTTGGCCATATCCTGGATGGAGGTCACGTTGGGGGAGAGTTTGACGATGAGGTCTTTTTTATAAACTTTACGAACGGCGGCAGTCACTTCCGTGGCGGTTGAGGGCAGGGTTCCAAAGGCCATACCGCCCTGCCTGACATTCGGACAGGAGATATTCATCTCAATGGCCGGGATCTTCTCCAGTTCGTTGATCTTCTCGGCAACGGCAATATATTCTTCAAGGGTAGACCCGGATACATTGACGATGACATTCGTGTTGAAGTCCTTTATTACAGGATAGATCTCCTTCACAAAATAGTCGACTCCCTTATTCTGAAGTCCAACCGAATTCAGCATACCGGAAGGGGTTTCAACCATCCGAGGATAATCATTGCCATCCCGGTTGGCCCCGGTAACTGCTTTCACCACAATCCCCCCGAGACGACCCAGGTCCAGAAAATCCCTGTACTCTTCTCCATACCCGAAGGTCCCCGAAGCAGTCATGACCGGGTTCTTCAGGTTCAGATGAGCGATTTTAATCGAGAGATCTATCATACCTGGTGAATTGGTGAACTGGTGAGGTAAATTTTATGCTTAGTTGCTTAAAGGGTTAGTTGATTATTACTCTGTAACTTTGTGACTTTCAATTATCAATCATCAATTATCAATTACCATCCAAGTTCTTTTGTACTAAACACAGGTCCTTCCACGCAAACCCGCTGGTTTCCATGATTTGTCGGAGTGATGCAGCAAAGGCAAACGCCGAATCCGCAGGCCATGGTATTTTCCAGCGAAACTTCACAGTCGATACCTTTCTTCGAGGCTATATGGGCGACGGCTTTCATCATCCGGTCGGGACCACAGCAGTAAATCCGGTCGAAAGTCCGGTCTGATTTGAAAACCGTATGACCGGTAACCATTCCCATTTCCCCTTCCGATCCGTTTTCCGTGGTAACAAGAACTTCTCCGCATTGCTGGTAAACATCTTTCTCGAAGATATCTTCTTTTCTTTTCCAACCCGTCAGTATCGTCACATTCACATCCCGTTCTTTTAACCACCTGGCAAGAAAAAGAAGGGGAGCTACTCCGCAACCTCCTCCGACGAGTAATACATTCTTCCCGGCAGGCAGAGTAAAAGAATTCCCGAGGGGATACATCACATTCAATTTATCTCCTTCCCTGAGAAGTGAAAGATGCCGTGTCCCTTCACCTTTGATCTGGATCAGCAAGAGAATAGTGTTTTTCACGGGATCAAAACCATGGATCGAAAAAGGCCTTCTCAGGAAAGTAGAGGGGGAATCTTTCACAAGAACCTGAACAAACTGTCCCGGTAGGAATTGAGGAAGCAATTCGGGAGTCTGCAGTTCCAGGATAAAATGGCGTTTGTTCAGATGTTCATTCTTCAGGACAACCAGGTCATGAAGAATTTTTTTACAATTCATTCGCAGATTCTTGTTATTTCGTTAAGCGGGTCTGGATTTCGTTGATCACCTCCTTGTATTTTCGGAGAATACGGTCCCATTCCTTGAAGAGTTCATCACTTTTCACACTGGTCTGTGGTTGTCCCGATTCTTCGCTGATCAGCTTAACCTTATAAGCAAGAGGATCGCTGGATCCCAGTTTTACGATTACCCGTGTACGGATCGTGTTTTGCAGAAAGGTCTGCACAACCCAGGCAGTACGGAGGTATCCGGTTTCCCTGTCGGTTACTTCGATGACATCAAAGTAGGAGGTAATGATCTGGCTGATCAGTTTCCAGGCTTCTCCTTCGGGTTTATTTGTTTTTAGTTCAATATCGATGTTAGCCATGTCCGTTGCTTCAGTGGCATCAAAGGCATCATCCTTCCTCATTTCCACATAATAAGTCTTTGGAGGAGGCGCATAGTTTGCCTTATAACAGAAAGTGATAAACTCGGTAAGATACCCCACCTTTTCAATCTTGATGTTGACACAGGTGTTGGAAAGTACGACCACATCCAGCTGCCCGGTTCCCATTAACTTTCCATCGAGGAAGATCTTGGCATCCGGCTCGGAAACCCCCAGTTTCACGATCTTCTTTAAGGCAAATGCTTCTGAACCAATCAAAGCCAGAACGAGGAATAATAGAAACCCTTTTGTTAATGTTTTCATGGTTTTCGTTTTTTAACGGTTTATAATGGATCCTACTTTGTTTTCTTTTTTACAGGGGTTTCTTTCTTTATCCCAATGGCTTCTTCGCCTTCAGATTTCTGCTCTGAGGGTTTCTTTTTCTTTGCTGCTGGTTTAACTGCCGGGACCTCTGCAGCAACTTCTTCTTTCTTTTCTTCCTCCTTTTCTTCTTTCTTTTCTTCCTCCTTTTCTTCTGATTTTTCCTCGTCGGCTTTTTCCTCTTCCTTTTCCGTAAAATCCAGGAGTTGATGTTCCAGGAGAAGGTTGTACCAACCGATGATCTTCCGGATATCGGAGATATAGACTCTTTCGGAATCATAATCCGGGACAACTTCCAGGAAAAATGCCTGGAGCAGCTTGTTATCGGATTTTGCGTCCAGGGCAGGTTTCCCTTCCAGTTTATCGTAAATAGCCTTCAGAATTTCTTTAAGAGGTTTCTCCTCTGTGGCAGTGAAGACAGCAATCTCTTCCAATGAACTGATCTTCTCGTGAGCGAAAGCAGGAAAGCGTTTTTTATCCAGAAGGGATTCCACCAGTACCGCATTCTTCAGCTGCGAAACAACCTGGAATAACCCACTTTTTCCTGAGATCGATAAAATCTTAGTTAAATCCATAAAAACATCATTTTTATACAAAAATAAGAAAACGTTGCAGAAAACAGTTGTTTGTGGTTGAAAAAAATGTCACGCGTCACGCAGTCTTTGCTATTTCGCTATCTCGCTATTTTGTAATTCCTGTACTCTCCGGGTAAAATCCCTGTTCTCTTTTCCAGCCAGTTGAGCAATTTGGATAGAGGCGGAAACTTCTTCTGTGTAGGATCGAAATCGAATTTCCAGTTCTTCCCGCTGATCCGGTTTTGCATTGTTGACGGATGCTTTCCATGGAATAGGGCAAGAGAGTCGATCCCTGAATAATCAAAAGATTCCAGTTTGGCTTTGTTCTTCTCCATCCATTCTTCATCGTGCCAGAGTGTATGGAAGTATTGCAGTTTCGACCGGATGAATTCAGGAGGTTTCACCCATCCATAGTGATACATGGTAGCTCCCGTAAGTTTGACCCGAAGTTTTTGTCCGTCCTTCCGGAATCCCTGGGCATCTTTATACGACCTGATCTTCTTGTCATTCCTGATGATCCTCACTTCTTTCCGGTACCACTTCCTGGAATCTGCAATGAAATCATAAGAACCATAAAAATGAAGATAATCCACGACAAATCCTTCCACTTCCTGATCCGATTCCCACTTTAGCATGGCATCCCTGAGTTTCACAAATCCATCATCATGCAATACCTCATCAGCCTGGATATAGATGGCCCAGGTACTTTCGGGTGAAATGGCATCAAATGCTTTGTTGGTCTCAACGGCAAGAACTTTCCCTCCTTTGCGAAGGGAATCGTCCCATAAAGTATCGATAATCCTGATCTTCGGCGAACCTATCGATTCGATCAATGCCCGGGTGCCATCTTCCGAATCCCCGACTGCAACAATGACTTCGTCGCAAAGGGGCAGGATAGAACTGATCGATTCCACGACCGGATAATCATACTTGACCGCATTACGGACAATCGTAAAACCGCTGACTTTCATCCTTTTTTCCTCACTATTCTCTAAAAAGGGAGTATACCTGTATAGTTTTCCGGGGTAATTTTCTTCAGTTCATTTTTCACCCTGGCAGAAACCTTCAGCCCGTCGATAAATTTATGCAGCTTCTGCTGGTTGATCTTTGCATTTCCCCGGGTCAGGTCCTTCAATACTTCAAAGGGGTCCGGGTAATTTTCCCTTCGAAGGATGGTCTGAATGGCTTCGGAGATTACGACCCAGTTTTCATCCAGGTCTTTCGCCATCTTTTCCTCATTGAGGATCAGTTTATCCATTCCTTTCAATAGCGAATGGAATGCGATCATTGAATGAGCCAGCGGAACCCCCGTGTTCCGGATCACGGTGGAGTCGGAGAGATCGCGTTGCAGGCGGGATATCGGAAGTTTGGCAGAGAGGTGTTCAAAAATGGCATTGGCGAGTCCCAGGTTCCCTTCTGCATTTTCAAAATCGATGGGGTTGACCTTGTGCGGCATGGCGGATGACCCGACTTCGTTTTTCTTCATCTTCTGGCGGAAATAATCCATCGAAATATAGGTCCAGGTATCACGTGAAAAATCGAGGAGGATGGTATTGATCCTTTTCAGGTTATCGAAGAAAGCGGCAAGGTTGTCATAGTGTTCGATCTGGGTAGTAGTGGCTGAACGTTCAAGACCTAGTGAATCCTGTACAAAACGGTTTGCAAATTTTATCCAGTCGATGGCCGGGTAAGCAACATGATGAGCGTTGAAATTTCCGGTTGCCCCGCCAAATTTAGCAGAGGAGGGGATCGTTTGCAGCAGGATGATCTGCTTTTCCAGTCTTTCGGCAAAAACATAAAATTCTTTTCCGATGGTGGTGGGGGATGCCGGTTGGCCATGGGTACGGGCCAGCATGGGTATCTTTTTCCATTCCTTACTTTTGTGCTTCAGCGTATCGAGGATCTCATCCAGTAAAGGTTTGTAAACATTCAAAAAGGCTTCCTTCAGGGCCAATGGGAATGCGGTATTGTTGATATCCTGCGATGTCAGCCCGAAATGAATAAATTCCTTATACTCACCGATGTTCAGTTCACCAAATTTCTCTTTCAGGAAATATTCGATGGCTTTTACATCATGGTTTGTAACTTTCTCAATCTCTTTGACCCGAATGGCATCTTCCGGTTTAAACTGTGTGTAAACCGACCGGATCTCCGGAAAGAAATCTTTTTTGAATCCACGAAGCTGGGGAAGTGGAATATTGCACAGGGCAATGAAATATTCAACTTCCACCATCAGCCGGTAGCGGATGATCGCTGATTCCGAAAAATAGACGGCCAGGGGTTCGGTCACCTTGCGGTACCGGCCATCAATGGGAGAAATAGCGTTTAAGGATCGGTCCATAGTTTACTTGAATAGCGGTTTGATTATTGATTTTCTCAACTGCCAGCACGAAACAAAATTATTTACACACAAAACTCCTGCTGATCTCAGGCATTAAAAGTAATCAAAGTTAATGAAATTGATTCATTCAGCAATCTTCTTGGGTTTACGATAATAGATTCATTATATTATTATAAAAGGCACATTTTTATTGTATTTTTGTTTTACAGATTCTTTTAAAACGCAAAACGATATGAAAAAAAATTTACATTTTCTGATCCTGGTCATGTTTGTGACAGGAATTTCATTCACCGCTTTCCCCCAGGCAAGAAAGTATGTAATGATTGAGCATTTTACACAGGCAAGTTGTAGCCCCTGTGCACAGCAAAATCCCTTCCTTCAGGCTATTCTTGATGTGAACCGTGGAAGTATTCATCATATTGCTTACCATACCAGCTGGCCCGGGGTCGACCCGATGAATTCATATAATCCTACACAGGTGGCGGATCGTGTAACATACTATGGAGTAACCGGTGTTCCCGATTGTTTCATGCTTGGGAACCAGTTTCATGGCGGACCCGCAAGCTTTTCACAAAACATGATTAATGATGCTGCCACTGATCCTGCTGCCATTCGCGTTTTAGTAAAAGAGACTTCAGATGGAGTGACCCGAACCGTTAAAGTCAAAGTTGTCACACTTGACACAGTCCCTGTCGCAACCTATAAAATCCGTGTTGCAGTCTGTGAAAAATGGATCAATTATGCTACACCTCCCGGATCAAACGGAGAAAAAAACTTTCCGGATGTTTTCCGGAAAATGCTTCCTGGCTCTTCCGGTGATGTCTTTACTCCTGCAGCATTAGGGGATACAGCTTCTTTCACTTACACCTATGCCCTTGACATGACCCATTGGGACACAACACAAATCTATTCCATCGCTTTTATCCAGAATGAAACCACGAAAGAGATCCTGAACTCCGGGTCTTCATTTAATCCGGGTTGGGAGCTTGCCCCTATGGGAAGTGCATTTGTTGCCGGACTTCCAGGAGATGTTAAAACCTTTGAATATACCTTGTTTAATTTTAAGAATACAGACGATGATTTCTCGATCAAAGTTTTAAGTAAGCATCCTTCTGACTGGAGTACTCAATTTGAAATTAACGGGATCACCTATATGGATTCAGTAAACCTCCCCATTCCTGCTAATTCCTCGGTACTCATGCATGTGAACGTTGCCCTTGGCGATAATGCAGGCTTGGGTAATTATATCATTTCGATGAAATCCCTTTCCACGACTGATTATGATGCCCAGCAGCTGAATGCCTATATTATATCGCAAATCCATGAACTGGTTGTAAATAACGATGGGATGTGGGGAGACGGACTTGCTACCTATTCTCCTTCCGATTTCCAGCAGATTTATACAAATGCCCTGGCATATGCGGGGAACCCGGATTATTGCGCGATAACCCGGATAGGAGCCCTGGAGAAAGGGCAGTTAAACAATGCACTCACGACCGTCTGGAATTATTATTTCAATATCAGCTGGACCTTTCCTGCACTCACCGATAAGTCGGTTGCTTGTTTGAAATCCGAACTCGATGCCGGGAAAAACCTTTTCATTTCAGGGCAGGATGTAGGCTGGGATGTTTCTACATCAGAATCAAATGGTGGCCACCCGACTGCAAACGCACAAAGCTTCTATCATAATTATATGGATGCGAACTTCCTGAATGATGGTGCTACAACCGATAACCAGCTCATTGCTAATCCGGCAGACAGTGTCTTTGGGGCGGTCAACAACTCAGCGCTTATAGAACCTTATGGAAGCACCTATTTTTTTCCGGATGAAATACAGTTGAACAACGCTTCCATCGGCCATGAGACCTTTTATTATAATACAGCGCATAGTATAGTTTCCGGCGTTCGGGCAACAAACGGAACCTGGAAAGTCGTATACATGGCACCGGCTCCTGAAATGATAGGAGATACAAATGTCAGGAGAGAAATTATCAAGATTGCCCACGACTGGTTTGGAAGTACAACTGCAGGGATCCGTGAGAATGCGAATAATAAGGAATCACTCAGCCAGAATGTTCCGAACCCTTGTAATTTCACGACAGCAATTCAGTTCACGCTGTCTTCTTCTGAGCAGGTTTCACTGGATCTTTATGATATTAACGGAAGGGCAGTCCGGCATATCTTTGATGGGTTCAGTCTTGCAGGAAATCATTGGGTAGATATCAATACATCTTCGCTCGATGCAGGTGTTTATTATTATTCCCTGCAAACTTCTTCAGAAAAACTGACACGGAAAATGATCATAGTTAGGTAAGCCAACCTACTTCACCTCTTTCCCAATCCAGTCAGCGATCTTCTTGAGCACTTCTGGCGACATGGTTTCTTCAATCTTGCTGTATTCATCTATGTTTCCTGTTTTTGCCTGCTGGAAAAGGTGATTGGCTCCCGGGATCTCTTCGATGGAATAGCGGGAGTTACCGCCGAAAATCAATGCCCTCTCTATGGCTTCCAGGTTTTCCTTAGCCGGCACCTGTACATCCAATGAACCATTTAAGGCCAGAAGTGGACAATGAACTTTTGAAAGGTAGTTGACAGGATCAAGTACAAGAAACGTCCGGAACCAGGGCGTTGTGCATTGTTTAATGAAAAGATCAATCTGGTTATCGTCTAATTGTGCCAGGCCTTTTCCTTCAGGATTTTTCTTTTTTGCTGAACGGAAAAGCACTTTAACCTTGTTTGCTGCTTTTTCATTATCGGAGTTCTTTTTTATCGCAGCATAGATCTTCGAACGTAACAGGTTGTCTGCAGTTATTTCCTTTTCTGTTAATCCTCCATTTTTATTGATGATCGCCGACTGCATCAGGAGGATCTGTTCTCCGGTAAGCCCTGGACCTGCCAGGAGAACCAAAAAAGCGACATCCTTTCGTTCCGACGCTACCATAGGGGCAATCAGTCCGCCTTCACTGTGGCCTGCAAGACCAATCTTTGTGGTGTCAATTTCCTTTTGCGTTTTCAGGAAATCGATTTCCGCAGAGACATCGGTTGTGAAATCAACGGTTGTGGCCGTAGAGAATTTCCCTGTCGACTTTCCGAAACCACGGTCATCACAACGTAAAACTGCAATACCTCTACGGGTGAGATAATCGGCCAGTACCAGGAACGGCTTATGTCCCATTAATTCTTCATTCCTGTTCTGTGGACCCGACCCGGTAATCAGGATCACAGCGGGAAAAGGACCGCCTGTCTCAGGTATTGTCAGCGTTCCGGAAAGTTCAACCTGCGCCGCATCATTTTTTACAATGACCTCTTTTTCAAGATAGGGATAGGGTGGTTTAGGTTCCTGGGGTCTTTTTACACTGTATTTTTCAAAAGAATGATGAAGATCCAGTGGGAAGATCATCCCGCTTTGCTTCCATTTCCCTTTCAGGATGGAAAAATTCTCAGCAAATGCTCCCTGATAGGAGGCCATAAGAGCTTTTGATTTGACGATAAGAGAATCGGTTGTTACCGACACTTTACTGGTAGCAATACCGTTTACTCCCTGGTCGGGACTGTCGATGGTAACCGTGAAGTTGTCTTTTTCATCAGGGATGATGTTGATAACCAGGGTCAGTTCAGCAGAACCAATTTTCATCGATCCCGACCAGGACCCTTTAACCTTTCCGATCAACTCCTGGTTTTGTGAAAAACCATGAAGGGACATCGTCAATAAAAACAATAATGAAAATGATTTTGCAAAGAAAATCACTCGTTGTTTCATACAGATATGTTTTTCAGATTACACAATCAGGTTCTACCGGCTGCAAATAATTGTTCACCACAATTGTAATATCGGTCATATTAAAAGTTAAGCACTAAAAAATTACACTTTTGCCATTTCGCTATATCACCATTTCGCTATTTCGCTTTTTATTTAACTATTGTCTTTGCATAACTGCTTGAATATGCGGCAAAAAATCCAACTCCGTTGTTGCTTACATTTCCCAGTACATTCGCCGGGGGGCCCGTGAAAAAAGGGATGCTGAACCCGACCTGTTTAACCTGGTTGATAAAATCAAAATATTCCTGAGTGATGGCCGATAATTCTACCATAATAGTATCTCCGGTATAGAGCGTCTCCCATAGATGGGAATTATTAATACGGAAAACCTCAGCTCCGTCGATATATCTTCCTGCAAAGAACTGGTTATCAGTCAAAGAAACTTTTGTGATGGTATCCGACCATAGCTTGTTGTTGCGGTAAAGGTTGACCATGTAATAATTTATACTGCCGGGGGGATCCTGTGCATACACTTTAACCTCCCAAACCCCGTCTTTCCCCATATCGGCATTAAAAACCACCTGGATTGAATCAAGTTTGGTGACACCGATCAGTTTGGAGGATGCATTATATTCTGTCGTTCCGGCAATAATCTCCGCTAATGAAATGTGCAGGGTATAGTCTTTCCCAATGGTTCCTGCAAATCTGGGATCAGTCTGGTAAATACCGGATTGTCCAGGAACTGTTTCGGTCAAAGGAAATGTGTTCGTTCCATCCGTCAGCGACAACTTTGCATTTACTTCCCTGGAAGCAGGAACGTTGGAAAAATAATCCGAAGTCTTTGTCAGGTTGATCGTATAAGCCATGGTGTCGGATTTAATATGGCCGTCGACAACCAGCCGCGTATACGTTGAATCCAGCTTCAGGTTAATTTTCTCCGTACAGGATGCCGCAATCACGGCAACGACCAGGATGATTGAAATCCGCTTATTCATTGTTGAAATGGAAATTAAAGGTTAATGAAGGAATGATCCCGAACAGATATACTTTTTCAGCATTGGTCACATTCGGATTTATATTGTCCTGAGTGAATTCAATCGACCAGGTGTTATGACGGTCGTAAACATTGTAGATGGATGCATTCAAATCCCATGTGAATTTTTTGCCGGGCTTGGGCTTTGAAAACAGGGTCGCTGAAATGTCGAGACGATGGTAGGCCTGGTAACGATAGGCATTTCGTTCGGAATAAATGGGAATGATTTTACCTCCGATCTCTGCTCTTCCGATAGGGAATGTCAGCGGATTTCCTGTAGCATAAACCCAATTAGCGGAAACCATCCAGCGTTTGGATATCCTGTAATTCAGGACGATGGCCAAATTGTTCGGCTTATCATAAGGTGCTGGATAAATCTTCCCGTTATTGATCAATGGAATTTGCCGGAAAACCCGTGAATAGGTATAGCTGACCCATCCGTTCAACTTCTTTTCATTCAGCCTGACCAGGAATTCGGCTCCATACGACCAGGCTTTGCCGGTGCGCAACTGCCCTTCCAGCGTGTCATTAAGTAAAAGAACAGCATAATCCTTAAAGTCGATCACATGCTGCATCCATTTATAATACAATTCAACTGAGGTTTCAATGGTATTATGACGTAAGTTCCTGAAATACCCCATGGCAACCTGGTCACAAAGCTGCGGTTTAACATTCGGGCTGGAAGGAAACCAGATATCCAGCGGAGTTCCCACCGTGGAATTCTGTGCCAGCTGCAGGTATTGGTTTGTCCGGGCATAGCTTGCTTTAACTGAGGATTTTTCATTGAACTCATAAAGAATCCCGAGTCGTGGTTCAATCCCATAATAAGTATTGAAGAAATCTCCGGATTTATAAACTGTCGAACCGGTGGTGATGAAGTTAGTGTTGTAACGATAAACTGTTCCCGGGCCGATATTCTGGAAAACCGACAACCTTACTCCATACTTGATGGTGAGATTCTGTCCGAATCGTTGCTCATTGCCTGCATATAAGGCAGTTTCAAGTGCATAATTTTTCGGCACGCTCACTTCGTTGAAGATGGATGTCCCGGTACCTTTAGCTATCCCGGGATCGATCATATGGTAAGTAGTAGAAATTCCGAATTTGATGGTGTTATCAGGATTTACAAAATAGCTGAAATCTCCATTCACACCCACATCTTTCAGACTGGCGTTCCATTGAAACCCCGCGACATTACCAGTCCCTCCGTCGATCATATAACGGTAGTCGCTGTAAACTGCTGAAAAGTTGGCAAAGAGCTTTTTTGTGAAGAGATGATTCCACCTGACAGTTCCTGTTCCGTTACCCCATTGCATCCCGGCAAACTGGTTCTTGAAGACATCCCTGCCGAAATACCCTGAAAGAAATATCTGGTCATTTTCCCCCACCTTGTAATTGATCTTGGCATTCAGGTCATAGAAATAGAGTTTGTTATTCTGCAACGCTTTGTTTGATGAAAGTGGCAGGTAGAGGTCAGCATAGGTTCTTCTGCCGGATAATATGAATGAACACCTGTCTTTTATTATGGGACCTTCGACAGTAAGACGGCTGGAGATCAACCCGATGCCACCGTTGACTTCAAATTTCTTAGAATTTCCTTCATCCATATGGATATCCAGGACCGAAGAAAGTCTACCGCCATACTCAGGAGGAATATCTCCTTTGTAAAGTTTAACATCTTTTATTGCATCATTGTTGAATACTGAGAAAAATCCAAGCATGTGGGAGGCATTGTAAACTGTTGCCCCGTCAAGGAGGATAAGGTTTTGATCGGATGCACCACCCCTGACGCTAAAACCGCTCGAGCCTTCGCTCACCGACTGAACGCCGGGCAGCATCTGGATTGCTTTTATAATATCAACTTCGCCGAATAGTGCAGGAATGCTTTCAATAGTTTTGATGTCCATCTTGAAAGTACTCATCTCCGGCCTTGCCACATTATGGTCATTTTTCTCGCTTGTGATTTCGACTTCCTTGAGTGTTTCCTGTTGAACAGACAGTTCGATTTTCAAAGAAATGTCTTTATCGAGTGTTATTGTCTTTTTTACAGTTCCGTAACCAATGTAGGAAATTGTCACCGTGTATTGACCCTGGATCAGGGAAAGTGAAAAATTTCCATAGATATCGGAAACCGTACCCGTTTTCTTTTCGGCAATGTAGATCGTAGCACCGATAAGACTTTCCCCGTTCTGGCTATCAGTCACCTTTCCACTGATAGTGTTAGTTTTCAGTTTTTCTTTCTGTGCCAATGCAGGAATCATGCCCAGAATAAGAATGATGGGGAGTATAAGGATTATGCGATGAATCATTCAGTGAGTGTTAGGGGGTGAGAATTTTAAAATGCCAGGATTTCTTTAATTGCCTTGTAAATTTTTTCGTCATCGGGAAGAATTGCTTTCTCCAGGATACGGTTAAATCCGATGGGAGTGTAAGTGGCCCCAACCCTCTTTACGGGAGCATCAAGGGAATGGAATGCTTTTTCCTGGATCATGGCGGCAATTTCACTTCCGAATCCGGAAAATACTTTATCCTCATGCACTACCAGGGCACGGTTTGTCTTTTCAACTGACCGTAGAATGGTTTCAGTGTCAAGAGGGACAATAGAACGGATGTCGATGACTTCAACCTGTAAATTATTTTCACTGGCAACCTTTTCGGCTGCGCGAAGGCACATGTGTGTGGTGTTTCCATAGGTCACAATGGTCAGGTGGTCACCCTGACGGCGGATCCTTGCTTTGCCGAAAGGGACCTCGAAATCATCCGGCACCTTGGCCATAGCCACCGGATCATTGTAAAGTGCTTTTGGCTCGAAAAAAACCGTCGGACCTTTTGAGCGGATGCTGGTCCTGAGTAACCCTGCGGCATCATCGGCAAAAGAGGGATATACGATTCGCAGTCCCGGCAAGGTCGACAATGCACTTTCAATGGTCTGTGAATGATAGAGGCCACCACCGATATATCCGCCACAAGCCAGTCGTATGGTAACATTGGCCGTGAATTGTCCATTGCTGCGCCAGTAGTCGTGTGACATCTCTACAAGTTGTTCCATGGCGGGCCAGAAATAATCTGCAAATTCGGCCCCTTCAATCACCATCCGGATCTTCTTGCTGAACCGGCTCATGCCATTGGCAGTGCCAACGATAAAATCTTCGGCAATGGGAGCATTAAAGATCCTTTTCAACCCGAACTCTTTCTGCATCCCCTTTGAAACATTGAAAATTCCACCCTTTTCACCGCTGGCCATGTCCTGTCCCCACATAAAAGTATCCGGGTTCAGGCGGAACTCTGCTTTCAGTGTATCGTTGAGCGCTTCGATGAACTTTCTGTCAGGACCTGTTCCATCCGGGATCCCGTCCGGGTATTTTTCAGACTTATAGGGTTCTGCAGTAACAAAATTAAAGATGCTTGCCGGGTCGGGATCAGGGGCTGTCAATGCTTTTTTGTGAGCAGCAGAAATAATAAGTGCTGCTTCCTGTTCGATGACCACCAGTTCCTCTTCCGTAAATTTTTCAGAATAAAGGAGGATCTTACGGAATTTTGCAAGTGGATCCATCAGCCGGGCTTCCTGCAACTCTTCAGAGCTTCGGTAAAGTTCCTGGCGGTCGCTGTTGGAATGCGATCCGATACGGATGCAATTGGCATGAACGATTACCGGCTTGCCTTTTTCAAGAGCCGTTTGCCTGGCTTTCAGCATGGCGTTCATGGAGTTGAACACATCCTTCCCGTTGCAATAAATGATACTGAGGTTTTTGAAGGCAAGGAAATTATCGGAAACCCTTGGATTGGCGGTTTGGTCTGATTTCGGAACGGATATTCCATAACCATTGTCCTGGAAGACAAAAATAACCGGCAGCTCTTCCAGGCTGGCGCCATTGATGGCTTCATAGACAAACCCTTCCGAAGCGGACGATTCTCCCTGTGAACTGATGGCTATTCCTTTCCCACCGTAATATTTTATAGCCCTTGCTACGCCAACTGCATGAAGGGTATGGTTGCCTGTAGAGGAAGAAACATTGTGGATATTCCATGCGGGTTTGGCAAAATGATTCGACATGTGCCGACCCCCGCTTGCAATATCCGAAGCCTTGGAAAGCCCGTTCAGAATGATCTCTTCTGCTGTGAGGCCGGCTGAAATAACAGTCAGCATATCCCGGTAATAGGGGAAAAGGTGATCGGTATTGCGGTCGAAAACCTGGCCAATAGCCAACTGGATCCCGTCATGACCCGCATAAGGTGCATGATATGACCATCCCAGTGCCTGCTTGAGGTAATTTGGCGCTTTCTCATCCAGCTTTCTACCAAGCGTCAGGAGGTAAAACCATTTACGCAAGGTTTCCTTATCCGTACTTTTTATGGTGAACTTCTTATCTTCCTTCCGGATTGCCAGTTGTTTATACCTGCTTTTTATCGTCATGGCCGGATAATATGAAACTCGCCGTTTTCTTTCAATTTGATGATCCTGGAAGGTTTTACCTCCTGCAAAACATCCTGGTATAATGGAACCACATAATCCACATGATCAAGGATCTCTTTTGAAATACATTTGAAAACCATGGGGGCCGGTTCATCGGAGATATTGGCAGATGAAGAAACAATGGGCTTACCAAATGCACGGATCATTTTTTTACAGAATTCATTTTTTACGATACGGATGGCAATGGAATTGTCCTCTGCGATCACGTTTTTTGCAAGATTTTGAGCATTCGGATAAATAATAGTCAATGGACGTTCCACATTTTTCATCAGGTCCCGGGCAACATCAGGGAAGGTTTTCATATATTTTGAAATCTCCTTCAAATCTGCAAGAAGAATGATAAGGCTTTTGCTCTCAACACGTTTCTTGAGATGATAGATCTTCTCAACCGCTTTTTCGCTGGTTGCATCGCATCCTATTCCCCATATAGTATCGGTCGGATAAAGAATGATACCTCCCTTTTCCAGGACTTCAACGCATTTCTTAATTTCATTTTTCATCGCCAGACGCATGTCTTCTTGGGCTTAAGGTCATGATTAGCGTAGATCACCACGTAAAATTACGATAAAAATCGTTTTTAATTGTGTAAGATGGTAAATTCGGGTTTCAGAGACGGGCAATAAGCTCGTTCACATCTATTTGGGTAGCACAGCGGAAATGCTTTTCGGGGCAGGAGCGGTATCCATGAATCCCGCAGGGACGGCAGTAAAGTTCCCCGGTTTCCACGACCCTGGAATCATCCGAAAGCGGACCAAACCCAAAACCGGGAACGGTAGAACAATAAATTACGGTCACCGGAGCATTCATGGCAGAGGCGAGATGCATGGCAGCCGAATCATTGGTGAAATTCATCCGGGCATCCTTGATCAGTGAAGCTGATTCCAGGAAAGAAAGATTTCCGGAGAGGTCCTTACATCCCGGGTGACCGGAACGCCGGATAATCTCTTCACATAAGATCTTATCATCCGAAGAACCGAGAAAATAGATTCTGGTTTGAGCTGGGATATAGCTGATGAACTCGACCCATTTTTCCATGGGATATTGTTTCGTAAACCAGAGGGAAGCCGGGGAAATCGTGTAATATCCCCTTGATTTGTAAATAGCGGTCTTGGCATGATCAGTAGCGGTAGGGTAGAGTCTCGGTCTTACCATGGATGCATCGGTCAGCGACGTTGTCAGCATCAGGTTACGTTCCACTTCATGCATTCCTTCCCTGAAAACATGAGTGATGGATGTGGTGAAGAACATGGAAAATGGGTTTTTCGAAAACCCGATCCGAATTTTTGCCCCTGAAAATGCTGCCAGGAAACCTGTAAGGGCAAATCGCTGGACGGTGATAACGACATCGTATTTCTCTTTCCTTATTTTGCCGAAAATACTGAAAAAATTCCGGTATTTGCCGTGGTTTTTATTCCAGGTAATCACTTTATGAAGGTAGGGATGATTAAGGAAAAGACTTTCCATGCCGCTTTTTACGAGCAGGTCAAGGGATGCTTCCGGATAAAACCGGTGCAGTTTTTCAATCACCGGTGTGATGAGGATCACGTCGCCGATGGATGCCGTTTGTATGACTAAGATCTTTTTCAATATCATGAAATGATGACTGAAAATTTCATCAAGCAAGGCCAGAAGGTTTTGCCGGAGAAGTTAAACACTCACATCCAATTCCCTCAAAACCTGGTTCAGTGATGTTTTCAGGTCGGTTGATTCTTTTCTCTTTCCGATGATCAGGGCACAGGCAACCTGGTAGGATCCTGCCGGGAATTTCTTATTAAAGGAGCCCGGGATCACGACTGAACGCGGAGGAATGTATCCTTGTGTTTCGACGGGTTCTTCTCCTGAAACATCAATGATCTTCGTGGACGCGGTCAAGACGACATTTGCCCCCAGCACGGCTTCCTTCCCGATCCTGACGCCTTCCACCACGATACACCTGGAACCGATAAAACAACCATCCTCAATGATAACCGGTGCTGCCTGGACCGGTTCAAGGACACCTCCGATACCGACTCCTCCGCTCAGGTGGACGTTCTTCCCAACCTGGGAGCAGGATCCCACTGTAGCCCAGGTATCCACTAGTGTGCCGGTATCGATATATGCACCAATGTTGATAAATGATGGCATCAGGATCACACCTTTTGCGATAAAAGAGCCATACCGGGCAATGGCATGAGGAACGACACGTATACCGAGAGCTTCAAAACCTTTTTTTAACGGAATTTTATCATGGAATTCAAGAGGGCCGGCCGACGTGGTTTCCATCTTCTGAATAGGAAAGTAAAGGATCACTGCTTTCTTGACCCATTCATTCACTACCCATTCCGTGCCCTTTTTCTGGGCAACACGGATCTTGCCTTTATCCAACCCGCCAATGACATCGCGGATCGCCTGCTGAACATCAGGTTCATTGAGTAGTTTCCGGTTTTCCCAGGCTTGTTCAACAGCTAACTGAAGATCTTTCATCCGAATAAGATAAAATAGAAAGATCAAAAGTAAAGTAAAATTACGAAGTAAGAAGTACGATTTACAAACGAATTTTAAATCTCCCTCACATACACAACCAGCATCCCTGCCTGTCCGGCAGGCAGGCAGGCAGCATCTGTCATCTATTTTTCATGATTCATTCTTCATTTTTCATTCCAGATTTCCCTTACCTTTGTAGCGATTTTTGAAAAAATGGGAAGAATACTGTCGATCGATTTTGGACAAAAAAGGGTCGGGCTTGCTGTGACCGATGAGTTGAAGATCATCGCCACAGGGCTGGCTACGGTTCCGGCTAACGAAATTATGACTTTCCTGAAAGATTATGTTTCCCGGAATGCAGTGGAATGTTTTGTGGTCGGAGAACCGAAGCAGATGAACAACACGGCTTCGGAATCTGCCAAATACATTGAACCTTTTATCCTTAGGCTGAAAGCGGAATTTCCGGAAATACCGATAGAAAGGATGGATGAGAGGTTCACCTCAATGATCGCGACGCAGGCCATACGGGAATCCGGGGCGAAGAAAAAAGACCGGAGGGACAAATCATTGATTGATACCGTCAGCGCTGTGATCATCCTTCAGTCGTTTATGGAGAAGAGAACAATGACAGGGTAACAACATCGTTTGGGATATATAACTAAATAAGAACAAATCAGAATGACACTTCCGGTTTTAGCATTTGGTCACCCTTCGTTAAAAAAGGTTGCAAAAGAAATCCACCCGGATCATCCAGGCCTGGAACAGCTTATCGGCGACATGTTTGAAACCATGTACCAGTCGGATGGCGTAGGACTGGCGGCTCCACAGGTCAATCAATCCATCCGCCTTTTTGTCCTGGATGCTGCTCCTTATGCAGAAAAATATCCTGAAGCAGTAGGGTTTAAGAGAGTTTTTATCAATGCAAAGATTTATAAGGAAGAAGGTGACGAATGGGCATTTAATGAAGGATGTCTCTGTTTCCCGGGAGTCCGCGAAGATGTCCAACGGAAACCGGTAATCTACATGCGTTACCAGGATGAGAATTTTCAACCTCATGATGAGCGTTTTAACGGAATTGTTGCACGCGTGATCCAGCATGAATATGATCATATCGAGGGCATCCTCTTCGTCGACAGGCTGAGTTCATTACGTAAAATGCTTCTGAAGGGTAAACTGAACGATATCTCCAGGGGGAATATAGATGTATTTTATAAGATGATATTTCCTTTGCAGAAGAAAGGACGGAAATAATTGATAACTGACAATTGATAATAGAAAATAATTTCGCTTTTCGCTATACGCTTTTCATTATTTGGCATTGACAACTTAAAACTTAAAACTTAACACTCAATATCCATGAAACTTTACACTTTATTCGTCGTTGTCATTACATTCGCTGTTTTTTCCGGGTGTTCTCCTTCCAGGGAAAAATCGGTCAAAACGATCACCTCTCTTGAAACCAGGCTCTTCGCCCCGGCTGCAATGGAATTTGATAAAGTTAAAGCTGACAGCCTCCTTTCAGCTTATGAATCCTTTATGAAGCATTTCCCCGAGGATTCGCTGACCGTGAAATTCACCTTCAAAGCTGCAAACCTGAGTATGAATATGGGAGATGGCACAAAAGCTATCGGACTTTTCGACAAGTTTATCGAAAAATATCCGGATAACCCGAAAGCGGCTGTCTCAATGTTTTTTAAAGCTTATATCTACGAAAACCAGATTAAAAACCTGGACAAGGCGAAGGAGATATACCTGCAATTCATTGAAAAATACCCAAACGGCGATTTTACCAATGACGCACGGATTGCGTTAAAGAATCTTGGAAAATCTCCTGAACAGATGGTTCGCGAATTCGAGGAACAACGCAAAGCTGACAGCATCCGGGTTGCAGACTCACTGGCCGCCTTGAAACCAGTTAAACATTCTAAGAAAAAGAAATAAGTATGTTGGGATTCTTCATTTAAAGAATTTCTCCATCGCATTCGATAGGTCGGAAGGGGTGACTTCTTTCGATAAATGTCCTTCATGGCTGTAAGAAATTTTTCCGCGTTCTTCCGAAACAATGATGGAAAAGGAATCGGATTTTTCGGTGATCCCAACGGCAGCGCGATGTCGCAGGCCATAGTTGGCCGGGATTTCCGGGTCGCTGCTGACCGGCAGGATGCAGCGTGCCGCGCGGATGGTTCCACCGGCAATGATCACAGCCCCATCATGAAGGGGGCTGTTCTTGAAAAAGATCGTTTCCAGGAGAAACTCGGAAATCCTGGCATCCATAACCTGTCCCGTTTCAATATAGGCCTTTAACTCATTTTGCCCTGTGATCACGATCAGGGCGCCTGTATGGGTATCTGCCATTTTCTGACAGGCTTTCACAATCGTATCAATATGAAAATGGATTGGATCCTCCAGCTGAAACTTCCAGAAGAGAAAACGTTTCCTCGTCGATTTAATGATCCGGGTATTTCCCACCAGCAGGAGAAACTGCCGGATCTCCGGCTGAAATACAACGATCATTGCAATAAACCCGACACTGATAAACTGACCGAGGATCTCGCTCAGCAGTTGCATCTGGAATGCCTTAACTACTTTCCAGATAATGTAAAACGCAATGATTCCTATGAAAATACGGATGGCTGCCGTGCCTTTTACAAGGTTGTATACCTCGTATAACAGTACTGAAAAGAGGATTACATCGATGATATCGACAATGCGAACGTTAAAAAGACCGGTAATACTAAGTAGAAGCAAACTCTTTAATTATAAATTATGAATTGTGGCAAATGTAAGAAATTTCCAGAATCCAGCATCCGATATCCAGCATCTACTGAACATACGCTTCTACTAACCTGATGGCTTCAGTAGCTTCCTTGACATCATGAACCCTTAGAATATTAGCACCTTTCAGGAGGGCGATGGTGTTCAGGACAGTGGTTCCGTTGAGGGCTTCCTGCGGTTTGACCTGCAAGACACGATTGATCATGGACTTCCTTGAAAGGCCTGCAAGGAGCGGAAAGCCGAATGAACGAAACAATTCGAACTGATGTAACAGCCGGAAGTTATTCTCAACCGTTTTCCCGAAGCCGAATCCCGGATCAAGGATCACCTGGTGAAACGCTGATGGAAGAAGAGCAAGACGTGTCTGGAAATATTCCCTGACTTCACGAACAACATCCTCGTAATGTGGGTTTATCTGCATATTATCAGGAGTACCCTGCATGTGCATCAGGATGTAGGGAATGTTGTACCGGGCTACCAGGTCAAACATCTCCCCGTCAAACCTTCCTCCATAAATATCATTTATCATCATGGATCCATGTTCGATAGCGGCTTTAGCCACTGCAGAACGATAGGTGTCAACCGAAATGACCACATCGCTGAAATGTCCAATGATGGCAGTCAGGGAAGGAAGCAGCCGGGCGATCTCCTGTTTTTCATCCATAGGAATAGCCCCCGGTCGCGTTGACATAGCACCGATTTCGATAATAGCTGCCCCCTCGGAGATCATCTTCTCAACTTGTTTCAGCTGGTTGAGGATGGTTAAAAAGGAGCCTCCGTCATAAAAAGAATCCGGTGTAATGTTCAAAATGCCCATCACCACAGGCGTGGCAAGACTGATCTTTTTACCGGCACAATTAAGAATAAACGAAGATGAAGGTTGAGTCAAATTAAAAGTTTATAAAGTTTGTAAAGTTCATAAAGTTATAAAGTTGTTACCCAATATCATTACTGGCGCGCGCTTGTAACGCGTGCCCACAAACAATATCACTCATCCTGTACCGTATATCTAATACCTAATACCCAATACCCTGTTAAGAATTTCTGAAAAAAGAAAATCCAAAATTACGATCAAAATTCAAATAGTTCTTACCTTTAACCAATAAAAATAGACGGATCCCCAACCTATGAACGATATCGGACAGACTGAACAACAATTTGAAACGATCATCCAAAAATGCCGTACCATCTTCCTGGCCAAGATGAAGGATTATGGCAGTTCCTGGAGAATTTTACGGATTTCCTCGCTTACCGACCAGGTTTTCATAAAGGCAAACCGCATCCGCAGCATTGAAACAAAAGGCGTTCGCAAAGTGGATGAAGGGATTATACCGGAATACGTCGGCATCGTGAATTATTCAATCATCGCCCTGATCCAGCTGGAACTCGGAGAAGAAAGCGAGCAGAATCTTTCGCCGGGAGAAGCTGAAAAACTTTACAATAAACATATTTATGCTGCCCGTGACCTCATGCTGAACAAGAATCATGATTATGCAGAAGTTTGGCGCGAGATGCGACTGAGCTCACTCACCGATATCATCCTCATGAAACTGATGCGTATCAAGCAGATTGAAGATAATATGGGTAAAACCTTCATCTCTGAAGGGATAGACGCCAATTACCAGGATATCATAAATTATTCGATCTTCGCCTTAATAAAACTTGAAGAATGACTATGAAAATTTTTCGTAATGTCAGCCGTATCTTACTGGGACTTGTATTTATTTTCTCGAGTTTCGTCAAAGGGATAGACCCCTTGGGATTTACTTATCGTCTTGAAGATTATTTTCAGGTCTTCGGTATTCCCTGGGCCATTCCTCTTGGATTGTATCTTACCATCTTCCTCTGTACGGTTGAATTCATGGTCGGCGTAAGTTTACTGCTGAATCTGTGGATCAGGTTTTCGGCATGGTGGCTGCTTGGGTTTATGATCTTCTTCACCTGCCTGACTTTGTTCGACGCTATTTTCAACCTGGTACCTGATTGCGGCTGCTTCGGGGATGCAATAACACTGACCAATACCCAGACTTTTCTAAAGAATATTATCCTGATGATCTTTGTCATCCCGGTTTTTGCAGGAAGAAAGAAGTTCAAAGACTGGGCACCCCTCATGGCGCAGAAAATGTTCCTGCTGGTTTTTTCACTTTCATTCATGGGTATGTCAATTTATTGTTACCGCCATTTGCCAATCATCGATTTTATGGGATGGAAGGTGGGGAACAAGGTCAACGTAGCAGCCACACCTTTGAAGTTCTATGTTACTTATAAAAACAAGGTTACCGGTGAAGAGAAAGAATACCTTTCCCCCGATTATCCCTGGAGTGATTCGGTTTGGATGTCTCAATGGGTTTTCAAGAGCCAGCGTTCGGTTGATCCGGAGAAAGGCCAGACACTGGCTTTAAGAATTGAGGATGAACATGGAACCGATATCTCTTCTTCCATCCTGGATAACCCTGACCTGCAGTTCATACTTGTAGCTTATGATCTTAATAAAACGAATACGGCGGCATTTCACGGGATTCTTCCTTTTTATATTCAGGCCAGGAAAGAAGGGTATTCATTTATCTGCCTGACAAGCACTCTTCCGGCAGATATTAAAAGGTTCAGGATGGACAACGGGGCAGGCTTCAGTTTCTACAGTGCTGATGATATAATACTGAAAACAATGGTCAGGTCGAACCCGGGACTGATTCTCATCCGCAACGGGATCGTCATTGCCAAATGGCCGTTCCGCAATTTTCCAACTTATGAAAGGGTGATGGAAAAATTCAGGAATCCGTAATGGAACTCACCGGGCACTAAGGGGAGGAGCATGGGGCAATTTTTACTGAAACGGCTGCTGTATGGATTTCTCGTGCTCATCGGGGTGATTGTGATCAATTTCTTTTTATTCAATATCCTTCCCGGCGACCCCGCTCGGATGATGCTTGGCCAGCGGGCAGACATCACATCCGTAGAAGCCATCAACAAGGACCTTGGAAGAGACAAACCCCTGCTGACCCAGTTCTTCAATTATCTGAACGACCTTTCTCCCTTATCTATTCATAATGACGTTAATACTTCAAGTTACTGGTATCTTGATCCCTTAAAATATACCTCCTTCCTAAAACTGGTCCCCGTTTCAAAAAAAGCGGTGCTTATCCTGAAGAAACCATACCTCCGGAGATCTTACCAGTCGAAGAAACAAGTGGGCGAGATCCTGATCGAAGGTTTTGCCAACACTATCATCCTCGCAGTTGTTGCCATGACCTTTGCCGTTTTTTTCGGAATTATCATCGGGATCGTCTGTGCAGTAAAGAAAAACAGCTTTATCGATCGATTATCCCTGGTTTTATCCGTATTGGGCATGTCATTGCCATCTTTCTTTGCAGCCATCCTGGTGGCGTGGATCTTTGCTTTTGTTCTCGGAAAATATACTGGACTGAATATGGCTGGCAGTCTTTTTTCGGTAGATGATTTTGGAAGAGGGGAATACCTGGATTTGAAAAATCTGATCCTTCCTGCATTCACGCTTGGAATTCGTCCGCTGGCCATCGTGGTGGAACTGACACGAAATTCACTGCTGGAAGTGCTTTCACAGGATTACATCCGGACGGCACAGGCGAAGGGTTTAAGCAAATTCCGTATCCTCATGCGGCATGCCTTGAAGAATGCCATGAACCCTGTTGTTACAGCCATGTCGGGATGGCTCGCTTCTCTGCTGGCCGGGGCGGTATTTATCGAATACATCTTCGACTGGAAAGGTATCGGGCTGGTCATCGTCAATGCACTAGAGAAATATGACTTCCCCGTGCTGATGGGAGCCGTGCTCTTCATTTCCATCATTTTGGTAATAATCAATATTCTGGTGGATGTTGTTTATGGGATGCTGGATCCGAGAGTGAGGGTGCAATAAGGAGCCGGGTAGTTGAGTTTTATAACAGGCGAAGTTGGGTAGAAAAATGAAGAATGAAAAATTTACAACTTCCCCTTAACACTTTATGGACTTTTTAAACTTTACAAACTTTATAACTTAGTCATGAGAAGGAAAATTGTTGCAGGGAACTGGAAAATGAACAAATCATTTCAGGATGCCGAAGACCTGGTTGCTGAAATTGCAGACAAGCTGGAGTCGATGGATACGGGTCACCAGGATGTGATCCTCTGTCCTCCTTACGTATACCTTGAAATGGCCACGGATATTGCTGAAGATTCGGTTTTCAGTGTTGGCGCCCAGAACATGAACGAAAATGATACCGGTGCATACACTGGCGAAATTTCGGGACCTATGTTAACCTCAATGGAAGTTGAATATTGTATCATCGGACATTCGGAAAGAAGAAAATATTATGGAGAAGATCATGCAGTGCTGGCAAAGAAATTAGATGCTGCTTTAAGGAATGGCATCCGGCCGATCTTTTGCTGCGGAGAAGTGCTCCCGGAAAGAGAAGCAGGACACCATTTTGAGGTGGTCAAAAAGCAACTGGATGAATCCTTGTTTCACCTTTCTGCCGAACAGTTACAGCAGGTAGTGATCGCTTATGAGCCTGTGTGGGCTATTGGGACCGGCGTGAATGCTACACCTGCGCAGGCACAGGAGATGCATGCCTATATCCGTGAACTGGTTGCTTTGAAATACGGTATAAATATGGCCTCCGAAACCAGTATTTTATATGGAGGAAGCTGCAATGCTTCCAATGCCCGTGAACTTTTTTCCCAGGCAGACGTGGATGGCGGCCTTATCGGTGGCGCATCCCTGAAGGCGGATGAATTTTTAAAGATCGTAACTTCTTTCTGATATGGACTACTTCGAGATCCGTATTCATCCTGCTTCGGAAGAAAAACGTGAGATCCTCACTTCCCTGCTTGCCGAAGAGCAGTTTGAAAGTTTCGTGGAAACGGAGGATGAACTTCTTGCCTATATTCAGGTCGACAATTATTTCCGGGAAAAGGTGGAACAGATCTGTGATCAGTTTGAAGTGAAATTCACTGAAAAACGGATCCCAGATCAGAACTGGAATGCCGAATGGGAGAAAAACTTCGAACCGGTCCTGATTGCTGGAAAATGTTACATCCGTGCTCCTTTTCATGCTCCCCGCCCTGATGTTCCTTTCGAGATCATCATCGAACCGAAAATGTCATTCGGGACAGCTCATCATGAAACCACTGCCATGATGATCGAGATGATGATGCAGATGGATTTCCGGGGGAAGAAAGTGCTGGATATGGGTTGTGGTACCGGCATCCTTGCCATTCTTGCATGTAAGATGGGCGCTTCGGAAGTTGACGCCATCGACAACAATAACTGGGCTTATAACAATGCCATGGAGAACATGGAAAGAAACATTGCATCGGCCGTCACTGTGAAGATGGGAGATATTGATGCTGCAGGTTCCTTATACAATATCCTGTTGGCAAATATTAACCGGAATGTCTTGATCAGCCATATCCCCGCATATTCAAAACATATTCAAAAAGGTGAATTGCTGATCAGCGGTTTTTATGAAGAAGACCTCGCAATGATCCGGCAGGTTGCAGAATCGAATGCATTTGTGTTCGACCGTTATATAACTGAAAACCGGTGGGTCGCTGCCCTATTTATAAAATCTGACCGGTAAAATCAGATTATGAACCAATGAAACAATCTTTTCCAAAGTCGGCACTCAAAGTTTTAATACCGGTTCTTCTTTTGTTATTCCTGCAGGCTGCCCGGGCGCAGAAAATAACACATTTTTCAGGCGATTCCACGAAATTTATTACTGAACTCAACAGTGTCTTTACACCGCTCGTGGCCAATGAAGCGAAGATGGGTGCTACCCTGATGAAAGAGTTCATTCAAAAGTGGAATTCTGAAAAATATGATCCTTCAAAGAAAAAACTTATCTATGCCATCGGCAACCAGATGCTTAAGAAAGGGCTGAAACCCTATCCCGATTTTTACAACTATATCAAGGCCCTGAATGTTTTTATTGATTCCCATCAACCGGATGAACGCTTCAACGAGTGGTTTATCGTTCTGAAAAGGCTCCAGGATAACAAGAACAGCCGTTACTTCCTTCAGTTTGTCGAACAATCCATTATCCTTTTCGGCGAGAACCTTGTTTATAAATCGCAATCGGCAAAATGGAAGATAATTACTCCCGATTACCATATGAAATTTGATTCAGTTCCCGTGATCACGTTTAATCCCACTATGCTGGTATGTTATGCCAACGACGACAGCCTTGTGATCTTCAATACCAGCGGGATTTTTTATCCGCTTACATTTTCCTGGATAGGCAAAGAAGGAAAAGTCGACTGGCAAAGAGCCGGGCTGGATCCGCAACAGGTTTATGCGAATGTGAAGAATTACCAGATCCAGATGAGATATGCCAAGGTCGAAGCAGATTCGGTCGAATTTTTCAACAAGAAGTTTTTTTCTTTTTCCTTGATGGGGAAATTCAGCGATAAGGTTCTCGCGAATGTCACCGAAGATAAGGCTCAATATCCTACTTTCAATTCCTATGATAAAACCATCGGGATCAAGAACCTTTTTAAGAATGTTGATTACCTGGGTGGATTTGCGATGGAAGGTGCAAAAATCATCGGAAACGGTTCAAAGACAGAAGATGCCATGCTCGTTTTCAGAAAAAATAACAAAGAATTCGTCAAGATATTCTCGAAATTATTTATCATCCGTGTCGATCGTATCAACTCTGCAAAAGCTTCCATTACGATCTATCACGAAAATGATTCCATCTACAACCCGGTTCTCACCATGAAATACATTGATGAGAAGAAAGAACTGACACTGACACGGGATGAAAGAATCACGATGATCAGTCCCTGGTTCGACACATGGCACCACATCGAAATCTATTGCGAGTCGCTGATCTGGAAACTGAATGAGCCACGGATGAATTTTGAGATGATGAAAGGCCCTAACCAGGAAGGACATGCTGTTTTTGAATCCTCAAATTACTTCGCCCTTCAGCGGTATGATAAGTTGCAGGGCATCGACGAATTCAATCCGTTGTATGTCCTTAGAAAATATTCCGAGAAATATAAAACCCGGAATTTTACCCTCGACCAGATCGTCACCTTTATGGAACGGCCACCCGAGCAGGTGGAGGCACAGTTGCTGACCTTGGCATACAAAGGGTTTCTCATGTATGACCCGGATGATAAAACCGGCAAAATCAAGGATAAGCTGATCAATTATGTGAAGGCCAGGGATGAGAAGATCGACTATGATGTGATCTTTTTCAATTCAACCGTGACTGCTAAAAGCAATGGGATCCTGAGCCTCGACAGCTTCGACCTGGTGATCCAGGGTGTGCCGAAGGTCTTCCTGAGCGACTCCCAGCAGGTATACATCTATCCGGCAAGAGAACAGGTGATCCTGAAAAAGGATGGTGACTTTCTCTTCTCAGGTAAAGTTGAAGCAGGGCTTTTCGACTATTACACCAAAATGAGTTCCTTTGAATACAACAAATTCAAGCTTAATCTTCCCTATATCGATTCAATGGCCGTCTATGTAAAGAGCCGCACAATAGACCCGAAAACCCAGACCTATCCGCTTGTAAAAGTCTCAACCTATATTACAAACCTCAGCGGAGACCTGCTGATCGATGATCCGAAGAATAAATCCGGGCTAAGAAAATTTCCTGAATACCCGATCTTCAACAGCAAAAATGTTTCTTATGCGAATTGGGAAAAACGGTCGGTATATAACGGTGTCTATAAAAAAGATAAATTCTATTTCAGCGTTGATCCCTTCACATTGAAAAGCATCGGGTCATTTTCTACGGACAGCTTGAAATTCAAAGGCTTTCTGGTTTCTTCCGGTATCTTCCCGGATATCAGGGAGCCGCTTTCTGTACGTCCGGATTATTCTTTTGGGATCGAATCGAATACCGGACCAGGGGGCTTGCCTGCTTATGGCGGAAAAGGCACCTTTTTCTCGAAGATTGATATGAGTAACAAAGGGTTGAGGGGCGATGGCAAACTGATCTACCTCAATTCAACTTCCTTATCGGACAATTTTATCTTTTACCCGGATTCCATGAAAACGGTGGCGAAGTCATTTTCTGCCACCGAACTGGCAGGCCAGGTGGAATGTCCTTTTGTAAAGGGTGATTCGGTATATGAATTCTGGAAGCCTTATAAAAATATACTCAAAGTTTCAAGCCTTGCCAGGGATATTTCGATGTACAACGGCGAGGCTGCTTTGGCAGGCAGTCTGAACCTGACTCCGGCGGGATTGACCGGCCAGGGTACCGTAAAAATCAGAGATGCCGAAATGGAAGCTTTTTTATTTGAATTCAAACGGCGGGTCTTTGATGCGACGGTGGATGTTTTCCGGATCAAGTCGGTGAACCTTTCAGCGTTAAGCATCTCTACCAGGAATTACCTCACTCACTTTGATTTTGATAACTTGAAAGGTGAATTCAAGTCCAGCCGTGGGATCTCCAGGGTGGACTTCCCGGTTAACCAATATGCATGTTCCATGGACCGGTTCGACTGGCTGGTTGAACAACGGTCTATCCGTTTGTACAATGAACGGAATCAGCAGGTCGAAATTGCAGATACCCTGAGCGCCGATAACCTGGTCAATTATAAGTTCCCGGGAACAGAATTCGTATCCACACATCCCCTGCAGGATTCCCTGCGGTTTTTTTCCCAACAGGCAACCTATGACCTCAATACCAATATTATCAGTGCAGAGGATGTAAAGGTGATCCGGGTGGCCGATGCAGCAATATTTCCGGATTCAGGCAAGGTTTATATTCATCCTGAAGCCAAGATGAGAATCCTGAACAAGGCAGGCATCATTGCCAATGCCAACAATAAATTTCATCGCTTTTATAATTGTAATATCACCATTGCTTCACGGAAGAAGTACATTGGCAATGGCTATTATGACTATGTCGAAAGGGACAACAAACGGGAGCAGATCCGATTTACACGGATTGCGGTGGATACATCGGATGAAACCGTTGCCGAAGGAAATGTCCTTGACAGCACCCGTTTCTTTCTCAGTCCGGAATTTGAGTTCAGGGGGGCCATCAGTCTGAGGGCATCCCAGCGGAACCTTACATTTGAAGGAGGCTTCCGCCCGGTGATGGATTGTTTTCCGACTTCCCGGGCATGGACCTATTTTATGAGCGATATCAACCCTCAGCAGGTGATGATCCCGCTTGAAGATCCTTTGAGGGATATTCATTTCCAGAAACTGGGACTTGGTATCATGTTCGCGAATAACAGCAACAGTATCTATCCTGCCTTTTTCTCTACCAAAAAATCGTTCAGCGATTCCACTATGATCACATCTATTGGGAAGATCGACTTTGACCTTACCAACGGTTTATACCGCATTATGGAGATGGACCGCCGTAAAGACCCGGCGCTGCCCGGTAACCGCCTGTCGCTGAGTACAAACGATTGCATACTTCACGGAAGCGGGAAGATTAACCTGGCATTGAATTCAGGCGCCCTGAAATTGGAATCCTGGGGAACTATTGATCATTATGTTATTCCAGATTCAACCAAAGCACATGTTGCCCTTGCACTCAATTTCCCGTTCTCAGAGGATTGCATGACCAAGTTTACCACCCAGCTCGGATCGACGAATTTACCGGGGCTTGTCTTCTCCACTTCTCCTTACCTCGAAGCCATGAAGACCTTACTTGGGAAGAAAGAATTCGACAAGGTAAAATCGGAAATGGAAATGGTAGGGAAGTTCAAACGATTCCCTGATGAACTCATCCGCACTATTTTCCTGGCTGATTTGAAACTCCGGTGGGATACCCTCAATAAAACGTGGGTCTCCTATGGTCCCATCGCCATCGGTTGTATCGGGAAAGTACAGGTGAATAAGTTCGTTGACGGAATCCTTGAGTTTCAAAAGAAAAAGAACGGGGATGAATTTACCTTTTATTTTGAATTGGCTAAGAATGACTGGTATTTCTTCAACTACAGGAACAATCTCCTCATGGCATTGAGTTCCAACCAGGCGTTCAATGATGCAGTGGAAGCAGGAGTCAAATCGTCTCCGGAACAGAAAAGGATTAACAATCTTGTGAAAGGCTACCGTTACACCATCGGAACCGACCGGAAGAAAAGAGAATTTCTGAGAAAATACGAGACACAGTAGTTGTTGTTTGTATTTTGTAATTTGGAAATCGTAAATTGTCAATCGTAAATTCAATCTAAAATCTAAAATCGTAAATCGTAAATTTCATGTTCCAATTCTACCTTATTCTCGAAATTCTACTGGCCTACCTGATAGGTTCTATCCCAAGCGCTGTCTGGGTGGGCAAGTTATTCTACAGAGTCGATGTAAGGCAATATGGCAGCGGAAATGCTGGCGCCACCAATGTGATCCGCGTACTTGGCTACAAAGCCGGGATCCCGGTCCTGCTGATTGATGTTTTCAAAGGCTGGGCAGCTGTCCAGGTGATCTTCCTTTTCCCACATCCGGGATTGAGTGAGGATTTTATTACCTACATAAGGATATGCATGGCATTCGCAGCGGTTCTTGGACATGTATTTCCTGTCTTTGCCGGTTTTAAAGGGGGAAAAGGTGTAGGTACCCTTGCCGGGGTAGCGATCGCGCTCTACCCGCTTGCTCTGCTTGTCGAATTTGCGCTTTTTATCACCACGCTGGCCGTGACACGATATGTTTCCTTAGCTTCCATCCTTTGCGGAATTTCCTTCCCTTTTATCGTCATTTTTATTACAGGACAGGAACACCCGGGACTCATCATTCTTTCCATCGTCGTGGCGGTCTTCATCCCCCTCACCCATATAAAAAATATCAAACGGCTGATCAGGGGAGAGGAAAACAGATTTGATTTCCGCAGGAAAAAGAAGGAGGGAGGAACTTAAGTTTCACGAGGAGATTCATTGTTTGAATTGAAATTTAATTTTTGTATATTTGACAAAATTTTCGATTGAAGACAACCCTGGTCGTAATTATTTGTATGTAAAACGAAAAATAACTCTGTTATGAAATTCATCGTTTCCAGTTCCCTATTATTAAAAAACCTGCAATCCATTATCGGTGTTATCAATACCAGTAATACATTGCCCATTCTGGATGATTTTCTGTTTGACCTGAAGGATGATGCACTTATGATCACCTCTTCAGACCTGGAAACCACCATGAGTGTGACCCTTAAACCTGATAAAGCTCTTCAGAACGGGAGTATTGCCATTCCCGCAAAGATCCTGGTTGACACGCTGAAAACGTTTGCAGATATCCCAGTTTCGTTTACGATCAATGAAGACAATCAGGGTATTGAGATTTCAGCGGGTGATGGAAAATACAAACTGGCCGGTCACAAGAGCGATGAATACCCTCGGGTTCCGACCCTTGAAAGCACCACTTCCATAGAACTCACTTCCTCCCTGCTTTCGCAGGCCATCAACAAAACCCTCTTTGCAACAGGGAATGATGAACTCAGACTGGTATTATCGGGTGTTTTCTGTGAACTATCCCCGGAAGATATCACCTTTGTTGCCACCGATGCCCATAAACTGGTGAAATATAAGAGGACCGATGCAAAATCGAACGAATCGGCTTCCTTTATCCTCCCGAAGAAACCACTGAACCTTCTCAAGAACATTATTACAGGCCAGGAAATGCCTGTCAGCATCGAATATAACCGAACCAATGCGTTCTTCTCCTTCCAGAACGTTCACCTTGTTTGCCGCCTCATTGATGGGAAATACCCGAACTATGATGCCGTCATCCCGACCGAGAATCCCAATAAGCTGACGATCGACCGGAATGCCCTTCTCACTACTATCCGCCGCGTGGCAATCTTCGCCAACCAATCGACCCACCAGGTACGGTTTAAACTCTCAGGCAAAGAACTCGTTCTTTCTTCGGAGGATCTGGATTTTTCAAAGGAATCAAAAGACCGTCTTACCTGTGATTATGAAGGCGATGACCTTGAGATCGGATTCAACTCGAAATTCCTGATCGAGATGCTGAATAACATTGATACCGATGAGATCCGCCTTGAAATGTCGGCACCCAACCGGGCCGGTATCCTTCTTCCCGTGAACCAGGAGAACAAAAATGAGGACATCCTTATGCTTGTCATGCCGGTCATGCTCAACAAGTAGTAAGGAAATGGTTATTCCCTGTGAAACAGGATCAAACCATGAAAATTTGATTTTTGCTTTTCCTGCAGATAAAACTCCATATCGAGCCTTTATAATCCGCAACCAGCAGCAAACTGTTCTTTCTAATGATTTGGCTGAAAGGCCCAAAAAATGTCATTTTTATTATCGTAAATAATTATACATGGGATGCTTCCCTTGAATTCCCGGCAAAATTTCTGAACAAACTCAATAATATATGAAGTTCCATCGTTAAACATGTATAATTGAGTTCTGTCTCTTCAAAAAGATCAAATAAGATGAAAATCAGGTCACTAGTTTCCCTTTTGCTGTTTGCAACTATGGGGCTTTCCCTTCTTGCCTTCTATTCCTGTGGGAAGAGGACGCAGGTTATTTCATATTATTTTGAATACCCGGTCCCCAGTATTTATTTTAATTATCCTTCCAATAAATCTGGATTGGAAGAGGTGACACTTTATTCCGGAAAAATTAAAATACCCTTGGACAGCATTCTGAGTTCCAACCATATCAACGGTGAAATTAAATCGGCTACGATAATTAAAATGTCCATGGTGATCACCGATCCTCCTGACTCAACTTTTGACTGGCTTTCACTTGTCAGAATCATCGGATGTGCCGATTCCACCTTTGTACCATCAACTGACCTTGTATCAGCAGGTATCATTGATCCAAAGGAAAAAACGATCCATTTTAGCAGTTATATAGACCTGACCCCGGTCCTTTTAAAAGAAGGCTTCTTTATTAAACTGCTTGTGACGCCAACAGTTAAGGTTCCATCATCATCTATGAGGATGTACCTCAATACCAAGATTGCATTATTCGTAAGGCCTCTTCCCTGATAAAGAAAAGATGGGTCGACTGAAAATCTGAAATACAACTCGTTTTCGTTAGATAAGACAATTGAATACAAAAAAAGAAGCCGACCTTTTGGGTGGCTTCTTTTTTGCATCACAATGTGCATAAAAGATTTTTACTCTTTCTTAACATTGATCGCTTTTTTTCCTCGTTTGTCTTCCGTGATATCAAAAGAAACCTGGTCGTTTTCTCTTACACGGTCAATCAAACCACTGACGTGTACGAAAATGTCTTCTTGTGTTTCATCGTCTACGATAAAACCAAATCCTTTTCTCTCGTTGAAAAACTTTACTTTACCTGTTGACATAACAAATATAAATTTAAAATTAGCGAACCAAAGGTAATATATAATTTGAGATAACAAAAAGATAATGAAATAAAATTTCTTTCAGGATAAATTTTATCTGTTTCTCATTTCAGTAATACAACCCCATCCTGTAAATCAAATGCAATCATGGTTTCTCCCGGTTTAGCCTCTCTTTTCAGGAAAAACCTGGGGTTCCCTTGTTTCTTGTTCACGATCCGCGACGGGTCGCCAACCAGGATCAGTGAAGCAGGATGTGACCGGATAAGCAAGTCGCCTTTCGCAAGGAAAAAATGGAAATCAGCCTTGCAGCTATCCGGCAGATCACAAATTACCTTCCCGGAATTTACATGAATATACCAGGAAATTTTGTCCTCAGGAGGGAACTGCACAGCAATGACGTTTTTTACTTCTGTGAACCAGCCCATATGTTGAAGGATATACCGGATGGTGTCGCCCAGGGTCCATAAACCACGGATATTGCTGTTGGGGAACCCAAAAGCATTCA
>Ga0182027_10001598_pt1 | contig 37661 bp, 32 predicted proteins | sample 712E1DmetaG_FD_121300 | JGI IMG/M metagenome (GOLD analysis project Ga0182027, IMG submission 121300) | Permafrost microbial communities from Stordalen Mire, Sweden - 712E1D metaG (Illumina Assembly) | ecosystem: Environmental > Terrestrial > Soil > Wetlands > Permafrost | place: Sweden...
ACGTCATCCCATGCCAATCCTGGTTTGAAAATAAAATGGGAAACATACTGAAAGACAACTGGGTTTCAATCTGGGATGGCGATTATGCCGAGAGCATCAGGGACGGCAAGTTTATACCCGGCAACTGTGCCAATTGCCAATATATCCCGACCTGTAACGGTGCCTGCCATTTAAGCAAGCCACCGGAATTAATAAAAACAGTTTGAGTATTCCCCTTTTTACTCCACGGCAGTATTGTCGGTCTCAGACCCCAATAACCGTATCAATACCTATAATTTAGAAGTAAAGACAAAAATATTATTAATTGGAGAGATTGAAAATGGCAAAGATCGTCATCATTGGTGCGGGCAGTCATACATTCTCGAAGAAACTTATTACAGACACCCTTTCGTACCCTGAGCTCAGAAACGGCACGATTACTTTGATGGATATCGTCGAAGAACCACTGGAACTTATCGCTGCTTTCGCCCGTAAACTGGCAGCACAGCAGGGATTCAAGACAAAGATAGAATCCACCACCGACCGCCGTGAAGCGTTAGCCGACGCCAATTATGTCTTTACCACGATTCGGGTAGGCGGACAGCAGGCCTACCAGGCGGACCTGGCCGTTACCTCGAAATATGAGCTTAATACCGGCACGACTATCGGTCCCATCGGCGTTTTTCTGGGGACACGTCAGGTGCCCGTAATACTGGACATTTGCCGTGAAATGGAAGAACTGTGTCCGGATGCCTATTTGATTGATTATTCCAACCCGATGGCAATTATTTCCTGGGCCGTGCATGATTACACCCGGATTAAAAGTATCGGCTTATGCCACAGCGTTCAGGGCACGGCAGCCACACTGGCGAAATATATCGGCGTGCCGTATGAGGAAGTGTCTTATTGGGTGGCAGGTATTAACCATATGTCCTGGTTTTTGGAATTTAAGTGGCGCGGCCAGGACGCGTATCCGCTTTTAAAGGAGAAACTTAAAGACCACGCAGTTTATTCGGCCACTGACGCGCAATGGGACGGACCGGATATCGTCCGCGCAGAGGTCTTCAAGAATTTTGGTTATTATGTTACCGAGTCCAGTACGATAATGGCCGAATTCGTTCCGTATTTCCGAAAACGGAACCGGCCGGAACTGTTTGAAAAGTACAAACTGCGCGGCGTCAATTCTAAAGCCACAATCAAATCCCAGGCGGATGCGGACACGGAACTAAAGCGGCAGATTGAAAGTGATTTTAAATTCCCCACCCAACGCAGCGGTGAGTACGCCATCATGATCGTTCACGCCCTCGAGACCGGCACTCCGCTACGGGTGAATGCCAACGTTAAAAACAAAGCATTGATTACCAATTTGCCGGAAGGATGTTGTGTCGAGGTCCCTTGTTTAGTTGACCGGGAAGGCATTCACCCCTGTTACGTCGGCGACCTGCCGCCGCAATTAGCCGCGCTCAACCGGACGAATATCAATTGTCAGGAACTGGCGGTCAGAGGGATTGTTGAAAAAGATAAAACGAAAATTTTCCAGTCCCTGCTGGTTGACCCGTTAACTTCTTCCCTGCTGACGATTGATGAAACCCATCAGATGGTTGACGAATTATTTGCCGCCGGAAAACAATATTTAAAGGGCTACAAATAGAAATTATTGACGAATATATTGTAAAGAGGCACGGCAAAGCTTCAGGCAGCCTATATTATGTAAATTTAGGAACTGCTTTTTAAACTGTTCTACACAAGCTGCCCGGCCGAATAATTTTAATTTCCCCGGCCCATTTCATTTATCGCCAGAATCATTTCGTTCAATCGTCCGGCGCTCTTTTTATTGTAATTGAATACAATCCTGGGTTTCGCGGCCAGCTCGGGCTCATCAGCCTCTTCCGGCAGCGCCGGGGTTTTAAAAATCCTACCGACCTTGACAAGATCCGCGAACTTTTCATTTAAAATTACCAGTTGACTGTCCGCAAGTTCTTTTTCTAATCGGATAACCAGCCGGCTGTATACCTGCCGCATGGAATGATATGTCGAATAATAAGATACAATCCAATCGGCAGCTTCTTCCGGGGAATGCAATATCTTATAGAAATTAAGGTCTTCCCGGTCGATGAATCCTCTGTCGAGTAATTGTTGCCTGATAAATTTATCCCAGGTTTCCCAGTAAGCTTCGCCGGGCAGTTCCATCAGTACTACCGGCATCGGCGGGGCTTTTCCCGTCTGTAACAAAGTCAATACTTCAAACCCTTCGTCCTGTGTGCCAAAGCCGCCCGGGAATAAAGCAATGGCGTCGGCTTCCATGACAAAAAACACTTTACGGGTGAAAAAATACTTAAATGTTACCAGTTTCGGGTCGTCCTGAATAACTTTAGCCGGCGCCTGCTCCGACGGCAGCAGAATGTTGACTCCGAAGCTGTTTTCCGGCCGGGCGCCTTCGATGCCGGCGCGCATAATTCCGTCCGCTGCGCCGGTGATTGCCATAAATTGTTTCGCGGCCATTGCCTTTCCGAATTTCACTGCTAAATTGTAGTAAGGATTGTTCTCTTCAACCCGCGCCGAACCGAATATCGAGACTTTACGGATTGACCGATACGGCTTGAAGATTTGGGCGGCATGTTTGAACTCGGACATCACCCGGTCAATCATTTTCAAGTCCAGGATATCCAGGTCCTGGCAACTCAAGGCATTCATTACGATATCTTTGTTAAGGTACGAACGGAGGTCTTTACCGTCGCAAGTCAATATTTCCTGTGCGGCCTGAACTGCGTTGTCCGCATTGTTCTTGCCATTTTTATCGGTATTTTGTGCATTCTGCTCGTTTTTCATTACTGATATTCTAACACTTCCTTAACCGTAAATATTTCAAGACCGGAAATTCCTGCACCCGGCATAGTTGCCAAATCAGCGGTAAGTTGTTTTATTGATTTGCATTCGGTGATAAAAACAATGGCATGTGGCATGAGACGATTTTGAATGCCTTCATTCACAGTATCTGTTTGAATTATCCTGGATGAATCTTCGATGCAGCTCCATTTGCTCCCGATATGCGCAAAAAACTCTCCAGGAGTTATCGCACCACCGGGTAAGAATTTGGCGTAACATAAACAACGCATTTCCCACCTCGGCAATATTATTTGTTTTTCACCTTCGTCTCTATCATAAATCGCTTTTGTTAACATTTACTTAAGGCAATATTAAGAACAGGTTAAATTTTATCGGTTCGTTTGTTTCACCTTCGTTTTTACCGTATCCCTAACTAACGTTGGAATCTGTCAACATCCTTTTCGTTGACATCAGGTTAAAGGTGGGGCTAGTATTACGTAAAGATAAATGTTTATTCGTTTGGTTTGGTAAAGGTCGTCATCCTTGTTTTCGTTTTTTCAGATAAGGATAAAGGAAATGACAAATAAAAAAGTCTGGCTTACAGCTAAAGGTCAAAAGAAAGTCGGAGCTAATCATATTTCCACCACCGGCCAGGGGATGGTCCCCAAAGCTCCATATATTATCGTGACCTGCTCAGAAACCGGCAAGACCTATATTCTGGAGCAGGATGATATCAGCCAGATAGAAGACTAATCGTCGGCAACCGCTCAGGTCGGCTTTTTTATTACGGCAGCGGGTGATATTTTGACGATTATATCTGAAACAGCATGAAGAAGTTAATAGCATTTTTCATCACCCTAATTTGCGTTTTACTGCCGGCTTGCAGCTATATCGGCACACAAAATACTACCCCGACATCGCCATCTCCCCGGCAAATCACTACACAAACTACACCGCAGAACCCCTTTGACAGTTTAGTTACCGAACCGCATGACAGTATCGCCCCGGTTCTCCACATGATTCAAGGAGCCGAAAAAAGTATCGACCTGGTGATGTACGAACTGGAAGATACCCAAATCGAAAATGCGCTTATCTCCGCTGAAAAAAACGGCGTGGCGGTCCGGGTGCTGTTAAATGAAGGGGATTACGGCGCGCAGCCATCAAGCTACAGCGCTGCTGCTTATCAGTATCTGCAGGCAGGGGGAGTTTCTGTACATTGGTCACCCTCTTATTTTGCTTTAACTCATCAGAAAACAATGATCGTGGACGGCAATCAGGCCGTCATCATGACATTTAACCTGACGCCGCAGTATTACAGCACCGACCGTGATTTTGGTATAGTTGACAAAGATCCCGAAGATATTGCCGCAGTCGAAACGGCATTTAACGATGACTGGCAGGATAAAAAAGATACTGCCGCGCCGGGAGATGACCTCGTCTGGAATCCGGGAGCAGATACCGAACTGCTCGCAATGATTAACAACACCCGGAGTACTTTGTGCATTGAGAACGAAGAAATGTCAGATACACCTGTGGTAAATGCCTTGATATCGGCGGCCAAACGGGGCGTTAAGGTGGAAATTGTAATGACCTACTCCAGCAACTGGTCGGCTAGTTTCACAAAACTAGCGGCGGCCGGGGTTGCAATCCGAACGTACGCGGCGAACGCATCGCTGTAGATTCATGCCAAGCTGATTTTATCCGACGCAGATATTGCCTTTGTCGGTTCTCAGAACTTTTCCGCTTCTTCTTTGCAGGATAACCGGGAATTGGGCATTATGTTAACCGATGCAAATATTATTAATTCTTTGTCCGCGACTTTTCAGAGCGATTGGCTGGGCGGCACACCATATTAACCGGAATGCATTAGATTACAGACTGTAGATCCAAAATCATTCGCAGTTTAGAATCCCTTTATAGTAAGCCTGAATGTTTGCCGGGACATCCGCCTGCCGGCCTTCTGCCAGCATCGTGCCGATATAGGCGTACTCTTCTTTCGGATAATCGGCAAGCGTATATCGGCCGGAATTATAGAGTTCGAAATAGAGATAATATTTAGTATAGTTGCAGTTCGTTCCGGACGGCACCGGTAATCCCGAATTGAAATTATTGAACCATAACTGCACTGCCTGGTGGAATGCAATAATATTGATGCTCGTGTCTTCTGCCTGAAGTATGTGTAAATATTCATGGGTTAACAACTCGGTCTGAAATGATAACGCGTAGGTTGAAAACGCGGGATTAACCAAAATGTCTACGTTTTTTCGAGATACGTATTGTGTTGTCTGGGCCACCGCGGATACCACATCGCCGGTTTTAATGGGGACATCTTCCAGTATTAATTGCTGATTCGGGCAAAACTCTGAAATAATCGATTGAACCGGGGCAATTTTGACGTGTGCCGCCAGCATCGGCGAGATATAAGCCGGCAGTAAAACACCCAGTAAGATGCCGGCAGCTAATGTCACCAAAGGAATACGGGCTTTTCGGATTATCACCGTTATTTTGTTTTTTGCCGGGTGAGCAGCAATGTTGTATGATTCCAATTTATCCTCTCTGAAGGTTCCGCAGATACATTTTGCTAACCGCGATATACTATTATCACGCCACTTCTTTCATATATTGCTATTTCATTATAGTATCTTATTTCCCAGCTTACTCTTAATATATTCTTAACATTTAATTTGAGTGCATTTTTATGTTTTAGTAACTGTTTTCATTCATGCGGAAAAATGAAAATCGTATCAACCGAGTATTTCCCGGCCGTTATCCTTAGGGGAAATGTCACATTTTTGTAATGCCGGTCGCTGTAAATTTTATGACTATTTCATACCGATAATCGCATAATATCTGTAATATGGGAGGAAGAAAATGAAAGATGATATATTGATTCAAAATAATGTTATCTCCGAACTGAAATGGGAACCAAGAGTTAACGCCGCGGCAATCGGTGTATCCGTAAAAGACGGGATTGTAACTTTAAACGGTTACGTCAGTAGTTTTACGGAAAAACTGGCGGCCGAAAAGGTTGCCAGCGCTGTGGTGGGTGTAAAGGGTGTCGCTCAGGAACTCAAAGTCAAGCTGCCACAAGCTTTTGAACGGGATGATGCTGATATCGCGGAAGCTGCGGTAAACGCTTTGGAATGGAATACTTTAGTCCCCGATGACCGGATTAAAGTTGAAGTCCAGGACGGTATGGTGGTCCTCAGCGGTGAAGTGGATTGGGAATATCAGCGGGCGGCGGCGCATGATGCTGTTTGCTGTTTGTTGGGGGTAAAGGGTGTGACAAACGAAATTAGTATCAGCCCTTCTGTCAGTCCGAAAGACGTCAAGTCCAAAATACAGGGCGCTTTTCAGCGTCATTCCATCCTGGACGCTAAACACATTGTTATCGAATCAGTTGGCAGTAAAGTCATCCTTAACGGCACGGTTCATTCCTGGACAGAGAAGCAGGAAGCAGCCTCCGCTGCGTGGTCGGCGCCCGGCGTTTCCGATGTTGAAAATAATTTAGTAATTGTCGGCGCTTCAGAAATCTACGGTCAGCCGACCCTTTAAAAATAGGAGGATTGCAGATTTTATACTCTATTTTAGTTTTTAAAAACGCTTGACGCAGGACAACGGCGGATGAAGAAAGTTCTGGTAGCGTATTTCAGCTCTTCCGGGAAAACAGAAGAGATGGCGAATTATATAGCCGAAGGCGTGCGGTTTAACGGCCTGCAGGCAAAAGTAATGAAGGTGAGTGAAATTAAAAATGTGGACGATATCGCCGGTTATGACGGTTATATTATCGGCAGCCCGACTTTTTCGCTGGATATCCCTGCGCCGGTAAAATTGTTTCTGGAGGAGCTGAAAAAGGTTAATCTGGCAGAAAAACTCGGCGGTGCTTTCGGCCCTTATTTACATGATGCTTCTTATCAACATGCCGAACATGCACCGGCTATTATTTTGAATGAACTTCAAAATGAAATAAAGTTGAAGCCTTTCGATTTAGAGGCGCTTGCTCTTCAAGAAGATATTCTCGGCACGCGTGAAGGCATTAAAGCTTGCCAGGATTACGGCCGTGTATTCGGACAAAGATTAGCCGGCGAAGGATGATGGTTGATGGAAGAAAGAGCTTTCGGCAAAACGGGTGAAAAATTCCCAATATTAAGCTTCGGCGGACAAAGAATCGTCGAAGGGCATGGATGCACGGAGGCGGAAGCGATTAAAATGCTGAATTATGCCATCGATAACGGTATTCGCTATTATGACACTGCCTGGCTATATTCTGCCGGTCAGTCCGAAGAACGGATTGGTAAAGTCGCCCGTCTGCGGCGTAGAGAGATGTGGATTGCTACCAAAGTGCGGGCGCGTGATAAAGCCGGGGCTAAAAAGCAGCTCGAAGAAAGTTTGAGGCGCCTTCAGACTGATCACGTAGACGAATGGCGCATGCACGATGTCTGGTCAATGAACGAATTGGACCAAATAACCGGTCCGGGTGGGGCACTGGAAGAAGCGATCGAGGCCCGGAGGGAGGGTTATGTCCGCTACATCAGTATCAGTGGTCATAGCAATCCTGCCGTGCAAATCGAAGCATTGAACAGGTTTCCCTTTGATAGTGTTTTATGTGCAATGTCGGTACTGGACAGGTTTATCTTGAGCTTTGCCGATGAATTTCTACCCGTTGCGAAAGCTAAAGGAACCGCAGTTATCGGAATGAAAATTCTAGGATTGGGCCGGCTGGCTCCGTTATATGAAAAAGCTTTGCGTTATTCTTTCAGTTTACCGATTGATACGGCCATCATAGGCATGGAAAGTATGGAACAGTTGCGCATGAATCTGGCGGTGGCGGAGAATTTCCGCCCGTTGAATGATATTGAAAGATTAGAATTGTTTAGGGAAATTTTACCGATGGTGACCCCGGAATCGTTGCCGTGGAAGAGCAATAACTGGGCACAGCCTGTAACCTGGAAAAATCGCGAATAAAATAGTGAGCGTTTATTAAGGAAGGGAAAGATGAGTCGGGAAGAAGTCGCCACTTTGGCCGGCGGTTGTTTCTGGTGTATGGAGGCCGTTTTTAAGGAAGTCAAAGGCGTGCAGCGCGTGCTCTCCGGGTATACCGGCGGTAAAAAAGAACATCCTACCTACGAAGAAGTTTGCAGCGATAACACCGGTCACGCGGAGGCGATTGATATCACCTTTTTCCCTGATGTCATTTCCTTCCGGGAGATTTTAGAAATATTCTTCACGGTTCATGACCCGACCACATTGAACAGGCAGGGGCATGATACCGGCTCACAATACCGTTCGGCAATTTTTTACCATGATGAAGGCCAAAAAACAATTGCACAGCAGGTTATTAAAGAAATCAACGATGCCCATATCTGGGATGCCCCGGTGGTTACCGAACTGAAACCGTTTACCAAATTTCACAGCGCGGAAGAATATCACCGTGACTATTTTGAACTTCACCCGCAACAAAGTTATTGCCAGGCTATCATTGCTCCCAAAGTGGCCCGGTTCCGACAAAAATGGGTGGATAAACTCAAGGTCTGAAACATGCCAACAGCATGCAGGTAAAATAAATAATTGCAGGAGGTAAATAATATGGCAGACAAAAAACAAAAAAAGGAAAAAAGCGTCTCGGTTCGTCAACCCGGTGCGAAAAGACAAAACCTGCCCGTTCCTTCAGGAGACATTTTCGGTCAACCGTTCCTACCGTCTCTATGGGGAGGCTGGCATAGCGACCAGGCTTTCTGGGCGCCGGCAATTGACGTGGTGGAAAAAGAAGACAAATTCGTCGCCAAAGTCGAACTCCCCGGCGTGCAAGAAGAAGATGTCAACGTCGTAGTAATGGGGGATGTGTTGGTCATCGAAGGTGAAAAAGAAGCGGAATCTGAAGTTAAAAAGAAAGGATATGCTTACAGCGAAACCTCATACGGCAGCTTTTCCCGCTCCATTTCTATACCTTCCATCGTTGATGCCGATAAAATCAGCGCGAATTTTGATAAAGGCGTCCTCGAAATTGACCTTCCCAAATCCGTGGAGGTTAAACCCAAGAAAGTCAGCGTTACTACCACAAAGAAAACGAAAACAAACAATAACAAAATGTCCGATAAATAATTGAAAATGGCATCACTTGTAAATGTGTTAAAATAATTCTTCCGGAGGATAAAGTTTTTAATAATTAAAAGCAATAAATTTATGTCCGAAATCGGTTACAGGGCAAGAACTTGTTAAAAACAGAGCCGGTTGCCGGGTACATTCCCGAATTAAAAGCTCTGAAAGCGCGTCTTAGCGTCTTTGTCAGGATGCGCTGGCTTGTGGTGGCCGGTATCATTGCGGTTGCATTGTCGGCTAAATTTCTGTTCCACATCAGTTTTAGTTTACTGCCTGTTCTTATTATTTGCCTTTTCCTTTTGGTCTATAATTTCTGGATGTATTTGTGGAACCGGCGGTTGGCGAAAGACGATACGGAATTAGTTATCAACCGGGCACAAACCAGCGGATATCTCCAGGTCTTGCTTGACTTGGCTGTGCTGACAGTTCTGCTTCATTTCACCGGCGGCATCACCAATCCATTTGTCTTCGTTTATGTTATTCATACCACCGCTGCCAGTATTTTGTTATCCCGGCGCCGGGCCTATGAATTAACCACAATTGCAGTCGGCATGGCCGCGCTGCTCGCTTTTCTCGAATACTACGGTGTTATCGGGCATGTGAATCTGGTCGGGTTTTTACCGGTAAATCTCTACCGTCAGTTAAACTTCGTTTGGAGCGTCATCGTGACCCTGGCAGTGTTGACTTATACCAGCACCTATATCAGCACCGCGGTGGCCGGTGAATTACGGCAGCAGCACCTGAAAATGGATCTGCTGCGGGACAAGCTGTTGAAAGAAGACGAAATTGAACTGGAGCGGATTTCCTCGGAAGTAACCCGCTTAAAAGACGAAAGAACCAGTTTTGTACGCCTGCTCAACGTTGTCACCCATGACTTACAAGCCCCACTAGTGGCGGTACAGAGTTGTATTTCTTACGTGCTGGACGGCTATGCCGGAGAAGTGGTGCCGGAGCAAAAAGACTGGCTCCAGCGCGGTTCACGGCGCATTGACGGGCTTCTGATGCTAATAACCGATTTACTTGATATCCCCCGCATCGAATTGGGGCAGCTTAAGCAGGAAATGGCCGACCTGTCGTTGAATGAAGTTATTACACATTCTCTAGAAGGTCTGGAAATTGTTGCCGCGAAAAAGGGACTGAAATTACTGGTGGAACTACCGGAGAAGTCACCGGTTGTTACAGGTTCCCCACGCCGGCTGCAGCAGGTTATCACTAATCTCATCAACAACGCAGTCAACTATACCAAAGAAGGCGAAATTAAAATTAGCCTTACGGAGAATGACGATGAGGTCAGTGTTGCAGTCTCTGATACCGGCATCGGCATTCCAGCGCAAGACCTGCCGCGATTATTCGATGAGTTCTACCGGGGTAGTAATGTGGAAACCAAAGGTTCCGGCCTTGGTCTCTCAATCGCCCGGCGGATTATCAACGCCCACGGCGGGAAAATCTGGGTGGAAAGTCCCAACCCTGCGACGGGACATGGTAGTATATTTACATTTGTTATACCGAAAAAGCAAAATAAGACGAATTAATAAAAGTAAGACTATAGGAGGGAACGATGTCAAAAATTCTTATTGTTGATGATGATGCCGACCTGGTAGCCGTTGAGAAAGCGGTACTGGAGAGAGAAGGCTACAAAGTTGTCACTGCCGGAAACGGTAAAGAAGGATTGGTACAAACCCGAAAAGAAAAACCGGATTTGATTATCCTGGATATCGTGATGCCGGTGATGGACGGCTATTTATTCGCTAACGAATTCAACAATGATAAAACCATCTCTAAGATACCGGTGGTAGCGTTGACTTCCTATGTCGAATCACCGCTGGACCAGCCGGTGCCTTTTGACGTTTTGGAATATGTCAGTAAACCCATCAAACCGAAAGATTTAGTTTTACTGGTTAACAAATATCTCAAGAAAATTGATAAATAACGGATTGAAAACGCAATACCACTGCCGCCCCATAAATTAAGGGGCCGGTCAATTATTGCCCGATTTTCGCGGTTGTTATATCATTAGAATGTTAGTATGCTGTTTTGACATGGTGTAAAAAATAAAGACAGCTAACGAAAAAACTGAGACAGGGTATATCAATGAATTCCAAACAACTGCGCCCGATTGGTTATTGCTGCATGATTACAGTGATGGCGATACTGACACTCACTGCTACCGCCTGTTCAAATACTAAAACAACCACCACTTTTACAAGTCCGCCGGTGTTAATTTCCATCGCGGTTACGCCGAATCCCCCTTCCAGCCTCACCCAGGGAAACACGCAGCAATTTAAAGCTCTCGGAACATATTCGGACGGCTCAACATCAGATATTACCTCTCAGGTAACGTGGGCCTGTGATAATACCGCCACCGCAACTATTAATAATTCCGGATTAGCTACCGGGGTCGCTGCCGGTATCGCTAATATTACCGCGACCCTTGACGGAATAACCAGTCCGGTCCAGGCTTTAGTGGTCGTAAGTTATTATTAGCTGATAAATGATTCGAAAAATTGTTCGTTTAAATCAATTCTCGCAATTTTCAACTTTTCTTTTTCGTTGATTTGCTGCTAATCTCGTCCAATATCGGCATCAAATAAGTTTTGAACAACGGTGGATTTTCCCCCATGCCGCAGTGTGAAAGCCCTTTCATCGGGGTGAATTTTGCGCCCTTGATTTCTTTTGCCAGTGCAATTGTGTCTTCAATCGAACTGGTCGGGTCGTACTCACCGGTCAGCAGGTATACGGCACAGCGGGAAGTATCGATTTTTTTAGTCTGGCCGGTCAGGTCGTGTTCCCTGAAATAATAATTGAGGTCGCCTTTGGTGACAGGCGGAGCGCACAGCATCGCGCACCAGCTATCGGCACGGCGTAATTTTTCCGGACTGAAAGGCGCACAGAAATATAACGCAGTTGCTCTTTTGTAATCGTTCCCGATGTACGGGTGATAATATTTTTCCAGTGTTGCCATACCGGCCTTTATCGCGGTGTTTACGCCGATAACCGCCCGGAAATCATCCGGCCTTTCCAGTGCCAGGTCCAAAGCTAAAAATCCAGCCGAATTCTGCCCGAGATAAATCGGCCGCTCCAGTCCCAGCGCGCGGCTTAATTCCAGTTGAAAATCAATAAAAAAGCTTTTGGTCAGCTTGTATTCCTGTTTCCACCATTCTTCCGATTCCGGCGGCAGCGATTTGCCGTGATAAGGCAAGTCCGCGCTGATAACATGGTATTTTGATACTATTTCAGGGTCATTCAGCATGAAACGCCATTCCAGTGTCTGCGAACCGCCAGCGTGCTGGCAAATAATCGGTATGCCCTTGCCGCTTTCCTCGTAGTAAATCCGGTATTCGATTCCCTGCACTGTCAGAAAAATATATCTACCCGTCATCGGTTCAAATCTGGCCATCTTAGTCTCCTCTTTCTCTATTTTAAAAATTACTATTTATTCTGTAATTCCCGGAAGATATCAAACAGCCGTGTTACCGCCCAAAAATGACTGAAACACATCGTTGTATCTCCTTCGATTTGAAAGTTACCGCGGATCATGCCGCCAAAGAGTCCATCGTAGAAACGCGGCGGTATGGGCTGGAGGAATTTTTCCCAGGCGTCGACCGATGCCCGCACGGCAAAATCCCAGCGTTCCGCGAAAGCATCTTCAAATTTGATTTCGGTAACCACTCCATCCCGGAATTTGACGATACATCTACTTTTCCCGGATTCGACACACATGTCTTTAGACATATAACGCGCCGCGATTTTAAACTCAGGGTCTTTATTGATAATATCCTTGTATTTGTTTGCATTCGCCGGGTCCATAAAACGGACTGTCATAATTTTTCTCCTTCTTCCCTGTTTTCGAGCGAATAATTTAGCATATGTTCAGTTTTTCCTACCGTTTGTAATAATCAGTGCGGGCGCGCTTCACCACGATTCAATTACTTCTGTTTAAGGAGCGCCGAGGTACCTGAAGTTGTTATTTAGAATCCGGCATAATAAACATTTTCCGCAAAAAACAATTTACTTTTTAAAAATAAATTGATTCTTTTACTGCTGTTTAAATTTCTATATCTGTTGATTTGGCAACAACTGTTGGCTTATGTTTAACTTTTGCGTTGTAGCGGCCGATACCGCCGCGCAGCCTTGGATCCAGCAAATCTCTAAGCGCGTCCCCAAACATGCTCACGCCCCAAACCACCAGGCTTAATGCGACGCCGGGCCATAAGCCGATCCATGGGTCCTGGAGCATGTAAGTGCGCGCGCTGCCGTTGAGCATGCCGCCCCAGCTAATGGCCGGTGCAGGGATGCCCAAACCAAGGAAACTCAAACTAGCTTCGGTCAAAATTACCGCCGGGATTCTCACGGTGAACTGGACGATAATCGGCGCCATGATGTTTGGGATAATATGGTCGAAAATAATCGCCGGGGTCGGAGCGCCGATGGAGACAGCTGCCTGGACGTACATGTTCTGCTTGGCCGTAATAGTAGCGCTTCGTATCAGTCTGGAACCGGTAATACCCCAGTTTATTCCCAGAACCAGGATGAATTGAATAATGCCCGGGCTCACCAGTGAGACAATCACCATCATTAATATTAAAGTGGGGAAGCACATTATCGCATCTACACAACGTTGCACAATCAGGTCGAAAGTGCCGCCGACATATCCGCTGATGACCCCAATGGTGATTTCCACCACTGAAGCTAGTAAAGATGCCCCCAAACCGACAATCACCGATATCCGCGCGCCGTAGATAATCCGGCTCAGCAGGTCCCGGCCCAGATTATCCGTCCCCAGCCAGAATTTTAATGACGGACCTTGCAGGGGGCTTAAACTGTTGTACTGGTTTGGATTATAAGGCGCTAAAAATTTCGAAAAAATTGCCGTTAACAAAAAAATCAGCGTGATTACAAAACCCACGGTCCCCAGCGGTTTCTCTTTTATCATCCGGTAAATTAAATCCATGATAAAAGCACGGCTTTTTTTCGCGCCCGGTTTATTTAATGATTTTTCTGCCATACCGTTACTTATTTCCCGATTTTTTTATTTATAATGAATCCTGGGGTCAAGGAAGGAATAAACCAGGTCAATCAACAGGTTAAGGATTAAGACCCCTGACGTTAATATAATCATTATCGCGCTTATCGTCGGATAGTCTCTTTGCTGTACGGCACTGACCATTAATTGTCCCATACCGGGCAACTGGAAGATATTTTCAATAATCACTGCGCCGCCGAATAACAGCGGTATTTGCCAACCGATAATCGTGATCACCGGAATGAATGCGTTCTTCAGCGCGTGCCGTATGATTACGACCCTTTCTTTCAATCCCTTTGCCCAGGCGGTCCGGATGTAGTCCTGCCGCAGTACTTCCAACATCATCGTGCGCATCATTCTCATCGTCATCCCGGATAATTGCATGCCGAGGACGAGCGCCGGTATGATAAACATCTTCAAATTCCCCAATGGGTCCTTGCCGAAAGAGATTAGCATAATTGATGGTGTGTAGTGCCACCAGATCGAGGGGAATACGATAACCATTGTCGCCACCCAGAAATCGGGTACCGCAATACACAATATCGCGATACTGCGGGTAATATAATCGCCCACTGTGTCCTGGCGCATCGCGGAATAAATACCTACGGGCAGAGCTATTAGCTGCCCGATGAGCAGAGCCATGATACCTAATTCAAAAGTTATCGGCCATCGCGCTTTGATGTCGTCTACCACCGGCAGGTTTGTCACGAAAGATTTCCCGAAATTACCGTGCAGGAATATTTGGCCCATCCATCTGAAATATTGAATATAAATCGGAACATTGAGTCCCAGGGCTTTTTCAATCGCTGCCTTGTCTAAGTTGGTTAAATAGATGTACTGAGCCGCGATGGTATCAATAACGCTACCGGGAATCAACCGCAGGATTAAGAAAATTATCATACTGACTACGATAAACGTAGGAATGATTAACAGTATTCTTCGGATGATATAAGAACGCATCTGCTGTATTACCCTTTTAAAAATACTTCCCGGTAAGAAAGAGCAAAGGTTATATCTATAGATCTACCTTGTTTCAATTTCACTTGCATTAAATTAGTACGATGCTACCATTAATCGCTCGCTTTGTCAATGAACATATGTTCGCCCTTTCATAAAACTATAAATTATAATGATAATTATTTGATATTAATTATCTATCAAATTGAGGATGAATAATGATTTGAAAAAGTGTATATTATATTTGACAACAGCCTTAAAAAAGTATATATTAATGCAAACTTGGGGAATTTGTTTTATAAAGAAAGGGAATGACACGGCTCAGTATTACCAGACTCTTATAAAAAATAGAAAAAGGAGAAAAATGATGCCAAGAAAAACCGTTTGGTTGGTGTTGAGTTGTTTACTCGCAGTATCGGCAATATTGTCATCCTGCAGTAACGCGACATCAACATCAACCGCAACCACAGCGACGACATCGGTAGTTACTACTTCGTCGACAACCACTCAGGCAACAACGACTCAAGTCACCACATCAGTTACCTCAACGACATCAACAACGGTTACAACCACCTCTACGCCGGTTACATCCCAGACCGGCACACCGCAATACGGCGGGTCATTAACTGTCTATACCAACTGGGGCAATGCCAGCCCGACAGGTTTTGATGACCTGACCTCCGGCCTGCCAATGGCCACTATCTGGGACAATCCGTTCACTGAAATGTTGGTCAGAGGCGATATTGATAAATACGGGCCGAGAGGCACCAACGCCTTTGCTTTCAACATTTACGAAAACGTCCCTGAACAATATCTAGGTGGCGAACTTGCGACCGCCTGGACCATCAACACCACCGGTAATACCACCACACCTTACACCATGACTTTCACATTACGGCATGGTGTCATGTTTACCGGCAATACCAAGATCGGTATGGCGCCGCGGGAATTGACTTCGGCGGATATCGTTTTCAGCATTAACCGGACCAAAGCGACCCCTGGTCCCGCCAGTTTTCTTAATTTCGTCAACAACGTCGCTGCTCCCGATAAATACACCGTAGTATTTACTTTGAACTCTTATGCTTCCAACTGGGACTTTCTGTTTGGCGGCGGCATGAATATGGGTGCCATCCAGCCCCAGGAAATGGCGGCTGCCAACGCTTCCGGCGATGACTGGCGGAATACCGTCGGCACCGGGCCGTTTATTCTGACTTCTTATGTAGTCGGTTCCGAAGCAACCTATGTCCGGAACACCAACTATTGGGGTCAGGTCACCATTAACGGTCAGTCTTACCAGATGCCTTTCATCCAGACTCTCTATTATCCGATTATCCCGGATGCTTCTACCCAGATCGCGGCAGTGCGCGTCGGCAAGATTGACTGGGACCCTTATGTCCCCTATTCATATCAGCAAAACCTGGCCACCAGCGCACCGACGATGACCCAAATTAAGTACATGGCCGGTAAGATTAGCCTGTATAAAATTAACAGACTCAACTCCAAGACCCTGAGCAACAAAACCGTGCGTCAGGCATTGATGATCGGCACCGACCTGCAAACCATTTCCAACCTCCTGTACAATGGCGGTCCCATCGTTACCTGGCCGCTTGGCCCGCAAATGCCGGGATACACCCCGTTGGCTTCTCTGCCAGCTGCCGACCAGCAATTGTACAAGTACAACCCGACACTGGCCAAACAGATGCTTGCATCTGCCGGCTATCCCAGCGGGTTCACAGTTTCGATTTACACCGACTCTCTCGGTGTTGACCCGGATTTAGCCAACGCCCTGCAGACAATGTGGGCGCAGATTGGCGTGACACTCAGCATCAAAACACTGGATTCCACCAGCATGACTACGGCCACTAATAACCTCACCTATCCGGATATGATCTCATCTAATGGATATACCGTGGTCAACCCGTTAACCACTTTGAACCTGATGGACGGAACCCGTATCGGTGCAACTTATCTGACGACAGAACCTTTCCAGTCACAGTTTGTTGCGATTGAAACGGATACCGATCCGGTCGACCGGACCGCAAAGATACAGGCGTTGTCTGTTGCGTTCCTTGATGATGTAGCGGCCATCCCGTTTGCCCAGCCCTATATCCTGAACTGCTATTGGCCGTGGGTACAGAACTACTACGGCGAACTCGAAGCCGGCTACTACAATGAAATGCCCATGATCAAACAGATCTGGATTAACCAGTCACTGAAACAGTAATAACCAAATACACGTTTTATCAACCGGCCGAGGAAGGCGGGGGAAACCCCGCCTTCCTTTGTTTTTTACTATTGACAAAATATTCCAGATACACCTAAAAAGGGTAATAAACTTCAATAATGTGTAAAGGGGAAACAAAGCGTAAAAAGAAGCCCCACGGTATTGGTCACCGTGAGGCCTCTATGTTCCCGTTATTTGTTTTTGTTTATCGAGCTATTCGCACATGATTACCCGTATCACACCGCAATCCGGTTCCACCCACACCCCGCCGCTAATAACATCACCGTTGCGCCGCCGGTCAACCACAAATTCGCCTTTTTTATCGAAATGGCCTTCATCCACTTTCAACTGATGTGCCAGTTTGCTCTGCCAGTGGTCGGTTACAAAAGTTGCGTCCAATCGCTTTTCCGGAGCCATCTTCGGGCGCAGGAATAAACGGTAGCTGGCGCCTACCAGATAAAATACGTTTCTGCCGGTCTGTATCAACAGACCGCGGCCTTTGTTTGGCCCAGTCGCGCCCCCGGTTTGTTCGTCCGGCGGCGGGACAAAATGGCGCCAGTCTTTCGGCACATGCGGCAAATGCCCCTCCCCGAAAACCGCCGAGCCGAAATATCCGTCCATATCAAACAATTGCGCGTCAATATCATCTTCCTGAACTACTGCGTGGATTTTATCTGTTCCCTGATATTTTAGAATGAGCGGAATCGCCGCCACCACGCAGCGTACGGTATCAACACCCAATTTTGATTCCGGACGCACGGAACCGTCTTCCGCCACGATTGACTCCAGGAAGAACATCCGGCTGTAACCCTGCAGTTTGTAATCCGCAATCGCCCGGAATAGAGCTAAAGCAGGCGGTGTCTCCGGGAAGAAAAGGGGATTATCATCCCGCGAATACGCCGCGCTGACGACCTCAAACTTGCGCGTATTATAGTATTTGATATCCGGTGCGATTAAATCCAGGTGCGGGGTAAATGACTTGTAAAAGTCCAGCACCTTCGTCACCGCTCCGCCGGAGGGATATGTTTCTCCTGCCGTCATCCATCTGGAATCCAAACGCCGCACTTCCATTAACCAGGCATTCTGGTACATCGGGATGTCATAAACCGCTTTACCGGCCGCCGCCACGCCGTCAATATAAGTCCCGACACTCCAGGCGCTCATGAATTCGCCGGCGTCCCAACCGAATAGCTCCGGCCAGATGCCGGTTTCTTTACCGCCAGTTTTCTGCCAGGACTCATAAACCGGGCCTTTCCCGTTCTTCTTTAGCCAGTTCACGACTTTTGCCGGGACAGGGCTGGTGAACACTTTTTGGGCTTCGGGACCGTAATCCCGGTCGCTGCCGAAAATACCCGGTTCGTTTTCTACTTGGATGCCGATAACGGTATGTTTCGTATCTTTTGTTTTCAGGTGTTTACAAAACGCCGTAAAAGCCTTTTTATCGGCTTCGAAGTTGGCTTTGCAAAAAGGTGAAAGAGACCACAAATCGGTGCCTGTCGGCGATATTACACGCTTGAATTTTTTGGGATTGGTTTTTACCCAGTCCGGCGTATAATCCATGTTTGCATTTTTCCAGGTAGCGAACCATAAAAGAATCAATTTAACATCGTACCGGATGGCACTGGCGATTAAATCATCTACCATCGTAAAATCAAATTTGCCCTCTTCCGGTTCGATGTTTTCCCAGTAAACATCGGTTACCAGGGTGTTGCCGTGCAGTAATTTCACTGCCTTGAAGGCTGTCTCGGATTCGCTGTTGTTGTAAGCGCTCGCCGACGATGATTGCCCGCCGATTGGGAAAAATGGTTTCCCGTCTACCATGAATACCCTTTTTATCGCTGTCACGAAATTACCTCCTTGCTGTGGTTGTTCAAATGATTATAACTTATTCCTGATTTCAGTTCTAGCGGTGAATGATTTTGTTGAATGGCTTCGGCAGCAACGGGGCAGCATACTTTGTCATCACATGTATTGAAAGATATGTAAAAATCCCGTAATAATTTTAAAATATTTGTTAATACTCAGACCGTTTCAGCATCCGTGGGTTAATTCTTGAGATGATTTTTGGGATTAAATAATATGCAGCACTCTTTGCGAGTTGGTTAAATAGATTTTTTCCAGGATACCGTCTCGTAAACCCAAAGCTTCCCATTCCCTGAATAATTTATCAAACGCAAACAACGGATAACCCGAACCGAACATAAATTTATCCTGCAGCCGCCCGCCGATTTCCTTTTTCAGTTCGGGGCTGAAATACCGCGGCAGCCAACCGTGCAGTTCGTTAAAAACATTCGGCTTATGCAGCAGGACGGCAATCATTTCATCCTGCCACGGCCAAGCCGGATGACCGGCGATTATGGTTAAATTGGGAAAATCCGCCGCCACGTCATCGACATTAAGGGGATGGCAGTTTTTAAGATGCAGTCCGCCCCCGCCGGGCAGGCCGGCGCCGGTTCCGGAATGGCCCACATTAATCAGCACCGGAACATGCAGCGAATCACATAGTTCATAGAATGGATAGTAACAGAGGTCATTACAGCCGGTCAGATTCTCAATCTGATTTATCACCAAGCCGGTCATTTTCAATTGTGTCAGGCACCTTTCCAGTTCATCAAGTCCAACTTTTCCCAGGTGCACCGGAATATGCGCCCATGCGCCGATAAATATATTTGGAAATTGGGACATTATTCCGGAGATGTAATCATTATTTGTGTGGAGGTCGTGTATATCTTTACAAAGCGGCCCGTCCAGAAAAGCCTGCACGTCAGCGGATTTAAAATCGTCTGTCATTTCCCGGTCTGTTTTCCATTTTATCGTTGTCTTGTACACTTTCTCGGCCGCCGCTATTTCTTCCGGTGTCCGAAAGGCGCTCCCTTTCTCCGTGCTGAAATGAGCGTGCAGGTCAATTGCTTTCATTCATAACCTTTTCATGGAAAATATTCAGGAGATATTAAGACCGGTCATAGGCTTGCGTGCAGTAACCAATCAATAATCAGCGGGTTAAATATTAAGACGACCATATTATTATGTAAAGTATTTGAATTCTATCCGGAGATTACTTTGTCCCGGCCTTCCTGCTTCGCCTTGTACAATGCTGTGTCTGCGACACGCAGCAGTTCGTCCATTCTGCCGCCTTTTTCCGGATAAGCGGCGACTCCCATCGACATCGTGATTGTGCCCAGAATTTGTCCCTGGAAAATAATTTCCATCTTTTTAATTTCTTCGCGTAACGTATCTGCCCTTTTGACGGTGTCTGCCAGTGAAGTTTCCGGCAATATAATCAAAAACTCTTCTCCGCCGTACCGGCAGGCAATATCGGAACCGCGGAACCTGTCATTAAATAATTTACCGATTTGCGCAATAATTTTATCGCCGGCGGCATGTCCGAAATCGTCATTGAATTTCTTAAAATGGTCGAGGTCTCCCATGATTATGCCGATGGGCGTTTGCTTTCGCGCCGCGCGGGTAATTTCCCGCTGTAGAGATTCTTCCATAAACCGCCGGTTATAAAGCCCGGTTTGTGCGTCCTGAATCGATTGCCGGGAAAGACTTTCGCTTAACTTCACGTTGGCAATAGATAGTGAAAGGTATTCCGATAGCGTTACCGCCATCTGTTTTAAATCAGCTATTTCCTGATGCCCCGAACCATTGGTTTTAAAAGCATTTTTAAGGTGCAGTAATCCCAAAATATCGCCTTTCGCCATCAATGGCAGACAGACATATGGCGCCGGGTTTGTGTGAATCAAATGCGGGCAAATCGGCCCGACATTTACGTCCTCCACTACATGCGCACGTCCCCTTCTTAATCCCCAGCAGGCATCGGGCGCGAAAATATTTGCGTCGGAATTTGTCGGAAAATTTCCCCATGTCACCACCGATTCCAGGTCGGAACGGGAATTGCTTAACATGAACAAAGCCCCTTGCGATAAAGGAAATAACTTTTTCATCGAACCCATAATGATGGGAGCCGTTTCTTCCATTTTTGAACACGCCTGCAGCATATCCCGCATCTCGGTCAGAACGGCGCTCTGCCGCTGCTGCTCTTCCAGTTTTTTCACCAGCACCGTGAGTTGTTCGTTTGTCCTTTTGGTTTCTTCCTGCAGCCGTTTTATTTCCGTGATATCCCTGGTCATCGCGATGAAATACAGAAATTTTCCGTTCTTATCACGCACCGTGTTGCCGGTGCCGTTATGCCAGCGCCATTCCCCCGAGTTATGCCGCACCCGGTATTCGGTACCGCCGGGTGTCTGATGGCCGTCCAGGATATTTCTTTGTATCGCGTCCTGGATTAGTTTTACATCCTCGGGATGCACAATCAACCGGAAAGGATGGCCGACCAGGTCAGAAGCATTATAGCCCAGTACGTTCCTAACTGAACCGGATATATAAAGGAAATCTCCGGCAGCATTCAGTGTGAAAATAATATCGCTGCTGTTTTCCACAATCAGACGGTATTTCTCTTCGCTTTCATATAGAGCACTTTCTGCCGCTTTCCGTTCTGTAATATCGTTATAGAGCGTCTGGAATTGCTGCTTCCCGTCCCAGAATACGTCTCTCATCGAAACATCCAGATACCTTCTGGTGCCGTCTTTGCGGATAATATCAATATCCACCCTTTTGGGCATGGGTTCCCCGCGAAGCAATCTTTCGTGCCGTAATACCCAGTTGGCATGAGCTTCCGGAGAGTAGAATTCTTGCGGCGGCTTCGCTCTTACTTCTTCGATATTCTGGTAACCGAAAATTTCCAGCAGCGCCTTGTTCGCGTAGGAAGTATAGTCGTGTTTATCGGAAATACGAATACCGATTATTGAACCATCCATTGAATTACGAAAGTTCTGTTCAGAAAGTTTCAGGGCTGTTTCAACCTGCTTCCGCTCGGTGATATCATGATAAAGTGTCTGGTTTTGTTGTGTGCCGTCCCAGAAAACCGACCTCATGGAGACCTCTAAATTTCTTACGGCCCCGTCTTTCCGGATAATATCGATGTCGATCTGTTTCGGCATCGGCTCGCCGCGTAATAGTTTTTCGTGACGCACTGCCCAATCGGCATGAGCTTCAGGGGTGTAATGTTCCGGTGGCGGGCTTTTTATGACTTCATCAATATTTTCATAACCAAAGATATCCAGAAATGCTCTGTTTACATATGAAGTGCGGTCGTTATTATCGGAAATGCGTACCCCATTCAACGACTGGTCAAGAGAGTTGCGGAAATTCTGTTCGGACGCTTTTAGTGCGTTTTCCACCTGACCGCGGAGGGCGGCTTCGTTGTCGGCCTCGCATTTTTTGATTTCTTCAGATTTTTCTGAAGGCTTTACTTTGGATTTCTCTGACCCTGCCATTTCCCCTCCTTTTTTAAACGCTTGCGCCTTGTGGTGTATCTGGTTGTAGGTTGCTCCCGGTAATTATTGCCTCTTGTGTGAAATTATTATAGCACCATCCGCCTGTTTATTCCTGTATGTTTCAAGTCTCGCAATGTTGATAGTATTTTAGTATATTTGATTATATCATCTTGCAAATATCATCCTGAGTCCATACGTCAATCGACTCAAAATATGCAGTACTTTAGTATTTAGCTTTGAAAATATTACAGTTTGTAGAGATTAATTATTTGCCGGCACAAAATTTGTCTATGAGATTTTATACAAAGCTGTGTGCGTTAAATCGAAATTACACCAGGCGTAGAATGCCACTTGGCGGCCGATATGGTAAAATAAAATGGTCTTATCCGGTTAGAAAGACTACATACATAAGTCAAGATAAATGATTATATAAATTATTTTCACAGGAGGGAAAAATGGATTACGCTTTAAATGGGAAAGTGGCACTGGTCACCGGCACTGCCAGCCAGGTTGGCATGGGTAAAGCTATCTGCCTGACTTTAGCGAAAGAGGGATGTGATATCGTTTCCACCGATATTAATCTCGAAGGCGCGCAACAGACAGCCGCTACGGTTAAAGCGCTGGGGCGCAAATCTATCGCGTTGAAAGTAGACATCACCAAAGGCGCTGACGTTGACGCGATGGTGGCGGCCGCTATCAAAGAAATGGGGAGAATTGATATCCTGGTCAATACTGCCGGCGGCAACTCCAAACTGGGCGACCAGTTCCTGGAATCCAAGCAGGAAACCTGGGAAAAAGACATGGCGTTGAATTTATACGGCACGATGAATTGCGCCAAAGCTGTTTTACCCGGCATGGTCGAACGCAAATGGGGTAAAATTATTAATTTCTCTTCAATTGTGGCCAGAACCGGGATTGGCGGACCGGGCTCCTATTCCGCTGCCAAAGCCGCGGTTTTAGCTTTTAATCGTGGATTGGCCGCACAGTACGGACCGTTTAACATTAATGTGAACGCAATCGCGCCCGGTATGTTAAAAACCAATTTCTTCTCCGGCTTACCGGGGAACGTCACCACTCAGATATTCGATGAAGTAGCTTCAATGGCACCTTTGAAAAGAAACCAAACTGTCGAAGACATCGCCAATGCCGTCGCCTTTTTGTGCTCTGATGTCTCGAAAAATATTACCGGGCAGTGCATTCAGGTTGACAGCGGTTTAGTAATGATTTAGTTAATAACAGGCGTACTGGAACAAGATAAACAGGAGATTAAAATGGATATCGTCAGAATTGGTTTTGTGCCTGCGCATCGCGGCTCGCTGAGTGAAGATTGGGCGTCACAATTACGGCAAAGATGTCTGGATGTTTTCCGCAAAATCCCCGGCCTGGAAATCATTGTTCCCGATGAAAAGCTGACTGAACGCGGCTTTGTACGCAATGAAGCGGAAGCCGAAAAAGTCATCAAACTTTTTCAAGCTAAAGGTATTGACGGACTTATCATCGGCACCATGACCTTTGGCGATGAAATTTCGATTAATACCATCGCTGCCGCTTTCCGGAACAAGCCCCAGTTGCTTTTTGGCACTAAAGAAGCGGAAGTGCCTTCCTGCGGCGCCCGCACCTCGGATTCATTTTGCGGGACGCTATCCATTTCTTCGGGACTGCACCGCCGCAAAATTCCATTTATCTTTGCCGGTTTGGTATATCCGGAGGAAAAAGAATTCCAGCAATATATCTCCGATTTTGTCGGAACCTGCTCCGTCGTTAAAGGATTCATCGGCGCAAAAATCGGTCTGGTTGGCCCCCGCCCGGAACCCTTTGAAACCTGTATTTACAATGAAGATGCCATGATTAAGCAATTCAATCAGCGCGTAGTTCCGACCGGCGTCAGTGACTTGTTATTGAGAAGCAGCGGCCTTAAAAAAGGCGACCCCGCGCTCGTAAAAATTGCGAAAGAAATGGCTGCCGAAACCGACATGACAAACTCCGGCGCAGAAACCGGCGAAAAACTGGCACGTGTCGAATTTGCTTTAAAGAGCTTCGCTGCCGAGAAAGGCCTCTCCGCCATGGCTATACAGTGTTATTCGGCGATGGAAATGCTTTTCGGTGTCGTCCCCTGTTATGTCATGGGTAGAATAACTACCGCCGGCACTATGGCTTCCTGTGAAACCGACCTCTACGGCGCACTGTCTATGCTCATCCAATATAAAGCGGCTTTATCCGCCACCCCACCTCATTTTATGGATTGGACGCTAAAACACCCCGAAGAGAAAGATACATTCCTCGCCTGGCATTGCGGCAACGGCCCGGTCTGCCTTTCCGGTCAAAAAGGTAAAATCCCCATCACCTGTCATTACATGGGTCCGGACATGGGCACCGTCCATTTTCAATTGAAATCCGGGGTTGTCACCTTATCCAGTCTGCAGGAGGATAACGGCCATTTCAAGATGTTCGTGGCTAACGGTAAATCCGTCAAACTGGACGGCACAATGAAAGGTTCCTGGAGCTGGGTAAAAGTGCCGGACCTGGACAAATTGTACCGCACTCTGATTACCGGCGGCTTTGTCCATCATGCCAGTTTGATTCACGGCGATTATTCCCAATCAATCACCGATGCCTGTACCATCATGGGAATTGAAGTTGTAACGGTCTGATATCTGAATTCGGACAAGGAGCTTAGAAAAAATGGCAGCTGTCAATCGCGTATTCACGGTGGATGGAAAACCATTTTTCCCTCTCGGCGGCCAGTCCTGTAATTCCAGCGGTTATAACGACACAGAATCCGAGACCGCTTTCAAAGTAATCAAAATGTTACACGGTAACACGCTGGAAATCCCCGTCTACTGGGACAATATTGAACCGAAAGAAGGCACTTTTGACTTTACTGCCGTCGATGCTCTTATCAGCCGCGCCCGGCGCCACGGCATCAAATTAATCCTTTTATGGTTTGCCACCTGGAAAAACGGGAATATGGACTATGCCCCGTCCTGGGTTAAAACCGACCCGCAGCGTTTTCAGCGGGTAATCACCATCACCGGCAGCGATATCTGGAATCTTTCTTCGCATTGCAAAGCTAACCTCGAAGCCGATAAAAAGGCATTTACGGCTATTTGTAAGCATTTAAAAACCAAAGACGGTAATGACCGCACAGTAATTGCGCTTCAGGTGGAAAACGAACCCGGCATTATCGGCAGCGACCGCGACTATAGTCCCGCAGCTCAGACTGTTTATGATAGTAAGGTGCCGGCTAAATTAATCGCCGCCATGAAAGCCGCCGGTAAAGGTAAAATTTACGACATCTGGCAGGAATCCGGCGGCAAAAAATCCGGCACCTGGCCCGAACTTTTCGGCTGGGAAGCCGGTGAGTTGATGACTGCCTGGAGTATTGCCGGTTACATTGATGCTGTCGCAGCGGCCGGTAAAGCTATTTACGATATTCCGATGTACATTAACGTCTGGATGATGGAGCAGCCGTGGTGGCCGATTCCCGGTGAAAGTTATCCCTCTGGCGGCGCGGTCAGTAAAGTGCTGGATATTTACAAGTGGTTCACCACGCATATCGACATTATCGCGCCGGATAATTACGCGGATGATTCCGCCGGTTACAAAGCCAACAGCATCGCTTATTCCCGCGACGATAATCCCTATTTTACGCCAGAAACCGCCGGCGACCAGAACATGTTCCGCGGTATCGCCGATTACAACCTCATCGGGAATTTCTTTTTCGGCATCGAATACATCGTTACCCCGGAAGGTTCCATCCGTCCGGAATACCAATCGCTGGTAGATAACTTCCATTGTGTGGCCTCAGCTATCCCTCTGCTTTTGAAATATCAGGGCACCGGTAAAATCCACGCTGTTATCCAGGAATATAAACTGTTGACGCAACGGCTGGATTTGGATGGTTACATGGGCATTGTGGATTTCGGGGAGAAAACTGCCCGTTGGGGTGGCAAAGACTGGCGGCATAATTCCGGCTGGATGTGGAATGAGCAGCCCCAGATGAATCGGGGCCGTGGTTTGGTGGTACAAGCCTCCAGAAATGAATTCTACCTCGCCGGCGTCAATTGCCGTTTGTTCCTCCGGCGTAAGCCCACCCTCGACAAAATGAAAATCCCGCTGCTGGTTTCCGATTGGGCCACCAAGATTTTCGGTTATATCGTAAGCGTTGATGAAGGCCACTTCGATAATAACGGCGAATTTGTGGCTGACCGGCGCCGCAACGGCGATGAAATCTTCCGCCGCGGTTTGTGGGTTGAACCGGATATCGGTGTCCTCCGCGTCATCACCTGCGATTGATTTTTCAAACTTTTAAATCAGTACTGGTAATTAACAGGGCAACTAATTTTAGTTGAAACTTTTCCTTTGGCGAAAGAGAGAAACAGAGGCATTTATTTTCTTTAAATTTTATTCAGGCATCACTTATTGGAAGTGATGAAGACTATTATTTCAACGGTCTGAAAGGGGATAGCAATGACACGAACACGCGAACGTTTTGATGCCGGCTGGAAATTTTTAAATGCTGATATCCCGGGCGCCGAATTATCGAATTTTGACGATTCTGCCTGGCGTACTCTGGATTTGCCGCATGACTGGAGTATCGAAGGCCCGTTTGCCGAGAATAACATTTCCGGTCAGTCTCTCGCCTATTTGCCAGGCGGAGTCGGCTGGTACCGTAAATCATTTAAGCTTTCCAAAGCAGACAAAGGCCAAAGAATCTTCATCGATTTTGACGGCGTCTTCCGTTTTTCCGATGTCTGGATTAACGGGCGGCATCTCGGATTTTTCCCCGACGGCTATACCAGTTTTCACTATGAATTAACGCCCCATCTTGTTTTTAGCCGGCAGAATATACTCGCCGTCCGCGTTGATAACTCGCAGCAGCCTAACTCGCGCTGGTACACCGGTTCCGGCATTTATCGGCACACCTGGCTTACCAAAACATCCCCTGCCTATATTGTAAAAGACACTACGTATATTCAAACCCCGGTTGCCAAAGCTTCGGAAGCTTCCTTATATATCCAGACGAAAATCAGAAATGAATTGTCCGCCATCGGCGGCTTTCTGCTGAATGTCGAAATCCTGGACGCTGCAGGCAATAAAGTGGCCGAAAGCTATGACGCCCGCTTTGTCGACCCCGGTCAGGATGAACGTTTTCATGTTTCAATGTGGTTAAATACTGTCAACCTGTGGGATATCACCAACCCTTATCTCTATACCGCTCGTTTTAGTGTTTATTCCGGTGAAGAAATTAATCCTGAAACACTGCTGGACCAAATTGAAATCCCGTTCGGCATCCGTTCCATCGAATTCACTACTAACGACGGCTTCTTCCTCAACGGCCGGCGCGTAAAAATTCAAGGGTTGGCGCTGCATCATGACGCCGGTCTCCTCGGGGCCGCCGTCCCGGAGAAAGTTTGGGAAAGGCGTTTGCTCAAACTGCGCGAAATGGGCTGCAACGCCATTCGTAACGCGCATTCCGCCGCTGCCCCGGAGTTGCTGGATTTGTGCGACCGGCTCGGATTGATGGTCTTTGATGAATTCCACGACGAATGGCAAATATCCTGGGAAAAGAATCACTCCAATATTCATTTTAAAAAGTCTAAAACGAATGATTCGCGGTATGGCGCCAGTCAGTATTTCGATGAATGGGGTTATAAAAACACCGCCGCCACCATCCGCCGCGACCGTAACCACCCTTCCGTTATCATCTGGGGCATCGGCAATGAAATTTACGAGCAGGGGCAAAACGGCGGTTACGTGATTGCCCGTAAATTGAACGAACTCTGCCACGTCGAAGACCCCACCCGCCCGACGATGACCGCTAATAACGATATCCATAACGAAACCCCCGGTTTTAAAACGACCGTTGAATTTCTGGAATCCACCGATTTAATCGGCTACAACCACATCGGCAACTGGGGCACCGTCTACCGCCGCCTCTATTTTGAGGACAAGTGGGCACATCCGGATTGGAAGGTAATGGGTTCCGAAAATGCCTTTTCCTCCAATTACCGCGGCGAATATGTGCTGGAACCCCAGGCTTCATCCCACCACAAACCTTATTACATGGGGATGCTGGATTCCGAAGAATTGTGGAAATTTACGAAGCTTTACGATTATGTTATGGGCGATTTTCTCTGGGCGGGTATTGATTATATGGGGGAATGGGCCTTGCCCAACATTTTGTCTCCCTGCGGTTTGATTGATACCTGCGGTTTTGAAAAGGACTCATATTACTTCTTCGCCAGTCAATGGAGCGACAAACCGGTCATCAAGTTGATTCCGCACTGGAACTGGCCGGGCCAGGAAGGCAAAGCGATTCCGGTCATCTGTTTTACCAATTGTGACGAAGTGGAACTTTTTGTCAACGGGCAATCCTTCGGCAGGCAGGCTTATGATTATTTCCGTCCCGGCGCCACGAAAAGCCGTGATTTCACCGTCAAGCCGCGCCGCATCACCACCAATGAACTCCACCTGCTGTGGATGGTTCCTTACCAACCCGGCGAAATTCGTGCCGTCGGCATAAAAAATGGTAAAGTTTTTGAAGATATAGTCCGCACTTGCGGACCGGCGGCTAAACTCGAATTAAAAGCCGACCGTACGGCGATTAAGGCCGGTAGCGGTGATATCTGTCATGTCGAAGTTAAACTGCTGGATGCCAAAGGTAATTTCGCCCTGCTCTCCAAAGACCGGCTGAACTTTTCGGTTTCAGGCCCCGGCGAGATATTATGCCTCGACAGCGGCAGTCCGACTAATCATGATATCGGTCTCCATGCGCGTAGCATTCAGGCTTACAATGGTATGTGCCTGGCATATCTCCGCGCTCACCAACCGGGAAACATCAAACTGTCTGTTAATGGTCAAGGTATCGTTGCCGCTTCCCTGAATATCAAAGCCCAGGGTTAATTAACCGCCGTTTTTGAAACAAATCTTCGCGGCTGTTACAATATTCTTAAGAATATATTAAAAAATAGGGTATTTTTTACGTGTCGGAAATTCCGATGCGTTAAGGAGAGTGCGAGTGTTTGATACCAAAATGAGGGAGAAAGAGTGGGGTTGGCGCGGCGTCATGGGCTATATCAGCCCGGCGGTAGTTTTATCTTATGGGTCTGAAGTGGATTATAAACTTGGCCTTTTGGGGTTCGGCACGATGCAAATAACCCTGGGGCTGGTTAATGCCACCGATGATAACCTGGGTAAAGTCCTTCCCGGTCTGGACAGTGCGGCAAAAACACTGGCCGACCAGGGCGCGCAGTTCGTTTGCCTGGGAGGTCCGCCGTCCACTTTGGTTGACGGACAAGACCTGAATCTACAAATTAAAAAACGTCTGGAAAATATCACCAAAGTTCCCTCGACTACCGCGTTGTTAGCGACACTGGACGCGTTTCATGCTCTTTCGGCTAAAAAAATAATTATCGTCGAACCCGGCGCCAGTGACGGCACGGATATCTGGGCACAGCGCATGAAGAAATACTTCGAAAACAACGGCCTCAAAGTTGTAAATACTAAAAGCGCTTTTTCGAAAACAACAACTCTCGGTAAAGCTAAATTACCGATGCAGCTGCCACTTGATTTAACCCGGGAAGCAATCCGCGAGAACCCGGAAGCGGAAGGGATTTATCTGGCTTGCGGCGTGTGGGGCGGCCCGCCTGTCGTCCAAAGGCTGGAAAAGGAATTCGGAATACCCGTCGTTTTTGACGATTCCAATTGTTACTGGGCCGGCATGAAAGCTTTAAACATTAAAGTGCCGGTTAAGGGTCTGGGCAAACTTTTCGAAACCCTCTAGGATTTCGGATATCTGTCCGGTTATTGTTATTAAAACCCGGTATTAATTTCAAACTGATATTTATTTAAAAGAAAGGGGCTGCGAACTTTCGTTCGCAGCCCCTTTTGTGTTGAACTGAGTTTTAATTCAGTTGTTCAGATATTAGTGGCCTAACCCTGCTTTCATGTTCTGGTCAATCCACATTCTCTTGATCATCGGGATCTGGTTGTAGTATGAAGCATCGATTTCGCCATAGTAGTTCTTCAACCACGGCCAGTAGCAGTTTAAGACGTAAGGATTCGCAAAGCCGAGGCCGCCGCAATCCCACTGATAAGCTTCCTGGAGTTTCTCCAGTTGCGCTTCACGGGAAACTACGTCGGCATTAGCCGCGGCCGCTTCGTACATCGCTTCCATGCCGGACGGGTCGCTGGTCAGATAGGTGGAACCGGCGAGCCCTGCGCGGGCCAGGTTCAAAGCGGTGAACGGATTGACGACGGTAAAGTTAGACATCATTGCGTCTTTATAGGTTACGTTGTTGTACTCGGTTGATGCGGTCGTCGCATCAATTACATTAATCTTTACCGTCACGTTGATGGCTTGCCATTCACTTGCCAGGATATTAGCCACATCCTGCTGTGTCTGTACAGGACCGACATCAATCTGGATGGTAAAGCCGTTCGGGAAACCCGCTGCGGTCAGCATCTGTTTCGCTAATGTCGGATTATAGGTCCATAACGTTTGAATATTGGATGGTAACTGGTTCAGCGGTACATACCCTGCAGCTCCCGGAGCTAACGGCCAGCTGTAGTAAACGCCGCCGCCGTATTCCAGTGTCGCAATTGTTTTCAGGTCGGTACCGATCATTAAAGCCTGGCGTACCGATTGCTGGTTGACCACTGCCGAAGTAAGCCTGTTGTACTTCAGGAAATCAACCGTACCGGATACATATTCAGCCGCCGTCATTTGCGGGGCGGAACTGGCTAAGTTAGCCTGGTAGGTAATCGGAACTTTCGGGTCCCAGTCAAGCTTGCCGGTTCTAACCGCGGCGATCTGAGTGGAAATATCGGGGATAATCGGGTAATCCAGTTTCTGAATGAACGGTTCCTGATAGGACTGTCCATTGATTGTGATAGAAGCCCAGTAATTGGGATTTCTGGTGTATTCTGCTTCGGAACCCTGGATATAAGAAGTCAGGATAAAGGGTCCGGAACCGCAGGCATTCTTCCAGTTGTCGGGGCCGCCCTGAGCGGCAGCGTTAACAACTTCAGAAGCCCAGATCTGGCCTAATGCCGTGCCGCCAAGTCTCCATGCCCAGTTGGTATAGAAGCTGGAGCAAGTCCAAACGACTGTATAGTTACCGGTCGCCTGGGTTGAAGTAAGCCAGGAGAAAGCAGCGGCGAAACCGGGGCGGCTCATCGCGCGCTGTTCGGAGTACACCACATCAGCCGCGGTCAATGCTCTCGGCGCCATACCGATATTGGTATTCCCCGTGAACATGATACCTTGTCTGATTGTCCAGGTGTAGGTTAATACCGGGGTTAATTGTACAGTCCATCCTGAGGCGACTTCGCCGCCGAAGTACTGTTCCGGTACGCCTTCATACAGGTTAAAGGCAAATGCGCCGTTAGCGCCCGGCCCAAGACCATATTTTGCGATGTCACCGGTGAGCAGCCATTCCATGTAGGGGTTGCCCCAGCGGGCTCCAGAACCAAGGTCTGAAGTCATCATGTGGTCCCACCCGGTCGGGTCCTGGTTGCCCGAACTGATGAACAGGGTTAAGGTGCCGCCGTAGGTGGGTGCGCTCAGCGAGCCGGGGTTAACTGTTCCCGTCGTTGAGGTGGAGGCGGTGGTTGTGGTCGTCGATACGACCGCGGAGGTAGTTGTGGTTGTCGACGCTACCGTCGATGTTGTGGTTGCTGTCGATGTTGTGGTTGTTGTCGGTGCTGACGTTGTCGTCGTCGTCGTCGTAGCGCTGCCGCAGGACGATAACAAAATAGCGGTTACGAGCACGCAGCTTAACACTAACCACGCAATCTTGCTTCGCATCTCTTCTCTCCTTCTTTTATTTTTTTATCCAAATTTTTGATTTTTTTAAATATATACCTTATCAGCCGTTTTGTCAATCTGCCTTAATAACATCCGACGGTAAATTTGAGCGGTTGCTGATTTTCTCCAGGCTCTTCTTGGATAAACCGTATCGTCCGATCCCGCCTCTGAGTCTCGGGTCCAGGATGTCTCGGACCGCGTCGCCGAACATATTCACTCCCCAGACCACCACGCTCAACACCAAACCCGGCCATAACACCATCCACGGAGACTGGAACATATACGTGCGCGCGCTGCCGCTAAGTAATGCCCCCAAACTGGCAGATGGCGGAGGAATACCATATCCCAGGAAACTGAGACTGGCCTCTGTCAGAATGACCGCCGGCATACGTGTCGAAAATTCGATGATTATCGGCGCCATGATATTCGGCACGATGTGTCGCCGGATAACATCCCATGTCGGAGCGCCGATTGCCACCGCTGATTGTATGTACAGGTTTTCCTTAATCCCGATTACCGCGCTTCTGATTACCCTTGAACCGCCGATACCCATTTGTACGCCCAGAACAAGAATAATGTTAATCATCGATGGGTGGATTATTGAAATAATCACCATCAAAATAATTAGTGCCGGAAAACACATCACGGCGTCCACGAACCTTTGTACAATCAGGTCGAATTTTCCACCGATATATCCGCTTAAAACACCGATAACGATTTCTACCACTGTAGCTATCAAGGTGGCGGCTAAACCGACCACCAGTGAAATGCGGGCGCCGTAAATCACGCGGCTTAAAATATCACGTCCTAACCAGTCGGTCCCCATCCAGAATTTAAAGGAAGGCCCTTCCATCGCATTTAAACCGTGTATTACGTTCGGGCCGTAAGGCGCCAGCAGCGGAGCGAAAATACCCACCAGCAGTAATAGCACCGTGATAATCCCCCCGATTAAACCCATCGGTTTCTCCCGGATTAGCCGGACAAAGAAATCCGCGATGCCGGAGCGTTTTTTTTCTGTTTTTATTTTTGTTGTTGTATCTGCCATTTTATTATCTGTCTTGTTTTATTATTTTCTAATTATAATGCACCCTGGGGTCGAGCATACCGTAGGTCAAGTCTGTTATTAAGTTGATTATTACGATTGCCACGGCGTAAAGCAGCACTATCGAACTGACTAATGTATAATCCCTTTGGCCGATAGCGTTGATGAAAAGCTGCCCCATCCCCGGCAATTGGAAGATATTCTCGATAATCACCGACCCGCCCACCAGCAGCGATATTTGCGACCCGATGATGGTGATAATCGGGAGCAGCGCATTCTTTAAAGCATGTCTCAAGACAACAACTCTTTCTTTCAGACCTTTGGACCAGGCCGTCCTGATATAGTCCTGCCTTAAGACTTCCAGCATCATCGTACGGGTCATTCTCATCGTCAACCCGGCCATGGAGATGCCTAGCACGATGGACGGAATAATGAACATCTGTAAATTGCCCAGCGGGTCTTTGGTAAACTCAATCAGCTTAATTGACGCCATGTAATGCCACCAGATGGACGGGTATACAATCACCAGCGTCGCCAGGAAAAAGTTCGGCACTGAAATCGCCACAATCGCAAAAGTCCGTGCAAAAAAGTCTCCGACTGAATCCTGCCGGATGGCTGAATAGATGCCGATTGGTATGGCGATCAGTTGCGCGATTATTAGTCCCAGTATGCCCAATTCCACGGTTACCGGCCACCGGGCATCTACATCCTGTACTACCGGCTCGTTGGTAATCATGGATTTACCCAGATTACCGTGTACAATAATCTGCCCCATCCAGATGCCGTACTGTTCCAGCATCGGCTTATCCAGTCCGAGTTCATGCCGCACCTGCTGCAGGTCTGCTTTGGTTTGAAACTCGTAGGACGAGACAATGTAATCTACCACGCTGCCCGGGATCAACCGGATGCTGGTAAAAACAATCAGGCTCACGATAAAAACGGTCGGGATAATTAGCAGTAATCTTCTTAATATGTATGCGCGCATTTTGTTAGCTACCTGTTTTTATTAAACTAAAAAATGATACCATGTCTACACATGTGTGTCAATATTCATGAGGTCATTTGGCAAGAATAATTGCTCTCGTTGAAAGTAAATATGATTTTATATCTGATTTCATACCGAATTTATTATTTAAAATTTTCATCTTCTATTTTAGCCAGCGCTTTCAACGCCGCCGCCCTTTTCTGTTTGCCGCTTTCGGTTGCGTCTTCCGCAAATTTCCTGCTCAACCAAAGGTCGACGGCTTTTTTCGCGCGCGTTTCGGAAATAACTTTCGCGCCCATTGCCAGTATATTGCAATCGTTCACCAATCGGCACATTTCCGCGGTAAATTCGCACTCACACAAACCGCAGCGGATGCCTTTAAATTTATTCGCAGTCAGAGAAACCCCCATCCCGCTGCCGCAAAAGATAATCGCCCGGTCGGTCACTCCGTTCTGGATTGCTTTTGCCGCTTTTGAGCCCACTTCATAATAATCAATAAAGTGGTCGGGCGAATCGGTCCCGAGGTCTAAAACTTCATATCCTTCGCTTAGCAGATGTTCTTTAATCGCCTGCTTTAAAGGAAACCCAAATGGGTCCGCCGCTAATACAATTTTGCTGGACATCTCGGCTCCTTATTTTATGCTACGAAGACATTATAACTTATTTTGGGATGATAAATCTATTGTAGTGTTTATTAAACAACTCCGTCACATATTATCCCTGGTGTTTCCGGTCGTATTCACGCCGGTTTTCCAAATTTTACAATGGGTTTACATATCGTCATTATGCTACAATTAAAAAAACCAAAGGTCTCTCCGTTTGCAGATCAATTATTGATAAAGCCGGGGTGGAAGGGATATAATTCTTTTCAAAACCGTTTCCGCGATATTACGTCCGTTTCGTTAAGATGAATTTGCCGGATTTTAAATTAACACAACATTAATTAAACATGAACATGGAGTGAATCAATGTACGAATTTAAAAAACTTTTCCAACCAATAAAAATCGGGACAATGGAGCTAAAAAACAGAATCGCCTTCGGCGAACAGGCCCCTCAAGCCTCGCATGGCTATATAACCCAGGCTACCGAAGATTTTTACGTCGAAAGGGCCCGAGGCGGCTGTGGTCTGGTCATGGTCGGCGGTATTTGTCCCGATATCTCCGGTTGGGGCACGGAGTCCATGGCCCGCATTGACGATGATAAATATATCCCCAAACTGGCCAAAATGGGCCGGCGCATGCGGGAAGTTGCTCCCGACGTTAAAATCGGGATTCAGATTATGCACGAAGGCCGGGCGATGCGTCCCGATGAAGCCGGCGCCGCTAAAAATCTGAAACCCGTGGCGCCCTCGCCGGTTAAGTTTAAATTCGGCGTGGTTCCTCACGAATTGACCGTTGCCGAAATCAAACACATGGAAAACCAGTTTGTTGAAGCCGCCCGCCGTGTCAAAGACGCCGGCTATGATTGTGTTGAGATTCACGGTGCCCACGGCTATCTTATCGGCTCTTTTATGTCCCCCTATACCAATCGCAGGACCGACGAATACGGCGGCAGTATTGAAAATTGCGCGCGCTTTGCCTGTGAAATCATACGGGGCATTAAAAACAGGTGCGGTAAAGACTTTCCGGTTCTCATTAAAGTGAACGCACTGGACCGTCTCGATAAAAAAGAAGCTCCGGCACAACTGACGCCTGAAATTATCGCCGCCATTGCCCCGTATCTGGAGAAAGCCGGCGTGGATGAAATTCATCTTTCCGGCGGCACACATGAAGCGCCCATGTGGTCAGCTGTCGGCCCCTATTATATTCCCAAAGCCGCTTTCGCGGATTATGCCGCTCAATTAAAGAAAGGTGTGAAAATCCCGGTCGGCGTCATCAACCGGATTAACGACCCGATTCTGGCTGACGAACTCATCGTCGCAGGCAAAGTTGATTTAGTCTGGATGATGCGGCCATTGGTGGCCGACCCGGAACTGCCGAAAAAAGCTGAAGAAGGACGCCTCGATGAAATCCGAACCTGTATTGCCTGCAACACCTGTCATGACATCCTTTGCCAGGGTTGGTTCCACGAGACACGCTGTGCGGTTAACCCCGATGCCTGGCGCGAGGGTGTTGCCCACCTTGAGCCTTCGTTAAGGAAGAGAAAGGTTCTGGTCGTCGGCGGCGGTCCGGCCGGCATGGAAGCCGCCCGTATCAGTGCGCTTATCGGTCATGATGTATCCCTCTGGGAAAAAGACGGCAAACTCGGTGGTTTGCTGAATCTGGCTGCCATTCCTCCGTTGAAAGGCGAAATCATGAGCATTCCCCGTTATTATGCGGCACAATTTAAAAAACTCGGCGTCAAAGTTGAGTTGAACAAAGAAGCCACTCCGGCTCTTGTCAAACAGATGAAACCGGATGTCATCATCATCGCCAGCGGCTCCAGCACTTTCTTCCCGCCCATTCCCGGTATTGATAAGAGCATTGTCTCCGATGCCCGCAAAGTTTTAGAAGGTACGGTGAAAACCGGTGATGATGTCGTCGTCATCGGCGGCGGCGAAGTGGGCATCGAAACCGCGGAATTCCTCGGCGCGCTGGGTAAAAAAGTTACCCTGGTCGAAATTCTCCCCGCCATCGGCGAACTGATGGTGAAAGATGTAATTGATTACGTCATCGATCAGCTCTTGCAGCATAAAGTGGAAATTTTAACCGGTACCAAAGTCGAAGAAATCACCGCGGACGGCATCGTCGTTTCCAGTAAAGAACAGCCGAAACGCACCATCAAAGCGGATAACGTCATTATTGCCACCGGCGCCAAACCGGATAAAACGGCGCAGAGCGCGCTGCAGGGCCTGGCCCGTGAAGTTTATCTGGCCGGGGATTGTCTGGTACCGAGCAATATCAGAGTGGCAATCCATCAGGGCAACATGACCGCCCGGATGCTGTACTAGCAACAATTTAACCGCTGCATTTCATATTGCGCTGTTAGGCCGGAGTGCCTTCGAAAAATCTGCGCGGATTATCCACACAGATGCTGTGAATTGTTTTTTCGGAAACTCCCAGCTCGCGTAGTTTTGGCAGCACGAATTTGTTAATATACAAGAAACCGTAGGGGTTATCCGTTTCCAGTTTCTTTTTCGCCGCCTCAGGCAGCGTATCGAAAAAGGTTGAGACCAGGAAAGCGTCATGTCCCAGTAAAACACGGTCCGCGTATCCGGCATCAATCAAATCTTTGATTGTTTTTACACGTCCTTCCGGACTGACGCGGGCTAATGGCGGCACGTGGATTCCCGGCAGTCTGTCCATGCCCAAGTAGCACCCCTGTTTTACCACCCATTCCAGGTATTCCATATCCTTCGTATCTGTTGAGTGGTCGAGTTTCACCCGCCGCAAATCA
>Ga0182027_10001599_pt1 | contig 37647 bp, 34 predicted proteins | sample 712E1DmetaG_FD_121300 | JGI IMG/M metagenome (GOLD analysis project Ga0182027, IMG submission 121300) | Permafrost microbial communities from Stordalen Mire, Sweden - 712E1D metaG (Illumina Assembly) | ecosystem: Environmental > Terrestrial > Soil > Wetlands > Permafrost | place: Sweden...
GCCTTCACCGCCCGTTTTTCCCCCTCGGAACTGGAAGAGTTGCAGCGCGGAGCAGCGCCGTCCACCCAGTCCACGCCGTCCGCCCCGTCCACGCCGTCCACCCAGTCCACGCTGTCCACCCAGTCCACGCTGTCCACCCAGTCCACGCTGTCCACAGCCGCCGCTGACGAATTCGTGATCGTCCAGGGCGTGATGGACCTGGCAGTGGTGAGGCCGGACGAAATTTGGGTGCTGGATTTCAAAACAGATCATTTTGCGGAGGATGAATTAGAAGCGAAGGTCCGCCTGTACCGCCCGCAACTCTCCCTGTACGCCCGCGCCATCGCCCGCATTTACGCCCGGCCGGTTACCCGCCGCTGGCTCCATTTCTTCGCCGTTGGCCGGACGGTGGAGTTGGACGGGCGCGTCTGACCCTTGATGGGACGCTGTCACTATTCAGGTAGGGCGGCGCTGCTGCGCCGCCCAAGAATTCAGGGCAGAGCGGCAGCTCGCCCTACCGGGAAGGCGAAGAAATCTGTCCTGCACCCTTGGCGAATCTTGACGCCTGTTTTGGCTGTTTTGGCTTGCCCTTTCAGGGCGGCGGAGTGATTCTCCCGAGGCTGGCAATGATGAGGATTGAAAACAGGCTTGCGTCGAATACAGGCTTGTGCCGAACCATCGCCCCGGAGTGGACGCCGGGGGCGCGCGCTGTTTGCATGGCGAGTGTTGCCGGCCCGGCGCCTTGTCAATTCAACTTGAGGAATTCAAATGACACGTAATTCTGGCTCAATAGTGAATAAGTTCATCCTGCCGGCATTGGTCCTGGCAGCGAGCGCCACCCTTGCCTGCGCGCAGGGCAAACCCATTGCGCAACTGGTGAAGACGGGCGGCAAGCACACTTTTCTGGTGGACGGGAAGCCGTTCATCATCCTGGGCGGCCAGGTCAACAACGACGGGGCCTTCCCGGACCGCATGGAGCGCGCCTGGCCCAAGCTCAAGGCGATGAACGCGAACGCCGTGGAGTATCCCGTTTATTGGAACCAAATCGAGCGCGAAGAAGGCAAGTTCGATTTCCGCGACTTTGACCAGATCCTGAACCGGGCGCGCGCCCAGGGCCTGCGGGTCGTGCTGCTCTGGTTCGGCACCTGGAAGAACGGCGCCATGGATTGGGCGCCGAACTGGGTCAAGTCCGATGTCACGCGCTTCCCGCGCGTCCTGGACTCGGGCGGCAAACCCATTCGTGTGCTCTCGCCGCACTTCCGGGCTACCCTGGAGGCGGACAAGAAGGCCTACGTGGCCATGATGACACACCTTCGCCAGGTGGACGAGGCGGACCGCACCGTCATCCTGATGCAAGTCGAGAACGAACCCGGCTTGTTTGGCAGCATCCGCGACTACTCGGCGGAGGCTGGCAAACTGTTCAACGGCCCCGTGCCCGACGCGCTGGTTGCGGCGCTGAAGAAGCAGCCGGGGACTTGGACGGAAGTCTTTGGCAGCCGGCTGGCGGAAGAAGCTTTCACCGCTTACTACCTTTCCGCCTACATCAACGAAGTCGCCAAGGCCGGCAAGCCAGTCTATCCGCTGGCCACTTACGTCAATGCCTGGCAGGGCGGCGAAGACACCGCCGACGCGTTTGACTCCTTTGATCGGGCCGGCGAGAGCTATCCCAGCGGCGGGCCGGTATCCCATGTACTGGACCTCTGGAAGGCGAATGCGCCGGACATTGATATCCTTTCCGCGGACACCTCGGTGCAGCCCTTGGTCAACTTCAGAATGATCAACGGGCGCTACGTCCGTCCCGACAACCCGTACTGGAGTCCGGAGGCGGGCCGGACCATGTCAGGCGCGCGGACGTTCTTCTACGCGCTGGCGGAGTATTCGGCGATTGGCTTCGGCGCTTATGGAGTGGATTCCGGCGCCGGTCCCGAGTTGGCGGACCGTTTTGTTGACTTGGGCGCGGACTACCGCCTGGTCAATGCCGCCATGCCCGCCATCCTCGACTTGCAAGCATCGGGCAAGCTCAGGGCCGCCATCGCGGACGATGTCATCCGGGGAAAGAACCTGATCTACGACCGCTACCACCTGCTGGTTCGTTTCCTCGCCGCGCCGGGCGCGCCTTCGCAGCCGCCGACGCCCTCCGCCCGCGTGCTGGTGGGCGAGTTGGGGCCGGACGAATTTCTGATCATGGGCTTCAACGCCGGGGTGGATATCCGCCCGACGGTCGGTTCCGGCTTCACCGCGGCGCAATTCCTTCAGGTCGAGGAAGGAGTCTATGAGAACGGCGTGTGGAAGACCACCAACATCGGCCGGACCTACCAGGGAGACCGCGCCCCGCCCAGCATCTCTCTCTCCGCAGAAGGCTCCATCTTCCGCGTGAAGCTGATGCGCTACTGAGGTGTCGCTTTAGAACCCGTTCAACAGCTCCGCGTCAGAAGACTGATGGCATCGGCCATGGTATTCACGTCGCGGAGCACCGCGCGGGCATGGTCCGGATCGGTGATCTTGAGTCCGAAGTCCTTGTCCAGGGCAACGACCAGTTGCAGGGCATCCACGGAGTCCAGGCCGATGCTGCCGGGACCGAACAACGGCTGGTCGTCCGGAATCTGGTCGGCGGGAATCTGCAACATCAGGTTCTCCACCATCATCTGCTTGATCTTGAGCTTCAAGGCTCCCGGGTTATCAATCATACAGTAAATTCATTGGCAAGCGCTGGGAACTGTGGGCGATTCCCAACAACAGCGCAAGCAAATAGGTCAACCGAGGTCAACGCACGACAGAATTTTTCACTTTCCCGGTAGGGCAGAGTTGCTGCTCTGCCCTGAATTCCTGGGCGGCCCCCGATTCAGAATCGGGATGACCTACCAGAGACAAGAAGAATTCTTCCCGCGCCCCCGGTCAACTCGCGCGGACAAAGCGCGCGCCGATGGCTTGCTGGTTGCAGCCGACGAGGCTCAGGGTGGCGGCGGTGAAATCGGCGCGGGCCAGCGCGTCGCAGGCAGCCACACACAGCCAGCCCGAAGCGGCCATCAGCCCTTCGCCCAGCACCCGCTTTGGGCTGAGGCGCGGTCCCGGCCAGCCCTGCCAGGCGGCCAGCTCGGGAGCGTCCAGGCGGCGGCAGCCTTGCAATCCATCGCAGAGCAGTTCCCGGACGGAACCGGCGGGCAATTGTGAACGCATGAGCCGGGCGGCGCGGCCGCGGCTTCTGCTTGACAGGTACGTTTGCGCGTCGGTCAGCGCGCTGAGTTCGACGCCGCCGGATGCGGGCGGCTCCAGGCCCAGGCAGACACAGCCCGCGCCGGCGCTGGCAACGCAGGCATGGTCGAAATGCCAGATCGCGTCCGCCCGCAGCCAGTTCGCTTCTTCCGCCCCGACGACCAGGGCCAGGTCCACCCGCCCTTCCAACAGCCAGTCCGCCGCGAGGGCCAGGCCTTGGAGGAACACCGCCGGGTCTCCCACAAGTGTTGTCACAAGTGGATCGCCCCCCAACAGCGCCGCCAGATGGCTGGCGGGGGCGGCGAAGACGGTTTCCGGGAACAGGAGCGGGCTGGCGGTGGCCGGGGAATCGAGCACTTCCGTATAAAAGCGGCAGGAGTATTGCACACAACCGGATTGCAGGCAGACGATGAGACCCAGCCGGGGCGGAAGGGGCGAGACGCCGCTAATCGCTTCGAGCGCCGCCGCCGCGACATATTGCGTGAGCGGGCTGGAGCGGCGAAACCGCGCGTGAGCCAGGAAGGCCGGACGCGGCGAAGGGTCAGGCACCAGGCGCGCAGGAAACGGGCGGTCCCAGCCGGGACGCTCGATGTGGCGGAGCGGAAGCGGCTCGCCGGCGTCCAACGCGGCGCGCAACGCGGGCAGACCCCAACCGGCGGGCGACACCGCCCCCAGGCCATTGACGAAAACGCGGTTCATGGATGCCTCCTGAAAAGGAGGGTTGCGTTGGCGCCGCCGAAACCGATGGAGTTGGACAGCACCATGTTGCAATGGGCATCTGTGGGCTGCCGAACGAGCGGAAACCGGCAGATGGGGTCGGGGGTTTCCACGGTGGTTTCCGGCGGCAGCCATTGTTCGCGCAGGACCATGAGGCAGACGACAGCCTCGACCGCGCCCGCGCCGCCGAGGAGGTGTCCAATGCCGGCCTTGGTGGAACTGACCGGCAAGCGCGCGGCATGGCTCCCGGCCCAGCGATTGATGGCGGCGGCTTCGGAACTGTCGTTCAGCGGGGTCCCGGTGCCGTGAGCGTTCACGTAGTCAATGTCCGCCGGGTACACTTGCGCCACTTCGCATGCGCGCCGCATCGCGGCCAGGCTGGCATCGCCTTCCGGGTGAGGCTGGGTCAGGTGGTGGCAATCCATGGCGCTGCCGTAGCCGGTTAGCTCGCCGAGGATTTCCGCTCCGCGACAGTTGGCGGAGTCGAGGGTTTCCAGCGCGAGCATGGCGGCGCCTTCGCCGATGGACAGCCCGTCGCGGTGGGCGTCGAAGGGCCTGCAACCGCCGGGCGAAATGGATTGCAGCGCATCAAAGCCGGCAAAGACAAGCAGGGTCAGCGCGTCGTATCCGCCGGCCAGGACGCGGCCGGCGCGGCCGGCGCGGATCATTTCCCAGGCCAGGCCCAGCGCATTGCCGCCGGAGGCGCAGGCGTTGGCAATGATGATGATGGGGCCGCTGAAACCGAGCGCCTCGGCAATGATGCGCCCCTGGGTCTGCGGCTGGTAGTGCAGCGCGCGGGTAGGCTGGCCGCGATGGGAGCGCGGAGAACCGACGGCGCGCTTGAAGTATTCTTCTCCCAAGACCATGCCGCCCGAGGTGGTGCCCAGCACCAGCGGCAAATTCTCAGTGGGTTCCCAGCCCGCCCGGCCCCAGGCTTCGTGCGCCGCGAGCAATAGCATCCGGCTGGCGCGGTCCAACCGGCTGGCCTGCCGCGCCGGAAGCCGCGTGGGAGGGAGTGTGTCCGGCAAATCCGCTTCGGCAGCCATCTTGGACCGCTGGCGGCTGACATCGAAGAGGGTGACCGGACGGAACGCGGTCCGCCCGGCCCGGAAACCATCCGCGTTGACCCGCCATCCGCTCCCATAAGCGGTGACGATGCCAGCCCCGGTGACGACTACACGCGGCGGCGGACCATTTTGAACTGGACGGGGGAATAGCATGTTGGGTCAGATTGCGGCCGGTTCCGCCAGATAATCCAAGAGACTTTCCTTCGCGGGCGCCAGTTTCGCCCTTTCGATTTCGTGGAGCACCCGCTCGCCGGTCATGATGACGCGGTGGTTTTTGTAGAGGAGGTATCGGTCGCGCTCCGTGGGAGGGGTGAGATTGACGGTGACTACGTTTGCGCCCGCGCCCAAACCGCGGCGGTAGCCGTCTGTGGAGCCGTTGAGGCACAAGGCGCTGACGGCGGGGATCAGCCATTCCGGGCGCATCAGCCGCAACATGGCCATGCAATTAAGCGTCAAGGAGAGGTCGCCGGCGGAGTCCTCCGACAAGGGAGTGGACTCGCCGGGAATAAAAGGACTGACGCTGCAACCGGCCAGCGGAAGGCGCCGGGCGGTGTCCAGGTCGCCCAGCAAATTGGCCGGGGTTTGACGGGGCAACCCGGCGATGAAACCCGAACTGACGCGCCAGCCGCCTGCCGCCAGGAGTCGAATATGCTGGAGGCGTTCCGCGAGCGTGCCCGGGGCCTGGAGGGCGGAATAGAGCGGGCGATGTGAGGTTTCAAACTTAAGGACGTAGAACCGCGCCCCGGCTTCCCGCAGTTCCTGATAGAGGGTCTTGTTCAAGGTGCCGCAACAAACGCCGAGGCCGAGATCTGTTTCCCGTCGCAGCAGGCGCAGCAGCGGCAGCACGACTTCGCGGACGGCGACGGGATCTTCGCCTCCCTGGATATTGAGGTCCCGCACGCTGGGCGGACAGCGGGAGAGAATCCATTCGGCAAGCTGGTCCGGGGTGGAGCGAAAGCGAGTGAGGGCGCGGTTGTCGCGGCGCATGCCGCAATAGTGGCAGTTCTCGCGGCAGAAATTGGAGACCTCGACGACGGCCCGGACAAAGACCCGCCGGCCAAAGACCTGCCGGGTCAGCGCGGCGGCCTGTTCATGCAAGGCCGCCTGGTCAGCGCCTTGCGCCACCAGATCGCTTAATGCCGGCCGATATGTGGAACTCACGCGGAGAGTAAAGCGGCTTAATCCCGCTTGTTCAACGCAAAACCGCATGGGGCGCATCCCGCCTTTGCCGTGGGCGTGCTTGTCCCATCGAGCCATGGCGACCGGACATTGCGTCGCCAGCAATTCCAAAGCCGTTTGCGACCATTGGCAGGCAGCCGAAAAGCACTGCACACTGCCCGACGATTCAATGGCAATCTTGCGCTGGCCAGACAGGAGTTTCCCATCCGCCACATGCAAATTCTGTTCCTCAGTCAGCAGAATGAGATGGTTTATCATTAGCGCGAGTGTGCCGGAGCAAGAATGCGATCCCCTCATCATCGCCTGGCTGTTTCAACCCAGCTTTAATCAGCCACTCCTGCTCAGGTGTGAGTTGCTTGCCTTCCAACTTCTACTTGCAGGCATCTTTCTGCGGTAGCGCTCACCCCATCGCCCGCGCAATCGCGTTCCACCACAAGTCGTGCAGTTCGGTCACCGGCCACTTGTATTCCGTTGCGGCAGTTTTGATTGACAGGTCCGGGCCACCGACGATGCCGAGTTTGGCCGCGCTTAATTCCATGATCCGGGCGCGCTCCAGGACTTTGACGGCGTTGCGTGCGGCGACGGAAATGACGGCGCGGCCCTGGGTTTCGCCGAAAAGAAGGGCGTCCGGGCGCAGGCCGGCAAAGGCCGACAAATCAATTTGCGCGCCGATCAGGCGGGGGGTGTCGCGGGCGATTTGCTGGGAAATGCAGCTTTCCGCCAGGGCCACTGCCAGCCCGCCGTCGCTGCAATCGTGCGCGCTTTTGACGAGGCCTGAAAAGATAAACCCGCGCAGTGTGTTGTGCAGTTGACGCTCTTTTTCCAGGTCGCAACGCGGCGGAGCGCCGGTTTTGAGGCCGTGAACGCGCTGCAAATAAGCGGAGCCGCCGAGGCCGAGGAGCGGATCGGCGTTGTCAACCATATCGCCGAGCAGGATGATGACATCGCCCTCGTCCTTGAACCATTGTGTGGTGATGTGTTCGCGCTTTTCGATCAGGCCCACGAGGCCGATGACGGGCGTGGGGTCAATGGGGCCGTTGGGGCTTTGATTGTATAAGCTGCAGTTGCCGCCGGTGACCGGCGCCTGGAGGACGCGGCAGGCCTCGGCCAGGCCGCGCACGGATTCCTTGAGTTGCCAGAACAGTTCCGGGTTCCGCGGGCTGGCGAAATTGAGATTGTCCGTCGCGCCCAGGGGCGTGGCGCCGGAACAGGCCAGATTGCGGGCCGCTTCGGCCACGGCGATTTTGGCGCCTTCGTACGGATCCAGATAAACGTAGGACGCGTTGCAATCCACCGTCATGGCGATGAATTTTTCCAGGGCGGGGCTGCCCGAAGTGGGCACGCCGGGGAGCGAATCTGCCTTGATGCGAACGACCGCGGCATCGGAGCCGGGGCAAACGACGGAACCGTCGCGCACCATGTGGTCGTACTGGTGGTAGACCCAATTCTTGGAAGCGATGGTGGGCCAGGCGAGCAGTTGGCCCAGCGCGGCGGCGGCGTCCGCCAGTTCCGGCACGCGGGCGAGGGTGAAATCGCGAACGGCCTGGAGATAGGCCGGCTCGCGCGACTCGGGCTGATAGACCGGCGCTTCGTCGGCGAGCTTTTTGGCGGGGACATCCACCACCACCCGGCCGCCGGAGGTGACCACCATGCGTCCGGTGCCGGTGACGCGGCCGATTTGCGCCCAGGGGAGGTCCCATTTGTCAAAGATACGCTTGACCTCCTCCTCCCGGCCGGCATGGACAATGATGAGCATGCGTTCCTGCGACTCGCTGAGCATGATTTCGTAAGGGGTCATGTTCGGGGCGCGTTGCGGGACTTTGTTTAACTCGATTTCGATGCCGGTGCCGGCGCGGGCGGCGGTTTCGCAAGTGGAACAGGTCAGGCCGGCGGCGCCCATGTCCTGGATGCCGGCGACGGCGCCGGTGGCGAGGAGTTCCAGGCAGGCTTCGCAAACGAGTTTTTCCATGAAAGGATCGCCCACTTGCACGGCGCCGCGCTGCACTTCGGCGGAGGCCTCCGTCAAGTCCTGGGAGGCAAAGGCGGCGCCGGCCAGGCCGTCGCGGCCGGTGGCGGGGCCGACGTAGAAGACAGGGTTGCCCAGCCCCTTGGCAGCGCCACGCGCGATTTGTTCATGGCGCAGCACGCCGAGGCAAAAGACGTTGACGAGGCAATTCCCCTCGTAGGACTTGTCAAAACAAACTTCGCCGGCCAGGGTCGGAATGCCGAAGCAGTTGCCGTAGTGCGCCACCCCGCTGACCACGCCCGCGAAGAGACGGCGGTTGGCGAGGATTGCGGATTGCGGATTGTGGATTGCGGATTGCGGATTGCGGATTGTGGATTGCGGATTGCGGATTGTGGATTGCGGATTGCGGATTGTGGATTGCGGATTGCGGATTGTGGATTGTTCGTCGGTGATGGGGCCGAAGCGCAAGGAATCCATCGCGCAAACGGGGCGCGCGCCCATGGTGAAAATGTCGCGGATGATGCCGCCCAGGCCGGTCGCCGCCCCCTGGAACGGTTCGACGGCGCTGGGATGATTGTGCGACTCGATCTTAAACGCAATGGCCAGGCCGTCGCCGATGTCAATAATGCCGGCGTTTTCCTCGCCCGCGCCAACGAGGATGCGCGGGGACTTGGTGGGGAAAGTTTTAAGGAGCGGGCGGGTGTTTTTGTAAGAGCAATGCTCGCTCCACATGACGGAAAAGACGCCCAGTTCGGTGTAGCTGGGTTCGCGGCCGAGCAGGCCCTTGATCTTCTCATACTCGTCGGGCGTGAGATTGTGCTGGGCAACCAATTCAGGGGTGATGGCGGGTTCGGTCATGGGGGGGAAAGCTAAAATCAGGAATCCAGAACAAGCAAGTCTAGTCCGGTGAAACGGCGGAATCCGTCATCGAAAGTCACCATCGAATGCCGCGCCGTCCGGGCGAAAGCAGCCAGATAAGCGTCGGTCCAAAGTTTGTGTTGCGGGAAGGCAGTTTTCGTTAATTGACGGAAAATGAACTCCAAATTTGCCGGCTCATCCAAAAAGACCACTCGAGAATCACTGAGCAATGCGTCGCAGGCATTCCATGCTTGCGCTTGTGTTTGAATATTATCGCCCATGATTTTCGAGTTGGTAAGGTGCCTCAGCAGAGCCAATTGGGTTATGCGACACATCGCGCATGTTTGCTCTCCTTGGGCATTAAACCATGTTCTGGCGGCGGAGTGGTGTGAATGCCCGTCGGCAGCCAAAGCGAGCCAAATGTTGGCGTCGAGAAGTTTAATCCCAGAGGCTGGCATCCAATTCTTCCGGTGAGGGGTCTATTTTTGTGCCGGGTTTGCAGTGAATGATGGGCCATTTGGCGCGTCTGCGAACGGGCATTTCGCTGTGTTGCGGCGCCGTCAAAATCGTCAGCAAGCCCGTGCCGGTTTGCGGCAGCTTTTCAGGATCTTTCGGCACGACCTTGCCGTGATCAATTTCGACTTCAACGGTGCGATAAGTCATAACGCATCATATCATCTTTGGATTGTTCGGCAAGGGTTGGCGAGAGGTATAGGGATTCCACCGTGACTTCGGCGCGGCCAAGCAGGGTCGCTTGCGAAGAGCGGCCGGCCTGGAGTTCCACCAGATGTAATCCGAGCCGGGGCGGAAGGCGGCGGCCATGAGTCTTTTCTCCCGTTCGGCCGTCGAAACTGACCAGATAGCTCATGTTGCGGGAATTCAACGAATCCAATTCGTCAACAAACTCGTCAAACAAAATGGGCTTCAAATATCGCGGGTCGCGGCTGGCGCAGACGCCCTGGTAAGGAGGGTCCATGTAGATCAGATCGTCTGCCGCCGCGTCGGCGAGCACTTCCTTGTAATCCTGCGAACGGCACTCGGCGCGGCCTTTGAGCAGACGCGACGCTCCGAAAATATGTTCGCGCAGGGTGGCTGGCAGCGCTCCCATGCGGCGGTTGTCGGGGCTTTGGTTGAACTCGCCGCTGGCATTGTAGCGAACGGAAGCCTTCACACAACGCGCCAGAAGGTAGAGCATGAGTTCCGGCTTGCCGGCGCGATTAAATTCGTCGCGCACCGCATCGTAAAAGCGGCGGCGATTTTCGGCGTGTTGAGCCTTCCAGAGCAATTCGTATTGACGCGCCAAGTGTTCCGGCGAATTGATAATGGCGCGCCACAGGTTCATCAGCGGCTCGTTCAAGTCGTTGATCACAAAGCCGGTAGCGCGCTCACTGGAAGCGGCCGCCAGGGTGAGAGCGGCGGAACCCGCAAATGGCTCAATCAGCCTGCCCATTGTTTCGGGAAAGTAAGCCAGAATCGCCGGCGCAAGACCCCGCTTGCTGCCTTGATAAGGAATGGGATGCGGGATTGTCATTGGCGTTCTGCCAGCCTACGCCGCAATTTCGATTTCTCGCATCGCGCTCGGCTCAGGGATGGGTTCACCCCGTTCACGCATATCTTCGATGTGCATTTCCAAGGCCTCTTTCATCAGGGCCAGGGTTTCCTGTTCCGTGGCCGCGGCAGCAACACAGCCGGGGAAATCCGGCGCGTAGGCGCTGATATTCTCCGGTCCATGCTCAATGAAGACGGTGCAACGCATAGCCGGTTAGGTGTTCAAGCCAATTCCGCAACATTTTCGTCCTCGTATTTTTCAATGAGCACGCCAAGAACTTCCATCATGGAAGCAAGCGGATGGTTTTCATCTTCGCCTACTTCGTCAATGAGGCGGTCGAGCTGCTTCACAAGCTGGCGGTATTCGCGGTCGTTGTGCGGCACGCGTAAGGCCGGTTCGACCTGCGGCCAGACGGCAAACGCCCTGTTCAGTTGTGCGGTTGACATATTATTTTCTCTCTTTCCATGTGCCCGCGTCGTATTCGGCGTGGGTCAGCACAGCACGAATATACACTTTCCGGCGATTATAGTGAATCGCCGCAATGAGGCGAGCTTTGTTCCCGCCGATGTTGAACACAGTCAGGCCATTCACTTGGTCGGCGTACGGAAACAGACCGCGCAATTCGGCAAAATTCGCCGGGTTGTTCCTCTTCAGCGCCCGATACCAATGCGCCAGCGCGCTTGTCGCGGTCGGATGTGCTCCCGCGTATTCGTTCAGCCGTTTACGGGTGATGATATGCACAACCTATGCCGCCTTGGCGGCTTTGGTTTGGAGCCATGAAATGAGGCTCTCAAAAATCAAACGGCCATCGGCGCAACCGAGAATTTCCTCGCTGGCGCGCTCGGGATGGGGCATCAGGCCGGCCACGTTGCGCGCCTCGTTGCATAAGCCGGCGATGTTGTGCAGGGAACCGTTCGGGTTGGACGGGTCGGTCGTCTCGCCCGCCGCGTTGACGTATTGCCAGAGAATTTGACGGCCGGCCTGGAGTTTTTCCAGAGTGGCGTCGTCGGCGAAATAACAGCCTTCCCCGTGGGCAATGGGAAGGCGCAGCAGTTTGCCTTCGGGAATTTGGTTGGTGAACGGGCCGTCGCGCGAGGCGGTCTTGAGGAAAATGTGCTCGCAACGGAATTGCAGGGAGCGGTTGCGGATCAAGGCTCCGGGCAGCAGGCCCGCTTCGCACAGGATTTGGAATCCATTGCAGATGCCCAGCACCGGGCCGCCTTGCGCCGCGAAGGTCTGCACCGCCTGCATGATGGGGCTGAATCGCGCAATCGCCCCCGTCCGCAAATAATCGCCGTAGCTGAAGCCGCCGGGAATGATGACGGCGTCGAAGCCGGCCAGGGAATTCTCCTTGTGCCAAAGCAGCCGGCCCGAATGGCCGAGCACGTTCTGGACGACATGGAGGGCGTCCTGGTCGCAGTTGGAGGCGGGGAATTGCAGGACCGCGAAGTTCATGATTCGATTTCCAGGTGATAATCCTCGATGACGGGGTTGCTCAAAATTCTGCGGCAGGCCTCATCGAGCTGTTTGCGCCAGGATTCCCTCTCGCCGGCGGGCAGTTCGATTTCGAGGTATTTGCCGACGTGGACGGCGCCAATGCCCTTGTAGCCCATTTGTTCCAGGGCGTTGGCGACGGTTTTGCCTTGCGGGTCCAGCACGGCCTTTTTGGGTGTGACAATAATTTTTGCTTTCATGCCAATCGAACGAAGGGATGTTGGGTGAAGCCGGTGGTCCGCGCCAGTCTTTTTTGGATTGCGGATTGGGGATGGGCGCAGGACAAGGAAGTTGGACAGGAGCGCCGAGGAATCGGAGCGCCGAGTTGCACTCGGCTTTGCCCAAGAAATCGCTCTGAAAGCCGGCTGCAAGCCGGCGCTCCGACTCTCTTGCCCCGCACCTTCGATGGCTTGACCTGTGCCGCGGATTTGGGAACCTGCGCCACGGGGCTGCAAATCCCGACCATTTTAGTATGGATTATGTCGTTCCCTGCCATATTCGGCTCATCAAGAATAGCAAATTTTAGCGTTAATTAAGTGTAATTAGCCTTAATTGACCTTAATTAACTGTAATCTGGAACACGCAATTTAAGTTGTAAGTTATTCATGGAAAGTCACTTGCGCTGATTTGTCATATAAATATTGAAAATGGCCGGAAAAGGCATGGTTGCAGCGGGTTCGGAATGTATAGTGGTTTGGTAGAGTATGGGCAAAGGGACCACGAAACCACGAGACCACGGGACAACGGGACAACGGGGCTTTGGTGTAGCGTCGAGCCTGCGGCTCGACCAACGCGGCATTGCCTCGACTCTACAATCCGCAATCGCCGGAAAAGGAGCGAACAGAAGCACACAAAGGCAACGAAGAATCCCGATTCGGAATCGGGACTTCGTTTCCTTCGCGTCCTTCTGTTTAAATCCGCAATCCGTCCCGATGGATCGGGACAATCCGCAATGCAGCTTGCCGCCTCCGCCCCGATGCTCCCGTTGACTGTGCCTTCGTGCCTCACGCTGACTATTTAATCATAGGCTCTAATTTTTGTCAAGCCGGGAACTCAAAATAGTGAATTGGGAACAGGGAATAGTGAAAGGGGCCGCGAAACGTCCCACGCGGGCGGGCGGTGTGCGCCGAATCAAACCAACTGGCTGTTCATCTCGGGAACAAACCGCCGTGCAACTGAGGTTGCCGGGATTGGTTTCAGATGTTGCCGCAGAATGTGACAATGTAAGGAACCGACCCCTGGGGGGTGCAGGACAGAATTCTTCGTCTCTTCGGTAGGGCGGCGCTGCTGCGCCGCCCAAGAATTCAGGGCAGAGCAGCAGCTCTGCCCTACCGGGAAGGCGAAGAAATCTGTCCTGCGCCCCCCCTGGGCCGACACGGTTTTCCGGCTTGACTGGTATCACCAGTGATGTCATTTTACACCGCATGGAAATCGTTCAAGACACCAATGTTTTCGTCGCCGCGTTGCGAAGGCTGGAGGGCGCGAGCGCCGAAGTGTTGGATCGTTGTCTGGCGCATGAGGATCAAGCCGTCATGGGCGCAACGCTCTTTGCGGAATATGAGGAACTGTTCTGAAGACGATTCCTTACCGTTGTGACGATTCACGGCACAAAGCGCTGTTGGGCGCGGCGCGATCCACCGGCACGAGTGTGCAGAGGTTGTTTGACAACTTTGTCACGCACGTCATCGCGGAACGCCAGGCGGAAGCCCGTTTTGTGGCACGCCAAAAGCGCGGCAATCCGGCACAGGGGCGGAAGCTGCTGAGTGCTATCCGCGAACGTCTTGCCTCCCATGACAAGACCTTGAAAAAGGCCCGGACAATGGGTTGACCCCGCTTCAGGGTTAGATCAAGTCATTTGGTGAACTCCCCAGCGCGAACAATGTCGACGGGGCATATCTTAAGGAAATGCAGATCAACATACTGGCGTATGTTCTTTGGCCAAAAACTGTCAGCATAAATCTTCTCGCAAGCTACCATTGCTCTCGACCCTGGCGTGGAGTTGGCGAGGGGAATGGGGAGCAGCAGTTCCTTGCCTGGTTCAAGTACCTCGGGAAGCGATCCCGTAAAATCATACGAATATTTGGCCTTTTCTGTTCCCGCAACCACAATAAACCTCTGCGGTCCCAAATTGGTGATCGCGAACAGCGGAACGACGACTCCTGCCGCGTTCGTCTGGTAACCTCGCTGCGAGAGCGAGGCCCTCATGACCCGGTGTCTTGGGGGAATTAGGAAGACAAACAAAGCAACGAGTAGCAGTAGTATCCAAATGTAATGTCTCATACGCGCTTATTCTTGCATTGATTAATGTACAATAGATTGTTCATATTGTGCAATAGCAAAATGAATACGGCAACATGCTGCCGACCGTAGCTTGCTTCGTTCATTTGTTGATCTCCACGCGCGCAGGTTGGGGACAACGGTTTTCCGTGTGGCGACAGGCAGGCGGGCGGTAATCGGGGAGGGCGAGCTTCGGGTTGGCTCTGTGGCCTCAAGAGCGTTCGGCGGGACGCCGAACGCGGCGGTCGGGACGACCGCGCTCCCCAAACGACTGCATTTTGGCGGTTCAATAGCAGAGGCATTACTATGCGATGATGCGGTCGGCGTGGGCGCCGACCGTTACACGCGAGGGCGCGTGTGCTCCCCGGAAGCTTTCGCGACCATGGCGTAGCGGGGGATTCGGCTTGAATTGGGGGCGGTCAGGGACGATTCTCTGCGGCGATGAATTCCAGTCCTCCGCCTAAAGCGAAACCGGCCGGCTGGCCGCCGTGGGTGGCTGGCCTGCTGAAACGGGCGTTGCGGATGGTGATCCTGGGGGTGATTTTGACGGCCTTCTATTCGTGGGCGGTGCCGCATTTCCGTCCGCGCCAGGGGCCGGCTGGTTTTACGTATGGCATGTTGCATGGGGCGATCATGCCGATGGCGCTGCCGGCGCTGGCGGCGGGACAGGACGTGATCATTTACGCGGAGGAGAATACGGGGCGGACTTACAAGCTGGGGTATACGATTGGGATCAACCTCTGCGGGTTGGTGGTGTTCGGAACGGCTTTTTGGACACCCCGGCGCAAGGAGGCCAGCCGCAACCGGAGAATTTGAACAGGAGCAAACAGAGGAAACAGAGAGATTCGGGTGCCTTCTCTGTCTCCTCGGTTTCCTCTGTTGCCTCCTGTTCAAATCATTCGCCCAAATTGGCGCCTGGCAGGATCATCCTGACCACGCCATCGGTCACCTTCATTTCATGGAAGTTGATGAGCAACCCCAGCGGCACATTGAGCAGCTTCATATAACTCAGAAGCTTGGCCTTGTGGACCGGCGCGACCTTCTCCACCGCCTTGGCTTCCACCAACACGCAGCCCTCCACCAGCACATCGAAGCGCAGCGGTTCCTCGCGGGTGAAACCTTTGTACTCAATCACCACGGATTTCTGGCTGACTGATTCCATTCTCCGCAATCCGAGTTCCTTCATCAAACACCACTCGTAAATGGACTCGATGAGTCCAGGCCCTTTGTCACGATGAACTTCGATGGCCGCAGCGATGATGGTGTCGGTCAAGCCCGATGCCTTTTTGAATAGTGGATGCATTTGGCGGCATATTAACAGCGAGCCGGTGAAGAACAAACCGTTAATTCCCCTCCTCATTCTCTGTTATCTCTGTTTCCTCCTGTTCAAAAAAGATCCTCTTTTCCAATTCTGCATTGGGGTTGTGAAAACAGCAGTCGCAGCGGGATGTTCGCCACCGCCAGACAGCCGAAGATGCGGAAAAGCGTATTTAAACAGGAGCAAACAGAGGAACCAGAGACGGAGAAACTCTGCCCAAAATGCGCAACCATTCGTAATAACAGTGTTTCAAAATCGAATTTGCGGCGGTCATAGACCGCCGCTACAGGGCGAACGGCGGCTCAGTAGAGGCAATTGCGGTAGATTTGGAACACATCCACCCGGCCGCCGGCCCAATAGCAGTTGGGCGCGAAGAAGAAGGTCCGCTTCGCGGCGTCGTACTGCAAGGACGACGGCCGGCTTGGATTGTTGGGATCGTAGGCGGTGAAATTGAATCCCGGCTCCGCGGCGGCCACTTCGTAAAGCACAATGCCGTGGTTAATGGTCAGTTGGGGAAAGCGCACCAGATGAACGATGGGCACGCGTCCGTGACGGACAGCCTGGGCCAGACCGGAAGCCACCCAGGCTTCCTGCCAGCGGAACACGGGGAGAATCATCCGCCAATGGCTGCGCAGGAAGTAGGATTGCCAGGCGCCTCCGCAGGCGCCCTTCAACACGTTCTCGCGCGCCCGGCTGAACTCGCGCAAACAACTGTAGCCGGGGAAGACTATCCGCCGCTCCGGCGCGCAGGGGCTGCGGGGATTGCGCGCCACCACGCGGCGCACGAGCGGATGGTATGCCGCGTCCGCAAGCGCCGGCTCCGACGGCTCGAAGCGCGCGTGCCAGAAGAATTGCCGGACGGACCGGGCCAGCACAAAGCAATGATGGGCGTAAGTGGGCGGGGGATCGCGCCGGGACGAAGTCGTCTTGCCGGTCGCGGGATCGAATTGGTAAGCCCACACCAGTTCATTGGGAAAAGTGAAGGTGTCTTGCTCAAAGACAAAAGGGCGTGCCGCCGTGGTGTCAGCAACAGGCGCTTCCGTCTGAATTTGCGGGTTGGGGGCGGGCAAAGGCATAGAATAGTTCTTGCCGGAAAGTGTAGGGGTGGGCTAGTAAGTGCGCAATGCTTTACCACCGTTGGCTGCGCGTTGCCCGTGAGCAGGGCCAGAGGATGGCTTTGCGCGACCTGGCAACCGGCCGCGAGTGGACTTTCGAGCAGTTGCGAGCCGGCGCGGAAGCCGGTTCTCCGCCGGCTTCCGGTTTGCATTGCCCTTGCGGCGCGCGCGCGGAATTTGTTCTGGAAGTGTTGCGGGCCTGGCGCTACGGAGCGATTGTGGCGCCGTTGGAAGAGGGACAGCCTCCCCCTCCCATTGCGGAGGATCCGGCGCTGCTGGCGCGGCTCAAGTCGGCGTTTCCCCTCTGCGCGCACCTTAAGACGACTTCGGCGACGACCGGGCAACCGCGGTTGATCGCCTTGAGCGGCAGCCAACTGGCGGCCGATGCGGAGCAGATCGTCGCCACGATGGGACTTCGACCGGAGTGGCCCAATCTGGGAGTCATCTCGATGGCGCACTCTTACGGCTTCTCGAATCTGGTGCTGCCGCTGCTGTTGCACGGCATCCCGCTGATCCTCGGCCAATCCGCGCTGCCGGAATCGGTCAGCCGGGCAGGAGCGGAGGCGGAAGCGCTAACGCTGCCGTCGGTGCCGGCGCTGTGGCGGGCCTGGCACGAGGCGGGGGTGATTCCCGGCACGGTGCGCCTGGCGATTTCCGCCGGAGCGCCGCTGCCGGTGGCGCTGGAACAGCAGGTCTTCGCCGCCAGCGGACTGAAGATTCACAATTTCTACGGCTCGAGCGAATGTGGCGGGATAGCCTACGATGCCACGGAGACCCCGCGCGCCGAGGGCGCGGGCGCGGGCGCCCCGATGCGGGGCGTGGAGTTGAGTTGTGATGACGAAGGCTGCCTGGAAGTCCGCAGCCGCGCGGCCGGGCTGGGTTACTGGCCGGAAGGCAGTCCCGCGCTGGCGGACGGCTACTTTCGCACGAACGATCTTGCGGAACTCAAAGGCGGATGGGTTCATCTGCGCGGACGCCGGAGCGACTTGATCAACGTGGCGGGCCGGAAGGTTGCGCCGGAAACGATCGAGCGCGCCTTGCTGGCGCACGAGGCGGTTCGGGAATGTGTGGTCCTGGGACTGCCCGATCCCGGCGGCGCGCGCGAGGAGACTATCGCGGCTTGCGTGGTGCCGCGCCGGGCGGTTGGAACCGAAGAGCTGCGCCAGTTTCTGATCGGCCAACTGCCCGCCTGGCAGGTGCCGCGGCAATGGCGAATCCTCGACGCGCTGCCGGTCAATGGACGCGGGAAAGTGCCGCGCATCGAACTGCGGCGGATTTTTGATGTTGACACCGTCCGTTAGCAGGAATGAAAGTCACTTTTGTTTATCCGCGCTTCGAGAAGTTCCTGACCAGCCTGCCGGAACTGGACCGGGGGCTGGTGGATTACTTCCTGGGCAGTTTCACCACGCCGCCCTCGCTGGGCATTCCCATTCTCGCATCGCTCACGCCGCCCGGGGTCGAGATTGAGTTGATGGATGACAACAGTGGTCAATCCATAAGCTACGACGCGCCGACGGACTTGGTGGCCATCAATTGTTTCACGCCGCAGGCGGCGCGCGCGTTTGAGATTGCGGACCAGTTCCGCGCGCGCGGCAGGAAGGTGGTGATGGGCGGGTTGTTCCCGTCGTTCATGGCCGATGAATGTCTCAAGCACGCGGACGCGGTCAATCTCGGCGAAGGGGAGCCAACCTGGCAGCGCATTCTGGCGGATGCCGGGGCGGGCTGCCTGAAGCCGCTTTATCGGGGCGGCTGCAGCGCGGACCTTTCCACGATGCCCATCCCGCGCCGCGAGATATTCTACCGCAACGAGCATTACGACTGGGACGAGGACCTGGTGCAACTGACGCGCGGCTGTTCCTACACCTGCGGGATGTGTTCGCTGCCGGGGCAAATGGGCGGGCGGATTCGCTTCCGGCCCATCGAGCGCGTGGTCGAGGAGCTTCGACAGCTTAAGCACGAAAATGTCTATCTCGCCGACGACACGCTTTTTTTCCCGCATCGCAAATTGAACGAATACGCCCGCGCGCTCTTCCGCGCCGTCGAGCCGCTGGGGAAGAAATACTTTGTCTCCTCCACGCTGGCGCTGAACACCGACGCCGGGTTTCTGGACCTGGCGGCGCGCGCCGGGGTGCGCAATTTCTACTGCACGATGAACGTGGACCCGGTTTCCATCCGGGCGCTCCAGGGCGGAGCGCGCGAGCGGCGGGTGTTGATGGACCTGGTGAAGGCGCTGGAAGGACGGGGCATCCGCTTTTTCGGCTCGTGCGGCCTGGGGCGGGACTGGGACGACGAAACCATTGCGGAGCGTGTGCTTGACTTATTTGACGCCGCCGGGATTCACACGGCGGAATTTTTTATTTTCACGCCGTATCCCGGCTCGGTGCATTGGGAGCGGATGCGGCGGCAGGGGCGCATCTTCGATTTCGACTGGTCGCATTACAACGGCGCGAACGTGGTCGCCCGCCCGCTGCATCTGACGCCGGAGCAGTTGCGGGAGCAATTCCTCAAGCTGTGGAGCGAGTTTTTCCGGCGGCAAAAGCCGCAACACGCGGCGAGTCTAGAACCGGCGACCTGGAAGGGCGGGGCGCAGGTGCTGGGCAAACCGATGCAGCGCCAGGGCGTGAGCCGGCAGGCGGCCATCACAGGCATTGGCATCACCAGCCCGATTGGGAACGACATGGAAACAGTGACCGAATCGCTGCGCGCGGGACGGCACGGGCTGGGGCCAATCACGCGTTTCGACGCGAAGCATTTCCGCGGCAATTTTGGAGGGGAGATCAAGGACTGCGACTTGAGGGCGTGGCTGACGGAGGCGGAGATGGAAGAATATGAGGATCGTTATTTGCGCCACGCCATAGCGGCGGCGCGGCAGGCGTTGCGGGACGCGGGAATTCAAACCGGCGGCAACGGCCTGCGCCGCGACATCGCGGTGGTGCTGGGCACCTGCAACGGCGGCCTTTGCTCGGCCGAGGCGGAGTATGCGTGGAAACACGGTCGCAGCCCGCGCGCTTTCGACGAGCGGATGAACTTGCAGGCGCAGCTTTACGGTTTCGGCAAGGCGATGGCCAGCGCGCTGAAGCTGGGCGGGGAAACATGGGTGGTCACCACCGCGTGTTCCTCGACCACGGTGGCGCTGGGTTTGGCGCAACGGATGATCAACCGGGGCTATTACGACATCGTGCTGGTGGGCGGGGCGGATGTGCTCAGCGTGGCGAACATGTCCGGTTTCGACGCGCTGAAAGCGACGGCGCCGGGGCGCATGGCGCCGTTCTCAGCGCCCTACGGCATGAACGTGGGCGAGGGCGCGTGTTTTTGGGTCGTGGAGAACATGGAGAAGGCGCTGCTGCGCCACGCGCGGTGTCATGGCCGGCTGGCGGGGCACGCGACGACCTCCGACGCCTACCACCCGACCACGCCGGACCCGCGCGGCCACGGCGTGCAGCGGACGCTTCGCCAGGCGCTGGAAGATTCGGGCCTGACGCTGGGCGACATCGGCTGCATCAACGGCCACGGCTCCGGCACGGAGGCCAATGACAAGGCGGAATCGCGCGGCGTGGCGGCCTTCTGCGAGGGCCGGCCCATTCCGCTGGTTTCCACAAAGTCCTTCTTTGGCCACTGCATGGGGGCGACGGGGATTCTTGAAGCCACCGCCCAGTTGCTGGCCATGAACGCGGGCTTTATTCCGCCCACGCTGAATTTCTCCGGCGCGCGCCCCGGCTGCGCGCTGGACTATGTGCCCAACGAGGCGCGCCCGAAGGATTATTCGGCCTTCCTCTCCGCCAATTTTGCCTTCGGCGGGAACAACGCCGCCGTGGTCGTGTCCAAATGGGACGCGCCGGCGCCGCCCCGCAAAGCGCGGAACGGGCGCGTGGTGATTACCGGCGTTGGCACGGTAACTTCGCTGGGGCTGGGCATTGGGCGGACGCTGGAGCAGTTGCGCCAAAACGCGGTTGGCATCACGCCGGTAGCGAAGTTCCCGTTGCGCGGCCAGCAGTCCCGTTGCGCGGGGCAAGTCGGCGCGTTCAAGCCCGCCGACGTGGACCGCCGGATTGATTTTTCCAGTTTGAACGAAATCAGCCGCTTCGCCGTGGCCGCCGGCCGGCTGGCGCTGGAGGACGCCCGGCTGAAAATGTCGCCGGGCCGCGCGGAGGAAATGGGTGTGGTCATTGGGGCGGCCAACGGGCCGTCGGAGATGGGGCACATGGACAGCGTGTTCAGCAGCGACACGTTTCAGGGCAACGTGACCAGCTTCTCGAACATCGTGGCCAACTCGACGGCGGGCTGGGTGTCCAACGCGCTGTACCTCAAAGGGGTCAATGCGACACTTTCCGCCGGGCCGCACGCGGGCTTGCAGAGTCTGGCATACGCTTATGACGCCCTGGCGGAAGACCGCGCGGATGCCATTCTCGCGGGCGCGGCGGACGAGGTTTATGGGCAGACCTTTTACAACTACGATCAGATTGGCTTTCTCTACGCCGGCGGCGAAGAGTCCGACTACCGCCTGCGTCTTGAGGACGGGAAGCGCAAGGTGCTGGGCGAAGGCGCCGCCATGCTCGTGATGGAAACCGCCGGCAGCGCGATCCAGCGCGGCGCCCCCATCCTCGCGGAAGTGCTCGGCTACGGCATGGGGATGGACGCGGAAGGATTTGTGGCGCCGAACCTGGGCGACGGCGGTTTGCGCCACGCGGTGGACCTGGCGTTGAAGCGGGCCGGCGTTTCGGCGGGCCAAATCGGCCTGCTGGTTTGGGCGCCGCAGGGCAATCGCCAGGACCTCAAAGTGCTCCGGGTCTGCGAGGCATTGTTCGGGGCGGAATTTGCGCGGCGGCCGATGGTGACGACCACGTTCAACACCGGCTATATCGAAGCCTCATCCATCCTGGTGAGCCTGGCCGCGGCGTTGGCGGCGCTGGAGCAAGGCGAGGAACTCTGGCCGCAGCGCACCGGCGTGGCGGACCTGGACCGGCGTGTCGCGGATGCGCCGCCGGAATACATCCTCGCGCTGGGCGGCGCCGACTTCGGCTACAATTTCGCGGCGGTTCTCAGGAGAGGATGGAAGCCGTGAGACCTTTTCCAGTTTGCTTCTTTGTAGCGGCGGTCTGTGACCGCCGCCAATGTTGCCGGAAACAGTGCAATTTCGAACTGCAAAAGGTATGAGACGCCGCGTTGTCATAACCGGCTTGGGAGTCCTTTCGTGCGCGGGCGGCGATGTGGCGGAGTTCCGGAAAAACATCATGCGCGGTGTGTGCTGTCTCCAGCGCATTGAAGCTCCGGGGGCGGCCCAATTGCGTTCGCGTTACGCGGGATTGATCCACGGCGCCGCCGCGGCGAAGGTCCGGGCGGAACCGGGCTTGGAGGGCTTCGACCGCTTCATCCACCTGGCGCTGGTGGCGGCGCGCGAAGCGCTGGCGGGGGCGGGCGTAAGTCCGCCGGAATTGGGCCGGCGGATGGGATTGATTTTTGCAACCTGCTCCGGGCCGATGCTTCTGATTGAGCAACACTACGAGCGTATTCTTCACGGCGACGGGCGGTTGAGCGCGGAGGAGCTTTTCGCCAAGCGATATCATTGCGGGGCGAAAATTCTGGCTCACGCGCTGGGCGTGCAAGGCTTCAGCACGACGGTGGTGACGGCGTGTTCGGCCAGCACCGCCGCCATCGCGCTGGCGGCGGACCTGATTCGCTGCGGGATGCTGGATGCCGCTTTGGCCGGCGGCTCGGATGCCTTTGCCACCAGCACGCTGGCGGGTTTCGAGGGCCTGAAGGCCACCTGCGAAGACAAGTGTGCGCCGTTCTCAAAGCCTTTCGGATTGAATCTGGGCGAGGCGGCGGGCTTCGTGTTCCTGGAGACACCGGAAGCCGCGGCCAAACGCGGCGCGGCGGTTCAGGCCGGGTTGCTCGGCTCCGGGATGAGCAACGATGTCTATCATTGCTCGGCCCCGGAACCGGCTGGGAGCGGTCTGGCCAGCGCGATGAAGCGCGCCCTGGCCAACGCCGGTCTGACGGCGGAGCAAATCAGCTACATCAACGCTCACGGCACGGGGACGGAAGCCAACGACAAGGCCGAAACCAAAGCCATCCGCAAGGTCTTTGGCCCGCGCGCGGAGCGCGTGCCGGTCAGTTCGACCAAGAGCATGGTGGGCCACTGTCTGGGTGCGGCGGGCGCGGTGGAAGCCATCGCCGGCATCGTCTGCGCGCGGGCGGGAGTGCTGCCGCCCACGGCCAACTTCACCCAGGCGCGCGAAGGCTGCGCCCTGGACTGCGTGCCCACCGCCGGACGTTCCTGGCCCGGCCCGCGCGTTTTTCTGAGCAACAATTCGGCCTTCGGCGGGCACAACGCCAGCCTGGTCATCGAGGTGGCGGAGGAACATAGGGCAGCGCCATCCAAAACGCCGGGCGTGCCGGAGGCGATCTGCATCACCGCCTGCGGGGTGGTGTCCTCGCTCGGTGTCGGAGCGGCAAGGCTGCGGGATGCGCTGGAGCGGAACCATTCCGGCCTCTCCCCGCTGTCCATTCCGGGACTGCCGCCGATGGCGGCCGGACTCGTGCATGCCGCCGATGTGGAGAAGTTCGACCGGCGTCTCGACTTGCGCGGATTGGACCGATCCAGCCGCTGGGCCATCGTGGCCGCGGGCGCGGCAATCCGCGAATCGGGCTTCCCCGAAAAGCCGCAGGCCCTTGCGGAGTTGGGCCTGTTCCTGCACCTGGCGTCGGGGCCAAGCTGGGCTGAGTCCGAGTTTCTGACTTCGTTCCTCAGCAATCACCGTCAGGTGCGGCATATCTCCGTGTTCCCCTTTATTGTGCCCAGCTCAGTAATGGGCAATGTCTGCCGCGCGTTCAGGCTGGCCGGGCGGAATGTCACCTTGAGCGCCGGCCCCGGCGCGGGCCTGATCGGGCTGGCGTCCGCGGTGGCCGCCCTGCGCTCCGGGCAAGCGGCCGCGATCCTGAGCGGCGCGGTGGATGAACTTTCGGAACGGATTGTGTCAGATCACTACCAAGCGGGATTGCTTTGCGCCGATGGCGGCCCGCCGCCGGGTGAAGGCGCCGTCCTTTGGATGCTGGAAACCGCCGCGCACGCAAAAGAGCGGGGCGCGCCCCGGTTGGCGGAGTTTTGCGGCATCGCCTGTTCGACCGAGACAAGCCGCGCCAGCAAGCCGGATGACTCGCTGGATGCGCTGGAGGAAACCATCCGGGCTGCGCTCCAGGAGGCCGGCGTCAGGCCGGAGGAGGTGGCCGGGGTCTGCGCGGACGCGCCCCCCGCCCGGCTGCAAGCCATCGCGGCGCGGATATGTCCGGCGTGGTTGGGGCGGCGCGTCAGTGTCGCCAAGCTGACGGGTCAGATGGAAGGGGCGCAGATTCTGGCGGATCTAAGCGCGGCCAGGGGATTTTCCGCCGCCGGTGGCGTGTCCTCCGGGGTCATCCTGGGCATGGTCAGTTCGCCGCAGGGCCTGAATTGCGCGGTTGTGTTGAATAAAAAGGTTGAATGCCCGGCGCGCAGATGATAGATGTTTGGCTCTTCATGTCAGACGATACTCAGTCAACGATTGAACGGCGCGCGCGGATCATCGCCACTTTCAAGGAAGAGTTAATCCTCCGGTTGAACCTGCCTTACTCGGCGGAAGATTTGCACGAAGACATCTCCCTGCTCGGTTCGGGGCTTGGCCTGGACTCGCTGGACGCGTTGGAAATCGTCCTGTGCATCGAAAGCTGCTTCAAGATCAAAATTCCCGATCAGAACGTCGCCATTCTCCGTTCGATCAACACCGTGGTGGATCATGTGCTGGAGCAGCAAGCCCATCCGGGAGGCGTCGCGTGAGATCGTCTTTGCTCAAGCCCCAGATGGCTGCCGCCGGAGCGGCCTTCCGCGAGCGCCACGGAACGGAGGTCGCCGCCCGGGTCGCCGGGCGCGCCGGGGAATATGCCGCCGTGCGCGACGCGGCGGGGCTGACGGATTTTTCATTTCTGCACAAGTTCCGCGTGCCGGCCGAACGGGGGCTGGATTTCCTGGACGCGCTGCTGGCGGGGAATGTTCCCAGGATCCGGTTCGGGCGCGTCCTGCATACGTTTCTGGCGGACAGCGAGGGCCTGTTGCTGGGCGACTGCTATGTGGCGAACAACGACGAGGAATTCGTGTTCCTTTGCGAGGGTATCGCGCCGGACGCGGATTTGCCCGCCCTTCTGCAAGCGGCGGGCGCGACGGAAGCCGGCTTGGAAAACTTGACTGACAGCCACGCGCTTCTCAGCGTGGATGGCTTCAAGGCCTGGGATGTGGTGAAAGAAATCTTTGGCGCGGACGTGCTGGGGCTGCCGTATTTGTCCATCGAAGTCTATCCATTTCAGGGCGGATCGGTCCGGCTCGTGCGCGCGGGCAAGACCTCGGAGTTTGGCTACCTGCTGCTGGCGGAGCGAACCATCGCCGCGGCGCTGTTCGACGCCCTCCGGGCCGCGGTTGTCAAGCGCAATGGATGCCTCTGCGGGGTGGATGTGCATGACGACTTGCGGCTGGAAGGCCGCTTCCCCAACATTCAGGCGGAGGGTCTCCGGGTGCGCGACCCGCTGGTGTTGGGCCTTCAGTGGATGATTGATTTCGACAAGGAGAAGTTCCGCGGACGCGACGCCATCCATGAACGCCGGAACAAAGGGCTGCGCAGGAAAATTGCGGGCGTGGCCGCCGAGTCGGGCAACGACGCGCTGGTGACCGGAGCGCGGATTTTCCACGGCGTCCAGCCGGTGGGCGAGGTGGTGGCCGACTGCCACTCTTTTGTGCTGAACCGGCGGCTGGCCCTGGCGGTGTTCCCGGTCGAACTGGCCTATTCGGGCCTTTCCTTCCGGCTCGGCGCGCCCGGCGGCCCGGCGGTAAAGACGATCTCCATGCCCCCGATCATGCCCCGGAGCCTGACGGTGAAGCTGGACGAAATGTGACCGGAGCATGACAAAATTCCTCGCATCTTCGGTAGGGCGTCCCGATTCTGAATCGGGAGCCGCCCAAGAATTCAGGGCAGAACGGCTGTTTCCGGCAACATTGGCGGGGGTCACAGACCGCCGCTACAATGCAAGAGCAAACTAGGAATGGCTTCACCCGCGTCATCCGAGTCCCGCTTGATCCGGCGCAAGCTGTCGCTCACGCCGTTGTTTCACCAGACCGACATGATGGGCGTCATCCACAACGCGGTTTATTTCCTCTGGTTCGAGGAAGGGCGGATGCAAATCCTGCTGGAAATTCTGCCGATCGAAGAGGCGCTCCGCCTGGGCGCGGCCATGCCCGTCGTGGAGAACACCTGCCACTATCGCAAACCGGTGAAGTTCGGCATGCCGCTTCAGCTCCACACCACGCACCGCGTCGAGCCGGCCTATCATGGGCGCCTGGTCTTCAAGCATTACCTGCTGCACGAAAAGCTGCGCACGGAAATGGCCTGGGGCGAGTCGGTCGTAACGCTGGTGGACCGCCATGCCAACCAGTTGATCAAGGCTTGGCCGGAATCCGTGTGGCAACGCTACCAGGCATTGAAGTAACCCTCCCTGCCAATCTTAATCTTAATCCTAATCCTAATCCTAATCTTAATCTTAATCTTAATCAATCCTAATCTTAATCTTCAAGCAGAAATCCCCACTCCAACCACCATCGTGAATCGTCCATTTGAAAACAAAGTCGCCGTCGTCACGGGCGGCTCCCGCGGCATCGGGCGCGCCATTGTCGAGCGGTTTGCCGCGCAGGGCGCGCGCGTCTTCTTCACCTACCACCAGCGCGAAGACCAGGCCCGGGAAGTGGCGGCCGCGTGCGGAGCGGAGTGTATGCTCTGCGCCCAGGCGGACGCCGCCGCCATTGACGCCGCCGTGCAACAGGTTGTCGCGGCGGCCGGCCGGATTGACGTGCTGGTCAACAACGCCGGCATCACGCGCGACAATTGGCTGATGCTGATGCCCGCCGAGGATTGGAACAAGGTGCTTGACACCAACCTCGGCGGCGCCTTCCGCTGGTGCAAGGCCGTCAGCCGCGTCATGCTGGGCGCGCGGGCCGGCGTCATCATCAACATCGCTTCGGTCTCCGGCCTCATGGGCGTTGCGGGCCAAACCAACTACTGCGCCTCGAAGGGGGCGCTGCTGGCCTTTTCGCGCGCCCTGGCGGCGGAACTCGGCGTCCGGGGGATTCGGGTCAACGCGGTGGTGCCCGGTTTTATCGAGACCGACATGACGGCCAAGGTGCCAAAACCGATCCGCGACCAGAGCCTCCAGCGCATCCTCCTGAAACGATTCGGCAAACCCGCCGAGGTCGCCGCCGCCGTCACCTTCCTCGCCTCGGACGACGCCGCCTACATCATGGGCCAGACCCTCGTCGTGGACGGCGGGTTGACGGCGACAGTGGCTTAACAGAATTAGCAATGAATGTCTTCCTCTTTCCCGGCCAAGGCTCCCAGGAGGCCGGCATGGGCGCAGACTTGTTCCAATCCGATCCCGCTTTTTGCGAGCTGGTTGCCCTGGCAAGCGAACTGGTTGGCGAGGATTTGAAAACAACCTGCCTCCGGGGGCCGGAGAAGAAGCTGGTCCAAACCCGGTTGCTGCAACCGCTGCTGGTCGCCGTTTCCCTCGGCTACCTCCGGCATTTGAACGGGCGCGGCGTTCAGCCCGATTTGGTGCTCGGCCATTCCCTGGGCGAAATCACCGCCCTGGCGGCGGCGGGCGTGGTGACACCGCCGGACGCCGTGCGCATCGCCGCCAAGCGCGGCGAGCTGATGGACCAAGCCGCCGCCCGCGTGGATGGCGCGATGCTGGCCGTGACATTGGAAGACCGGTCCAGGCTGCTGGAGTGGCTCAGTTCCGCTCCCTGCGGAAAAGAAGTGACGCTGGCCAATGACAACGCGCCCACGCAGGTAGTCCTTTCCGGCAAACGCTCCGCCCTCACGGCCTGCGCCGCATTCATCGCCGACGGGAAGCTCGGCCGTTGCCGGCTCCTGGCCGTGTCCGGCCCCTGGCACAGCCCATACATGGCGGAGGCGGCGGCTCAATTCGACACTTGGCTGCGGCAGATTCCCATGCAGCCGCCGCGGGTGCCGATGCTCCTCAACGCCACGGCGGCGCTCCCGGAAGCCGGCGGGGATATCCGCTCCCAAATCAGCCGCGCGCTGGCCCGGCCGGTGCGCTGGACCGGGTGCATGGCCGCGCTGCGCGCCATGAACCCGCGCTGCTTGTTCGAGGTCGGTCCCGGCCGTGTCCTGGCCGGCCTTGCCCGCGCGAACGGCTTTGGCGACTCGACCCGGATACTCCCTGTCAACAACCTTCGCGGCGTGGAATCCGCAGCGCAATCCCCCGCCTCAATGCCTCTTGACCGCCAGGAGGGTGCGGGACAGAATTCTTCGTGTCTTCGGTAGGGCGGCGCTGCTGCGCCGCCCAAGAATTCAGGGCAGAGCAGCAGCTCTGTCCTACCGGGAAGGCGAAGAAATCTGTCCTGCGCCCCGCCTCCGGACACGGGCGTCTGGACTGTTGACAGTTCCGGGGGCATCCGGTAGAACTGGCGCCAGGCTTGCGCCGGCAGCATGCGGCGCAATGTGAAAACACAAAGTGTCAGCCGGGAAAAACAAACCGCCGCCTCGATTTTGGCTGCCAGGCGCCGGTGGAATGTTGATCGGCTGAAATTCAGAGGACAAGCGATATGAAATACTTAAAGTTGTTATCCTTATCAATGTTGGTTGCCATAGCCGGCGCCGGTTGCCAGAGCATACCCAAAACGACCCAGATGACGGCCCGCATCAGCCAGCCTCCGGCCGGCAAGGCGCTGGTCAACTTCCATCGGCCCTCCAATTATGCCGGGAATAGGCCGGTTCCCATCTTTGACGGAAACGGCAAGATGCTGATGGACCAGCCCGGAGTGTCCCTCTTTCAGCACGTCTGCAATCCCGGTGAACAAGTTTTCATCGTTTGGGCCGACCATGTGACAGTGGTCAAGGCGGACCTGGCTGCCGACAAGATTTACGACATCATGGTGGATGTCGGCATGGGCTGGGTTCAGCCCAATATTGTCCTTACCCCTTTGACTAAAAGCGACCCAAGAAGAGCCAGACTGGCGGAGTTCGAGATGCGGGAAACCAGAACGCTGACTCTGAATCCGGCCTCGCCGCGTGTAGCCCAGTACGAAGCTCAAAACCAGCCGCGCGTCGCTGAGATCAAAGCAGATTTCCTGTCCGGACAAAAGTCGGATCGCCTCAGGTTTCTGCAAAAGGACGATTGCAGGTAGGCATGTTTGAGTTGGATTTCTCATGCGTCAGATCCACCAGGCTTGCGGGCGGCCAGCATCATGTTTGAACCCAGTCCCGCTCCCGGAATCGGACGGACTTGGATGAACCCCGCCGCCGCCAGCAGCGACTCATAGCCCGCGGCGGACTCGAAGTGCAGCCCGTGCCCGGTCAGGTTGTGGCCGATCCAGACGGCGAAGCGCTCGCCCCAGGCCACCATGCGATGCGCGCGCGAGGCGTCGCCGCACGCGTCGCGCACTATCAGGCGCCCGCCGGGACGCAGGGCGTCAAGGGCCTTTTGGAGAATCCGCGCCTTCAACTCGCGCGGGAAGTAGTGCAGCACATCGCATAGCAGCAACGCATCGCAAGCCGGCCACACATTCAACAGCAGATCACTTTCCTCGAAACGGATTCGCGGGGATTCCCCCGCCGCGGCCCGCGCGACCCGGATCTTGGTTGCGTCGTGATCCAACCCGTGGAGCGTGCGTTGTGGAGCGCCCAGCAGGAGCCATTGCGCCGCCAGGCCATAACCGCAGCCAACATCCAGAATGTGTCCCTGGCGGGGCGCGGCCTGATCCAGCGCCGCGAACAGCGGGTCTGTGCGAAGTTTCCAGAAGACGTATTGCTCCACATAAGGTCCCTGATACCGGTAGAGCCGGCGGACTTGACGCCGCCGGGCGGGCGCGCTGTCGGCTTTGGCTTCCGTCGAACTTGCGGTGGAACTTGCCGCCCGCCGCCGCAAGCGCGCCATGCACGGCGGCACCAGGAACAGCGTCGCCAGCAGCGTCAGGCTGATGCCAAGCCACGCGCTCAGGCCGAGGGAGAACATGGCCGGATGCCGCGCCAGCACCAGCACGCCCACGCCTGACAACGCGGCGCCCGCGCAGATTGTCACCGCGCCGCCCGTCGAGGCGGTCCGGTCCGCGCGCCCGCGCCACGGCTCCAGCTCCGCCAAGACCATGAACAGGCTGTAGTCGCCTCCCACGCCGATGACAAAGATCGCGAAGATGAAGTTCGCCATGTCAATGGGCTGTCCCATCAGCCCCATTGTGCCGAGCGTCCAAAACAGGCCCGCCGCCATCGGCAGCAGCGTGATCAGAACCAGTTCAACCCGGCCGAGCAGCAGGAACAGGAGCACCGCGTTCAACGCCACTACCAGCGCCGCGAAGACCGGCAGCGCGCGCCGGGCGATGTGGATGATTTCATCCGACAACGCCGACTGGTTGAGCAACAGCGCCCCAGGCGCCTCCTTCTGGATGGCCTGGCGCAAACGCGGAAAGCCCGCGAGATCCCCGGCCTTGACCAGCGTGCAAACCGACACGCGGCCATCCTCCCCGCTCCAGAAATCCCCCAACAGCCGGTCCAGCGCCGGCGTCGCGTCCGGCCCGGATGGCGAAATGTCCTCCGCCGTGGCGAGGCGCTCCAGGAACGGCGCGAAAGCGCCGGCCCGGTATCCCAGCTTCGCCGCGGCGGCCGCCAGGGAATTGCCGAGGCTTTGCCGGCGCGCTTCGGACCAAAACGCCGTCCATTGCCGCAAGTTGGCCCGGCGCGATTGCACAGAGGGAAACAGCGGCGCGATGGACGCGAAGGACTCAACCTCCCCGCGCTCCCGCAAGGTCCGCAACACGGCGCAAACCCGCTCATTCTGTTGCAATGCCTCCTCGCGGCTGGCGCCAGTTACCACAATTGTCGTCAGCGACAGCGCCTTTCCCCAAACTTCCCGCACGACTTCTTCGTCGCGCCGGGCATCGGGTGTCACCCCGTTGAGGCGGGCGAAATCGCCCTCGAAGCGCAGTCGCAGCACACCCGCCGCGCACAGCACGGAAAAGGCCAGGAGCACAGCCGACACCAGGCCAGCCCGCCGCGCCCGCCAGGCGGCCAATCGCCGCATCGCTGTGGACAGCGGCAGCACGCGGACGGCTCCGCAGGAGACAGCAACCACCAAAGGCGGTTCATTGTGCCGCGGAACGCCCGATACATTGGACGAAATCCCGTGTGCCATTCCTCCCATTTGTCCCATTCTTCCCATTCTTCCCATCCAGGTTCCTTGGAAGCGTCGCCCTACTGCTGCACCCACAGGAATGAAAAGCGGAAGAATCACCAGGGCGAACATTGCCGCCAGCGCCACCCCAACCACACCAAACAAGCCCAGTTGCCGATGTCCCGACACGGGCGAAACAAACATCACCAGAAACGCGGCCATCGTGGTCAGCGCTCCGAAAGCAACCGCCGGTGTCAGTTGGGCGACGGCCCGCGCCAATTGTTCGCGGTTCGACGGCGGCGCGTCGTCAACGTGGTAAAGAACATAGATGCCATAGTCCACAGTAACACCGATCAAGATGCTGCCGCAGCCCAGCGCCACCGCCGAGACCGGGTCGCCGGTCAGATAAAACGCAACCAATGCCCCCAACGCGCCAAACACCGTGGGCGCCAGCCCCAGCAGCGCCAGCCAGCGCCGCCGATAGGCCGCGAACATCAGCGCCGCCACCGCCACCGTCGCAATCACGCTGGCAAACATCGTGTCGTGTTGGATCATCCGGGCGTTCTCCAGCGCCATCCGGTGCGCTCCGGTGACCGCGATGCGCACGGAGCCGGCGGGAAACCCGGCTTCCACGTCCCGCGCCGCCTTCAATACCGCAGCCACCACGGGCGCGCTCCGTTGCAAATCCGACGACCGGAACCGCGGCACAGCGCTGATGAGCGTATGGCGCCCGTCCGCGCTGGTGATGCGTCCCGCGACGATGCGGGCGTCGCCGGCCCCGGCCTGCAAGTCGCGCAAGCGCAGCGACACCGCATCGCCCACGCCGACGGGATCGGTTTGCGCCACGTTCTTGAGCATCAACCCCTGGGGCTGGCTCATGGCCTGCTTCATCCACGCCAGCCGTTGTTCCAGGGCGGACGGCTCCAGTTTGCCCTCCAGTTCGCGAAGATCGTTGGAGTCAAGCAGCGCGGGCCATTGGGCCTGCAACTCCTCGAACGCCTCTTGCAGGTCGCTGGTTTCGATGTTGTAGCGAATCTCGCCCAACCCGGGAATTTCCCGCAACGCGCCGTCCATCCGGTCCGCCGCCTGGACCAGCCGCTCCGGGGCCGGCTCGGCCGTCTGGACATCCATGAACATCCGATCCGCCTGGCGGACGTGCTTTAGGGCCTCCACTTGCTCCGCGATGGCCGGGTCCGTCAACGGCAGCATGTCGGTGTAGTCCTCATTCATCCGCAACTGTCGTCCGCAGAGCAGCGCGACGGCCCCAAACAACGCGACCCCCGCCAACACCAGCCAGCGATGGCGGGCCAGGAACAGGTGCAGGCGGACGAAGGGTTCACTCATGGCGCGCCACCGGTTTCGTCCGCCACGCCCAGCGGGCCAGCAGGAAGGCGACCCCGGCGCCCAGCGCGCCCGCCAAAACGGCCAGCACCACGCTGCCCACCGCCCACTGGCACATATACAAAGGAATCTGCCGGGCCGCGGCGGCCGGGGAGAAGTCCACCCAGCGGCCCGTCCACAAAAAGTGTCCTGCGATAAATCCCGCCGCCAGGATGACCGGCGCGACCGGGGCAAATGAGACATTGCTCGCGGCCAAGGCGATGAGTTTGTTCAACCGGAACTTGTGGGCCAGCGCCGCCGCCGCCGCCATTTGAAATCCCCAAATCGGCGCAATGCCGCAGAACAATCCCAGCCCCACCGCCGCCGCCAGGCGCTTCGGCGTCTCCGTGTTCTCCTCAAGCAACTGGCGCACGACGGTTCGAATGCGCCGGTCGCGCGGCATTTGGCGCAGCGCCCCTTGCGCTGCCAGTCTTCGCAAGGCCGGCGGCACAAAACAGGCTTGCACACAGAGCCTTGAATGGAGCCGGGAAATTTCCGCCATGTCGCGCCACGGGCGGAAGTGCGACAGCCGCGAGGTGGGCGCGGCGTAGTCCGCCTCGACCGCCTGCGCCACCAGGGGGATGCCGGCCCACGCCGCCTTGACCATGATTTCCAACTCGTAAGCGTAGCGGCCCGAAGTCACGCGCAAAGGCCGGAGCGCCGCCAGCGGGTAACAGCGATAGCCGCACTGCGTGTCTGTCAATCGCACACCGGTTTCAAACCTGAACCAGAAGGTGGAGAGCCAGTTGGTCGCCCGCCTGGCCAGCGGCGCGCCCGCCGCAGCCAGGTCGCGCACGCCGATGACAAAGGCTTCCGGCTGCCGCCGGCAGGCCGCCGCGAATTCCGCCAGCGCGCCGACCGGGTGCTGTCCGTCCGCGTCAATGACAATGGCATGAGTGAAGCCCAGTTCTTCCGCCTTGGCGAAGCCCGCCCGCAACGCCGCCGCCTTGCCCTGGTTGCGCGCCAGCGTGACCAGTGTGATTTCCCTCTCCGCCTCGACCCCCCGTCCATCAAGTCCACCCCGTCCACAGCGTCCACGCGTGGCAAGAATGATTTCCCTCTCCGCCTCGAGCACCGCCGGGGTCGCGTCCGTGGATCCGTCGTTGACTACAATGACCGGCAGTATCGCCCTGGCCCCGCGAACCACGCTTTGCACGGTGAGTCCGTGGTTATAGACCGGGACCACGACGCAGATGCGGGGACCGCCATTCATACGGGGCGACCAGTTGGCTGCCGGAGATCCACGAAGTAGCGGCGTTTGCGGGCGCCTTCGGGCATCTGGAGGGCTTCAATCTCGGCCGGGGCCGCCAGCGTGATGTCAGGAACCACCTTAACCGCGCCCTGGAAGCGTTCGCGCAAAACGCACAGCGCCCGATTGGGGTCCCCGTCGCAGGCGATGCGCACTTCGACGGCATCCGCGCCGCTGGCGTCGCGGCGGGCCACAATCACGCTGGCGGAAATTTGAGGGAACGAGTCAAGCACCGACTTCAACGCGCCCGGAAAAACCGTCGTGCCCTTGAGCTTGAGCTTCTGGCTGGCCCGGCCCGCCACGGGACCGGCGCGCAACGTCCGGCGCCCGCACGGGCACGGCTCCCGGTAAATGGCGGCGAAATCGCCGGTGCGATAGCGAATCAGCGGCATGGCCTCGACGCCGAAAGTGGTGGCGGTCAGTTCGCCAATTTGCCCGTCCGGGACCGGCCGGCCGGCTTCATCGAGGGCCTCGAGAAAAAGTGAGTCCGGATGGAGATGGCCGCCGTGGCCGGCATCGCATTCGCAGAGCGAGGCGGCCAATTCCGTATTTCCGTAGGTCGAATAAACGCGGGCCTGCCAGCGTTCCTCCAGAAGTTTGCCCGCGCGGTTGAGCGAGAAATCCTGCTCCCGGATGGATTCGCCAATGCAGATCAGTTTCCGGGGGCCTAGTTTGGCGGGGTCCAGTCCGGCTTCTTCCGCCTTCCCGGCCAGCAGCAGAAGAGACGAAGGGACTCCAACGATGGCGGTAACACGGACGCGCTGCAGCATCTCCAGGCTGAACATCGGAGTGGCGGGGCCGGCCCGCACGATCCCGCAACCCAGGAGCCGCAGCCCCATGAAGTAAGCCATCCCGGCGATGAAACAACGGTCCAGCGTGACGGCCAGCAGTACGGTGTCCGACGCCGTCAGCCCGGCGCAACGGAAGGAGTGACGCTCGTTGAGCGCCAGCCGTTGCAGGTCCGCTTCGGTCAGCTTGCACACCAGCGGTTTGCCGGTGGTGCTGCTGGTGGTGACAACGTCCACCACCCGCTCCGGCGGAACACACAGGAAGGCGTCCGGATTGCCCGCCAGAACCGAATTGTCAATAGTAGGGATACGGGCGATTTCCTTCAGCGGGATGGGAGCCTGCGCGGCGCCGCCGGCCTGGCGCATAAGCTCGCGGTAGAAGGGCGAATGTGCCCAGGCGTATTGCCACGCTTTGGCCCAGGCTTTCTGCTGGAGGGACGCGATTCGTTCGCCTGTCAACCGCTCTTCCTGTGTAATTTTCATGCGGTGACTCCAGCCTGTTCCAGAATGCCCTTGAGTGTGCCGCGATTGATCTCCCGGTGCATCGGCACGACACAGCCGCGATTGCCGCGACGCAACACTGCATGGCTGCCGCTTTGGCGCTTAAAAGCAAATCCCAAGCGCTCCAAGGCGCGTCGCGCCTCCTTTCCTGAAACATCCGGGAGTTTAGGCATGGGCCAGCGAGGATACTTCAAAGGTCGTAAGAATAGCCCTGCCTTTTGTCGCTTGCGGAAATTCGGAAAGATAAAGCTCCGTCGCCTCTTTCAAATTGGCCAGGGCCTCCTCGAACGTCTTGCCCTGTGTCGTGGTTCCGGTCTCCGGGTTATGTGCCACCAGCCAATCGCTGTCCGCGTCGGGATATATGACGGCTGTAAACTGCAGGGTATTCGTTTGGCTCTTCATCGCTTGATCAATATACAGGGCCGCACTGGGAGCGTCAACGCTGCCCTGGTGCTCCGGTCTTACGGGTTTTTGGGAACATGAAAAACCGCTGCCACGGGCTTTTATGCGTTATTTTCATGTCAACAAACGAGTGGAACCATGGCGGCCTGCCAGGTCCGGGTTGTCCTCCGCCCTCAAAGGCGGCGTCAGCATCCATAAACGGCAAACCTGGCGGCTGAGTCAATGAAAAACCCGCAAACCACAAGGGCGCATCGGACCTTTGCCGGGGTCTTGGCCTGGGCCTCGGATTGCCAAATCCGCCGTGCCGCCCTGGACAACCAGTTTCAAAAGCGAGATCCGACCGACGCAGGACATCCCACAACCGCATGACGCCTCCAATGGACAGAACTATGGCGACTGATTTGGTCCGAACTGTAAGCCATTGCGTTGCACTTACTTGCGGCACGCGATGGGCAAAACTACGGTTTGATCCCTATGACCCTGACCCCTATGACCCGGACGGAGGAAAAATCGTCCTTGCCAGATCAGGTTCCCTCTGAGAGAGTCGGGCCGTCCCGCGAAACAGAAGTGACCATTAGACAATGTTAGAAAACACTATGAAAAATCAAAAACTCAAGAAGGGAGGGTGTGATATGAAATGGTTGGTGTTTAAATCGGCTTTAGTCCTGCTGTTTTCAGCAATCTGCTGCTCATGGACCGTCTGTTTCGCGGCGGAATCTGTTCCCGCCGGCACGCAGAACAGCAACGCGGCCAACGCAAGCCCGAATTCATCTCCGTGTGCGCTGCCCAAAACCTTCAAATGGGTCTCGACAGGCCCGCTCGCCCAGCCAAAGTCCGGGTGGGTCTCGCTCAAGGACTTCAGCGCCGTCGTTTACAGCAACCAGTATATTGTTTACATGTCAACGGTTGACAACGCGGGGAGGTACCACGCGGGCATGATGACCTTCACCAATTGGTCTCAGATGGCCACAGCCACGCAGTACCCGCTCCCCGCAGATGCCGTTGCGCCGACCCTGATCTATTTCACCCCGAAGAAGATCTGGGTCCTTATGTACGAGTGGGGTCCGTCGCCTTTCAATTACATGACCTCGACCGACCCCGCCAACCCGTCGGGCTGGTCAGCCCCAAGAAGACTCTACTCGGGACCCTGCATTGACGAAACGGTAGTCTGCAACAGCACGACCGCCTATCTGTTCTTCGCGAATGACAATGGAAACATCTACCGGGCGGCGATGCCGATCGGCGACTTCCCGGGCGCCTTCACCAACCCGACGACCATCATGACCGACACCAAGGCCAACCTGTTCGAGGCCGTGCAGGTTTACACGGTGAAGGGGACGAACCAGTATCTGATGCTCGTCGAGGCGATGGGCCGCGCAGGAAGGTATTTCCGGTCCTTTACCGCGACCGATCTGGCGGGTTCGTGGACTCCGCTGGCGGCGAGCGAGAGCAATCCCTTCGCCGGCAAGGCCAACGTCACCTTCAGCGAAGGCAACGCTTGGACGAGCGACATCAGCAGCGGGGATCTGGTTCGCACCAATCCCGACGAGACGCAGACTATTGACCCATGCAATCTGCAATTTCTCTATCAGGGGGTCATCCACACGCAAGGTCGTTCCTACAACGCGCTCCCCTGGCAACCGGGAGTGCTTATGCTGGCGCCATAGTCCTGTTGAAGGGAATCGGGGTCAGATGTGACCCTATTGCCTTACGCTGACCCCTTTGGCAGAGGGTCGTGCGAAACCTGGGCTAGGACCCTTCAACCTTCGCAAGCTATTCCATATCAAAGCCGGTGCCTGGTTGATCCGGCCCATCCATTTCGTCGTCTCCTGTGCTCTCAGAATTCTCCCCGTTTGTCTTCAATAACTGCTGCTTGCGGTCCTCGGGGAGCTGGGTTTGGAGCAACCAGGGTTGGGCGCTGTTGGGATCGGAACGCAACCACCGGCGGGCGAGGTTTTCGATGGCGTTATTCCGTCCCTCCGGGTCCGTAATCCTCGCCGTCCACGGCGCAGCCAACTCGGGCGATTCACTCGAGACACGGCTGACATACGATTGAATCGCGCTGTCCAGACTCTTGCCCGCGGGCAGTGAAGCGAGATATTGGCCGGCGGCGGCAGGGTCGTTTCCAGCCCAGGAGGTGATCAGGTCCTGGATTGCGTTATCCCGCGTGTTGCCCTGGGGGAAACCTGCCACCCAGGCCGCCGCCGCTTTGGGGTCGGAGTCGGCCCATGCTGAGACAACATTCATGGCGGTCTGGTTCTGCAGGTTGCCCGGGGGAAGAGCGGAGACACATTTGGCGGCGTCTTCGGGAGAATTCTGCGCCATGCCGGAAATGACGCCCCGGAGATACCAGTTGCGGCCCTCGCCGTCAGGCAAGCTCCCGGCCATCTCGA